>OIWP01000154.1_pt1 | contig 103511 bp, 101 predicted proteins | sample 1587661 | NCBI WGS metagenome assembly OIWP01 (sample SAMEA3888899, study PRJEB22519) | human gut metagenome | biome: human gut; feature: human-associated habitat; material: faeces | place: Denmark | collected 2010 | reverse complement strand
CCCACTGTATCATACCGTCAACTGTGAGATTAACGATCTTCGCATCCTTAAGACAGCCAAATAAACCGCCGTATTTTCGTTTCCCTTTGATTTTAAAATTGGTAATGCTGTGATTGCCGCCATCAAATATACCCTTGAAAGGAAGCGCGTCATCTTCCCCAATCGGTATGAGTTTCTTGCCTTGAAAATCAAGATCAGCGGTAAGCCGGCAGGCCGCATATTGATATTGGCGGTTGCCTCGATTCACACCATCCGCAAAGGCTGTAAAACCTTCAATACTGTCAATTTCAATCCATTCATCAGCAGCGCCGCTTTCAATGTGAAATGCATCTTCCTTGAATCGACGCGGCACTTCATCACGGTTCCATGTCCGCTCATAGTCCCAGGGCAGGTTTTGAATTGATTCAGAATCTAAAGCCAGCTCACTGTCCGCAAATTCCTTTTTCTTTTTTTTACGGTCGTCAATATAGAAAATATGTTCCATGATGCCTTCATTTTTAGCTGCAAAGCCGGCCATGATTTTTCCCCGCTTTGAATCTGTTTGACACCAGCTGTTATAAATCTCACCATAGTTACAGCCAATAAAACCGCCGCTGCTTTGTCCGCCGCTAAGCTTCACCATGGCATAGCAATCTTTAATATAACTGTTGCTGAGGCCAACCAGACCACCCATAAGACATATCTTTTTCTTCATCTTATTCCTCCAATGCATCAATCCAAGATGTTTTCACACGCAGCACGCCGGCTGAATAATGGGTGCCCTGTTCATAAGCCAAAACCTCGACGCGAAACTGTTTTTCAAGTGCTTTGACCTTGATTCCAGCCAGCATCTCTCCCGGTGAAAGCAAGCCGCTTTTAGCTTTTATTTGACCCTCTTGATCAAGAATCACTAACTGAATATCAACCTTGCTTTCTGGCTGATTCATTAAATAAATCATCAATTCATCCTGTTCATATACCGGGGAAATACAAAAGCCTGTCACATAGTCTTCATTCACTTCATAGATTTGATAATGCATGCGCTCATCAAGCATAGATGGATCAATCAATGCCTGTGCTTTGGGCTCATGGCGCGGCAGCAGGAAGCCATCCCATCGATATACCGCCAGCAGCATCATGACCAGAAGCAGCAAGCAGCTTACCGCAATCTGGAAGCGGCGCTTTTTATACTGCGCATTACTGCGGCTGCTCGTCAGCTGTTTCATTTGTGTCATTGGCTTTGACATCCGCTTCTTCCTTTCGATAAATCAGCTTGACAGCCGGTGTGCCTGCCGTAGTTTCTTCACCCAGCAAATCAATAAAACGATAAGCATTCAAGTCCTGATGACTGCCTGCCATCAGTGAACTATCTTCATCACATTCCGCCAAAACATCACCATCCAACGCATCAACTGCCTGAAACTGATCAAAGCATAACGTACCGCCGCCGCTGACACGATAAATATTTCCATTCATTTCATGCTCGCCGCTTAAAATCAATGTCTCTCCTTTTTCAATCGTAAGATCAAATGCTTCAGCTGGTTCGTTTAAATTCTGCGGTTCATTTTCCATCGACGTCACAGTTAAGCTTAAAGAACCGATTTGTTTTTGATGCTTATACTGATCAAGATCCGGACTTCCTGAAAGTACGACATAGAGGTCAAGCTGAGTCGGAAGATTGCTGGCGGCCGCGATCAGTTCTTCCTCATATGCCGCCAATTCACACATATCATAATCATATTCATCACTGCCATCACTTTTACTGCCGGCAGTCTTATAAACATCACCCTTAATATTTCCATCATCAAGCTGCAGCTCATGGGTGATCATAACTGGAAATAATGAATAATTATTAACCCGGATATGATTGTTTAAATTATCGTTGCCCTGCCATGACATACGATCACCATCATAGCTGTAACTTAAATCACCCCATTCTATCTGCACCTGATATTTGTCTGATTCCGCATAAAGGAAGGGACTGGCTGGCAGATAATAATACAGAATCTGCTGATTTAAAAATTCAGCGTGCTGATCAATATTGGCAAATTCAATCCACGCTGTCTGCGGCAGCTTATTCCCTTCCCGTGTTATTAAGGTCAGCACATCACCTGTATTCGCCATGAATCGTGAATTCTGTGCATTCATTTCAGCATCACCAATCAAATCAATCATTGTATAAGACTGCTCATCCGCACTTTGAGAATAAATCTGAATACCGGCTTCTGATCCGGCAAAAAAGGCATAAGAGCTGACTGCAAGAAAGGGTGCAGACATTGAAGAGGCAGCTTTAACGCTTAACATGCCCGCGTGTTCACTCTCACTGATTAGCTGAAACGACGAACAGCGCAGCGGTGTAAAGTTACTATTCTCATCAATGACGATCGTCAGCTGATGGCCATTAAGATCGATACTTAAAAATTCAGTGTCAGCATTTGGCAGATCAGCGGCATTTACTGAAACATCACTCAGCAGTATCAAGCGAATGTCTTTTACCTGTGTCAGACATTCCCGAAAGCCTAAAGCGTCCTCGACCTCACACACCCCGTTTGTATCGGGCAATGATGGTTCTGCATTGGTATCTGAAGGCTCAGCAGGCAGCGGATCATTTTCAATAATATCTGATGAACTGTCACTGTCACTTGCGGTATCATCGGGCAGAATATCCCCTGCTGTTGATTCATTCAAATCTTCACCTTGACCCGACTCTTGATGATCGCTGTCCTCATCGGCTGATTCATGATCAGCACTCTCCCCCTCATCTTCAAAAACCTCATTGCCTGTATCCTCCCATTCTTCAATTTCTAAGAAAGAATGCATTGGCATTGAAGAAAGCAGGCAGAAGATAAGTAATACAAGCTTCCCCTTTCCAATAATGGCAGCAAACACGCTGATTAACTCCTGCGCTGTGCATTGATGCTTTTAATTAAATCGTCAACATTCGTCTCTGACTGCTTTGAAACAGGGATTTCATTACAGACAGTTTGCATTGGTACATCCTCTGCATCAATGATTGTTTCCTGTAGCGGGGTTTGTTCCTTAATGGCGGCTTCTTTCTTGATTATCTGCGGATATAGCTGTTTCACCTTTTCAACAGCGGCATTGATACTGCTTTCTAAAGGAATCTCCCGCAGTATCTTGGTTGAATAAAGCATATACATCTCTTGTGAATTCTCTATGGTTTTACGCATCTTTTCAGCCGTATGCAAAAGATCAATAAAATTAGTACGCATTTCCTGAATTAAGTCTGCCTTTACCTGTTCCGCTTCAGCCCGTATCATTTTGCTGTCAGCCTCTGCCTGAGCAAGAATCTCAGCCGCCCGCTGCTCTGCTTCATGAATAATCTGATCACTGCGGTTTTGTGCATTCAGCATTAAACGGCTGATTGCCAGATGTTCATTTTGATATTGGGTGTCCAGCTCATTGAGATATTGATCTACCTCAGTTTTTGAATAACCATTGAATACTGTTTTAAATTTCACTGTTTTATCCATTGTTCACCCCTCTGCAATCTAAAAAGATTGATTTTTCTATAAAAAAGCAGGAATGATGAAACTTGGGAAAAACATCATTCCTGTATCGGCGGAAGCTATATTTTCCTGCTTCCATAATTGTAAACATCCCAGTTTTTCATATATTGTCTTAAAAGGTATACTTTATAAGACAGATAAAAACAGGCTTAAAAATTGACTGAATAAACAAAATTCGGTCATAAAACGAATAAAATCGTAATAAATTATTTACAAATAATGTAAAAAAGATTACAATTACAGTGTCTCATAAAGTATACTTTTTGACACAATTAAGCAAAACGTGATTTTTGTCATGCAAGAAACGATCGTTCATAAGCAATTTACAATAAATCGAATTGGCCGTCACAAGCTTTAGAAGCAACACAAAAAAAGGAAGCATTAATTCAGATTGCAAATGATTGCAATGAATTAAGACTTCCTTTTCTTAATTTATTGATTATGCTAGTTTTAGTTATTCAGCGTCTTTACATTCAATACCGTTTTGGTTGTTTAACTCAATTGTTTCTTTGATTCCGATATAATCAGCTTCACCAGCTTCTACAATACCCGCCGATTGTAAATCAGCAATTGATGCAGCTGTGAAATCAATCGTTGTTGTTTCTACAAATGTATCATCATCTTTGAATTCATAGCTATACGTTACACCTGCGATAGCGCTGTATGTTTCATTGGCATTCGCTGCCGCTTCTTCGATTTGTTCCTTATTCAATCCTGCTTTTGATAATACAATCGTATTTGTATTTACTTGTTTCAGAACCTTAACACCATCATGCTCAAAAGTTGTCTCTACGCTGACACCCTCTTGATTTAAAGCGCAGACGGTCTTTTTAACCGCCTCTTGTTCAGGCTCAGTATCCGGCGTTGTTGACGGCTCATTGGTTGGCTGTTCAGGTTCATTGACCGGTTCTTCTGGTTTATTTGTCGGCGTTGGAGCTGACGTACATCCCACAAGACATAATGCTGTCAAACAGCTTAATAATAGTTTTTTCATTTTCTTCTCCTCTTATTTTGTTAATTATTTATCATTATATCATAGATCGTATTGATATTGAGAAAAATCATCTTATAAACCTTATAAGTCTTTCTAGTCGATTCAATGGCTAATGCAAAGGCTTTGCATACTTGCTTATTGAATTTATAAAAAAAAGCAGCCTCAATGAAGCTGCTCATTTGCTTATTCTGCGTCTTTACATTCAATACCGTTTTGGTTGTTTAATTCAAGTGTTTCTTTGATTCCGATATAATCAGCTTCACCAGCTTCTACAATACCCGCCGATTGTAAATCAGCAATTGATGCAGCTGTGAAATCAATCGTTGTTGTTTCTACAAATGTATCATCATCTTTGAATTCATAGCTATACGTTACACCTTCAATAGCGCCGTATGCTTCACTAGCTGCCTTCGCTGCAGCTTCAATCATTTCCTTTGTCATACCAGATGCAGATAAAGTGATTGTATTAGTATTTGTTTGTTTCATTACTTTAGTACCGTCATGTTCAAAAACAGTGTTTACACTAACACCAGAATCTTCCAACGTACATACGGTTTTCTTTAGATCCTCTTCCTTTGGTGTAGATGAACATCCCACTAAGCATAATGCCGCTAAGCAGCTCAATAATAGTTTCTTCATTTCTTTCTCCTTTTAGATCTCATTCTGTGATTCCTCATTATTATACCATAATTTTATTCACGTGTTTTCCGAATTTTGCCAACCATTTGACGTTTTGCGCAAGAAAAGCGGAAATCATATCAGATTTCCGCCTTTTTACTCCATGCTTCAAGCTCTTCATCAGTAGCAAGCACATAATGCTCACCACCCAGATAATGCTGAGTCCCTAAGTTATAATCAATGCCGCTGGTCGCATAGTCATAAGCCAATGCGATTCTTTTCTTCTCAACATGCGGATTTGCATGTGGAATTGCCGACAGCAGACTCTTGGTATATGGGTGAATCGGATTGTTGAAGATTTCTTCCGTCGTCCCAGTTTCCACTAAATGTCCCAGATGCAGTACACCGATACGGTCAGAGATATATTTAACCATTGATAAATCATGGGCAATAAACAAATAAGCTGTATTTGTCTGCTTCTGAATTTCTTTCATTAAATTGACAACCTGTGCCTGAATGGATACATCCAGCGCGGAAATTGCTTCATCAGCAATAATCAGTTCAGGATCCATAATCAACGCGCGGGCAATACCGATACGCTGACGCTGACCGCCGGAGAATTGATGCGGATAACGCATCGCATGCTCATGTGATAAGCCTACAAGTTCAAGAATCTTATAAACTTTTTCTTCACGTTCCTTTTCATCCTTGCAGAGATGATGGATATCCAGCCCTTCCGCAATAATATCAATAACCTTCTTGCGCGGATTCAGACAGGCCATCGGATCTTGGAAAATCATCTGCATCTTCGTGCGCAGATGCTTCACCTGATGCTGGCTCAGTTTGCCTGAAATATCAACGCCTTCAAAGGTAATCGTACCGGATGTAGGTTCGTATAGGCGGATAATTGAACGGCCGGTGGTTGACTTACCCGAACCGGATTCACCTACTAAACCATAGGTTTCGCCCGGATAGATCACAAATGAAATGCCGTCTACCGCTTTAACCGAATATTTCTTATTTACCTTAAAATGTTGTTTCAAGTCTTTAACTTCAAGTAAAGGAGTTCTTTCTTCCATCTTATTCATCCTCCTTCAGCATGTTATCGATACGATGACGCAAAGTCAGCGGCATCTCAACCTTAGGTGCATCTTCATGAAGCAGCCATGAAGATACACGATGCTTGCCGCCGACGTTGAACATTGGCGGTTCAAGCCTAAAGTCGATATTTAGAGCGTATTCATTACGAACCGCAAAGGCATCGCCTTCTACCTTGTTGAGCAAGTTAGGAGGGGTTCCCGGTATTGTATACAGAACTTCCTCATTGGTATTGACATCCGGCATTGAAGACAGCAGACCCCACGTATACGGATGACGAGGATCATAGAAAATCTCATCAACACTGCCCTTTTCAATGATTTTTCCTGCATACATAACTGCAACATAGTCAGCGACCTTCGCAACTACGCCTAAATCATGAGTAATATAAATAACCGATATATTCTTCTTCGCTTGGATTTCCTTGATCAATTCAAGAATTTTTGCCTGAATCGTCACATCCAGCGCCGTTGTTGGTTCATCACAAATCAAGATATCAGGATCACATGCCAAAGCGATGGCAATAACCACACGCTGCCGCATACCGCCGGACAGCTGGTGCGGATAATTCTTCATCCGTTTCTCAGGATCAGTAATCCCTACTTCTTCAAGCAGTTCTACGGCTTTTTTGTAAGCCTCTGCCTTGGAAACCTTATAATGATACATCATGCCTTCCATGATCTGTTTTCCAATCGTCATTGTTGGATTTAATGATGTCATCGGATCTTGGAAAACCATGGCAATATGCTTCCCGCAGATTTTATGCTGCATCTCCCGATTCGAAAGCTTTAAAAGATCCTGTGAAACCTTTTCGCCATTTTCATCAGTATAATTAAAAATAATACTGCCGTCATTCACAAAGCCATTACCGCTTAGAATGCCCATGATTGCTTTTACCGTTACTGATTTACCAGAGCCGGATTCACCTACGATGGCAATTGTTTCGCCACGGAATAAGTCAAGACGGACACCGCGGATCGCATTAACGATACCATTGCTGGTTTTAAATGAAATTGCCAGATCACGGATTGATAATACTCTTTCTTTTTCCATCTTCACTCACCTACATTTCCTTCATGGTCGGATCGAGCGCCTCTTTCAGACCATCTGCCAGCAAGTTGAAGCTAAGCATCAATACTGCCAATACAACTGCGGGAATCAAGGTCATAAACGGCGCAACCGTAAATGACTTAAAGCCATCAGAAATTAAAACACCCAGCGATACATTCGGTGCCGGAATACCCAGACCGATAAATGACAATGTTGTTTCCATAAAGATAGCATTAGGAATCGAGAACATTGACATGATAATCAATTGACCGATAATATTCGGCAGAATATCCTTAAAGATAATTCTGAGATTGCCGGCGCCCAAAGTTTTTGAAGCCAGAACATATTCCTGCTCCTTCAGTTTCAGCATCTGCGCACGCGCAACACGGCTCATGCCGATCCAGCCAGTCAGAATCAATACAAATAAAATCGGCACAATACCAGGTTTTAAAACAATCAGCATTAAGGTTGCGATAACCAAGGTAGGAATTGAATTGATAATTTCAACGATACGCTGCATTACCATATCCACCTTACCGCCAAAATAACCTGAAATTAAACCATAAGTCATACCGATGATCATATCAACCGCAACTGCCGCTGCCGCAATGATCAATGATACACGGGTACCGCTCCAAGTTCTCAGCCATAAATCACGGCCAAGCTCATCAGTACCAAATAAATAGTAAATACCTTCAACACCTTTTTTGGCATAGACATCGACACCTCTTGACATGCCGTTAAAGATTCCTAAATGCTCAAGGCCAGGCATCTTTGGCGGCAGACTTTGATGAGCGACGTTAACACCGTTAATCGTATATTCTGAGAGCATCGGTGCCAGTACAGCCAGTAAAATGATAATCACTATACAAACCAGACCGACCAATGCGCCTTTATTTTCCTTTAAACGTGCAGCCACGTCTTTCCAGAAAGATTGATTTTCATAAACTTTATCGATGTAAAGATCCTTGCGGTGTGCCAGCTGAAAATCATCTTTAAGGAATACTGTATCTTGATTACTCATTGGTACCTCCTTTTACTAAGCGAATCCGCGGATCAATTACACCATATAATAAATCGACAGCAAACATTACAACTACATACAGCAAGCTGTAAATAAATGCGCATGCCATAACTACATTATAATCATTAGCTTGAATTCCCATTGTCAGCAGCTGACCGATACCTGGAATTGAAAACATTTTTTCAATAACCAATGAGCCAGTCATAACGCCTACGATCAGCGGTGCCATAACGGTGATTACCGGAATCAGCGTATTGCGCAGCGCATGACGGAAAATCAGAATCGGACGAGACAGCCCCTTTGATTGAGCGAGCAGCATATATTCACTGCCTAAGACATCAACCATTTCACTGCGGGTAAAGCGGGCAATCTGCGCGATTGAGAACAATGAGAGCGCGATGGTCGGCATAATACTGGAAACAAAAGGTTTCTGCAGCATAAAGATCGACGGCAGCCAATTTAAGGTCTTCGAGAACAATAAGATAAACAACATGGCAAACAGAAAGTTAGGTATTGAAACGCCTAATACCGCAAAGACAGATGTCAAGGTGTCAATCCAAGTATTTTTCTTTAAGGCTGATACAATACCAAGCACGATGCCTACTGGAACGCCGACAATAATTGCCTGCAAACCAAGACGGATCGATACCCATAAACGGGCATCCAGCATCTGAGAAATCGGCATATTCTTCTGAATCGAATAGCTGACACCCAAATCGCCCCGAAGCATCATCACCACATAATCTACAAAACGCACCAGGAATGGCCGATTCAAACCGTATTTAGTTTCAATGATCAAACGCTGGGCATCAGTCAGCTTTTCATCATTGAATGGTGTACCAGGCATGAATTCAAGCATTAAATACAAGACAAACAAAATAACCAAAAGGGTGACAGCCGATATAGCGACACGTTTTAGTACATATTTTGTCATTTTACCCCTCCTTTTCGTATGATTAAAAATAAAACAGCACAGTGCGAGAGCACTGTACTGTTAGAACTGCTTTCTACTCTCTTGTAAGATTCTTATAAATTGTAGGAACGCCTACTGAGTGGAATTCAAATCCGGATACGCCTGATTTGATCATAACGGCAGAACCAGTCTGATAAACCGGCAGGATGACTGCTTCATCCATAACGATCTTCTCAGCTTGTTTCAATGCTTCCCAGCGAGCATCTAAATCAGAAGTAAGCTCACCCTTAGTCGCATTTTCAATCAACGCGTCATATTCAGCATTTGACCAATGGCCATAGTTGTAAGAAGCACCAGTAATCCACATATCAAGATAAGTCATTGGGTCAGCATAGTCAGGACCCCAGCGAGTTAAACCAATTTCGTAAGTGCCGTTTTGCATAGCCTGCAGACGTGCTTTCTTAGGCTGCTGCTTCAGATTCAAAGTAACACCCGGCAGCGTCGTTTCGATTTCAGACTTAACAAATTCAGCTACTTTCTTACTTGATTCAGTATCTTCAAATAACAATTCATATTCAAACGTATCTTTGCCTAATTCTTTCTTAGCGGCTTCAAAATATTCAAGAGCTTTAGCCTTATCAACATTCAGATAAGTATCCGTTGTATCACGGAAATCTTTGCCGTCCGGACCAACTGCCAATTTTACAGGAATTGCGAAATTAGCTGCAATCGAACCATCTTTTAATACATTTTCAGCAATCTGTTCTTTGTCATAAGCATAAGCAAAGGCAAGACGCAGGTTCTGATTTTCTAAACCGGCAACATCTTCATTTGGAGACATATACCATAAATAACCACCTAATGTAATCGTATATTCAGGAGAATCTTTATACTGTTCAACCATTTCACCAGTCAGCTTAACATAATCAACTGTACCCTGTTCAAAGGCTACCATTGCAGATTGTGCGTCTTTGATGACCTGGAAGTTTAAATTATCAATTTTAACATTAGCAGCATCGTAATACGTTTCATTTTTAACCATTTCATAGTTAGCGCCCTGATTCCAAGCAGTCATCTTGAATGGGCCGTTAGCTAATAATGCATCTGGAGTCAATGCGTATTGATCACCAAATTGATTATAGAAATCTTCACGAATCGGATAGAATGATGGGAAAGCCATCAATTGATTAAAGAAAGGAACCGGATATTCAAGTTCAACCTTTAATGTTTTGTCATCAACAGCGCTGACACCTAATTCAGTCGTTGCCATTTCACCATTAGTAACAGCAGAAGCGTTTTTAATACCCGCAACGCCGATCATATAAGCATACTCAGAAGCGGTTGCCGGATCAGCTAAACGACGCCATGCAAATACGAAGTCATTTGCTGTAACTGGATTTCCATCAGACCAGTTCGCATCGCGCAGAGTGAACGTATAAGTCAATCCGTCTTCACTTACCTGTTCATCAGAAGCGATAGCTAAAACCGCATTGCCGTCAGCATCTAATGTATAGAGACCTTCAATTGTTGCAGCAATTGCTTCAAATGAAGTACCATCAGTCGCAAGGCATGTATCCATTGAGGAAAGTTCTACATCATTGGCAACCGTTACTGTCTTGGCACCATCTGCAGTTCCTCCATTTCCACCGTTATCTCCATTACCGCCGCCACCGCAACCGGCAACCAGCGCTAACGTAAGAAATCCGGTAAGAAGCATTTTAAGCTTTTTCATAGTATTTCCTCCCTAACTTGTCCAAGCATGCAAGATACTTGATTGATGTTAGTATAAACCCTCTTTTCACACATTGTCAAGAAAAATTTCATTTTATTTTCATATGAAATGAAATATTTTACAATATCATTTCATATTTAACACCATTGTAAGAAAGCTTGATTTCATAAGCTATTTGCACATCAGTTAAATTTTCTTAGTTTTATATAGCATACATATGTATCTATATTGCGGACATGCCGATATAATTTTATGCTATGAATGACTTGCTGAAAGTGTAGTTTTTGGAATTTTATGTGAATGATGAAAAGGTCTAGCTTTCATACAGAAAAATAAAAAGTCCGTATTTCACGGACATTAATGTTTATCGATCAGCAGCAGATACGGTGCCTGACATCGGTTCGTTAATTGTATTCTGGTCACATCATAAATCTTAGCAGGTAATTTTTCACAATAGCTTTCAATTTCCGCACTTTCCGCAAGACCATGCGCAAAGCCTGGATATAATACAAGGATGATCCGGCCGCCGGTCAGAAGTCTTGGCAGCATCTGATCAAGGGCGCTGATGACCTCAAGAGCTTGTGTCGTTATAGCTTTATCACCATGGGGCAGATAACCAAGATTAAAGATTCCGGCCTTAAACTGATCAACCGTATCCGCCGCTTTCGCATGTGAGGCAAGAATCAATTCCGCACTGAGATTTCTTTCTGAGAGCGCCTGCTTGGTCAGCTTGATTGCTTCCATTTGAATATCAAAGCCAAATACATGCTGACAATGAGCGGCTAGAAAGCATGTGTCAAATCCCTGCCCGCATGTAAAATCAACGGCTGTATCTGTTTCATTTAATACTTCACTCAAAAAGTCATGCGCTAAATCAACGATTTTCTTCATAGTGACACCCTCATTTCTTCGATAAGTATATCATAAAATGTTATAATAGAACCATTGAAAGGAGTGTTTCAGATGATTGAATTTACACTTGAGCCAGCATTATTAGAAATCTATAAGCAGCTGATACAACACGGCTATGAAGCTTATTTTGTCGGCGGCTGTGTTCGTGATGCATTAATGAAGCAGGTTCCTCATGATTATGATATAACCACCTCAGCACTCCCGAAGCAAGCTATGAGCTGCTTTGATGATCGCTTTAAAATCATCCCAACCGGACTGAAGCATGGCACTATTACCGTTCATTATCAACACCATGCGGTTGAGATTACAACCTTCCGCGCACAGGAAGTCTATGTGAATCATCGTTCGCCTGCCTCTTTAAATTTCACCCGCTCACTCAGCGAAGATTTAAAACGCCGTGATTTCACAATCAATGCCATGGCTTATGCGCCTGAAACTGGTTTAATTGATGAGCATCATGGCTTTGAAGATTTAAAAGCAGGCTTGATTCGCTGTGTCGGTGATCCAATCACACGCTTTCAAGAAGACGCGCTGCGCATTCTTCGCTGTGTGCGTTTTGCCCATCGTTTTAATTTTGCTATTGAAGATAAGACACATCAGGCATTGATTGCCCAGCGTTCAGATCTGCATTATATATCTATTGAGCGGATTACGAGTGAATTTTTCAGTATGCTTACAGACGGCAATCCCGACTTATTAAAAATGCTCATCAGCCTTCAGCTGCTTGAAGAACTGCTGCCGGAAATGAATGGCTTAAATGATGATGAATTAAATTTGATCAATACACAGCTAAACACTCTGCCAAATTCATTGCCGCTTAAGCTTGCCGCATTGCTGTCACCTATCAATGAAGCAGAAGCTATATTAATGAGATGGAAGGTCAGCCGTCAATTAAGAGATTATGTACTTATGCTGCTTGATGCATTGCATACACCAATAGATAGTCCATACGCATTTAGAAAATGCCTCTATGATCATCATAATAATATAGCCTGGATGAACGATCTGCTGATCCTGCGGCAAGCCTTCTTTCATGAAGATCACAAAGCCGCATTAACACATCTGCGCCAGCTGAATCAAAATGACTTGATTGACCGTCAAAAACTGGCGGTTAATGGCAATGATTGTCAGCAGCTTGGTTTACAAGGCAAAGCGATCCGTGAATGCCTTGATCAATTAATCGACGCTGTTTTAAGCGAGGAAGTAAAAAACAATCGTGAAGATCTGATTAAATATATCGAAATAATAAAAAAGTGATTTATTTGTATCTTTTACTTGTCAAGAGTGCCGATAAGTGATATATTTGTCTTATAAAGTGATAAATAGTTCACAGAAGGAGTCATTGTCAGTGAATAAATCTAAAATTAAAGGCTTAACCATAGCTGGTATTCTAATTGTCGTTTTAATGCTTTTGTCGGTTGGTTATGATTTGTTTTATAATGCTGGCCGCATCGTTTATCCAATGGATGCTTCAGCTTATGTTTTTCAGCTCAGTGATCTGCCGCTTTTAGCCTCGATCCTGCTGCTTCTCATTTATATCTGTGTTGTGATCATTATTCTGTTTAAAGCGAACCTTAACCGTCAGAAAGCTTTGCCGGCGCAAAATAAAACGCGAAAAATCAGTCCTAAGTTAGGTTATCTTGGTTTCCTTGGCTTTTTAGGTTTTGCCGGCATTTGGACTTATCAGATTGATGCTTCGATATTCCCTTTCTGCTTTTTTGTTTTCTTTGGCTTTTTCAGCTTTTTTCTGGAAGGTAAAATGTCAGACACATTGATTGATGAACGTTTTCAGCAAAATGCTCAAGCCGCCCAGCTAAAGGCATTAAAAATTGGTTTCACGATCATATTCCTTGCGGTTATCATCGTCTCTCAGGGACGCTTTATTCATAATCTTGACATGATTGCCATTATTCTGACCATTACGCTTTCTCTGGATATTGCCCTTACTTTATTTTTATGTGAGTATTTTCTGTACCGTCTGGATCATGACGAGCAATTATCGGAGTAAGTATGTCTGAATTTATTTGTAACTTAAAAAAATATCGGGTGCTGAAGGATCTGACTCAGGAACAGCTGGCAGAATTAGTAGGCGTGCGCCGTGAAACAATCATGCGGCTTGAAAAGGCACAGTATAACCCCTCTTTAAAACTGGCGGTGGATATATCAAGAATTGTGGAAGCGCCCATTGAGGAAATCTTCATTTTCGAATAAGCATTCCATATTTACAAAAAGCATCTGAGATTTTCAGATGCTTTTTATTGTTAAATGCATTCATTTTTCATAATAGCCAAACATTCAGCCTGCTTATCTTGAGTGATAAATCCATCAAGTACCCTTAATTCCTGATCTGTTGGTTTAAAGGAGGAGATATGCAGATCAAGATCAATAGATTTCATGAATTCATGCAGTATACGCATGCCTTCTGCAAGATCATCATTTTCACAAAAGCGATGATCGATACGGTGAAGCAATTTAAAAAGAAAGTCATGGTATCGCTGATCTGTATAATACAGTTTCACAAAAGCAGGGAATGATATTGCAAGTGATTGACCATGATTTACGGTTGGTATCGCACTGGTTATCATCTCACCAAAATGATGCGGTAAACCACCGCCGGCATTTGCTAAACATATTCCAGCCATCGTATCTGCTGCTGCTAAATTAATCCTGCCCTCAATTGTTGGATGATGCCTCATAGCAGGCAAAGTATCAATGATCATACCCAAAGCATTCTCCGCGAGTGGCATTGCAACTGGCGAAAGACTATTTTTCATCGCAGATTCGCTGAGATGGCAAAATGCATCAAATGCAGTGCTGGCAGTCAATGAATAAGGGAGGCTTTGCATCAATTCTGGATCGATAATCGCTTCATCAGGGAAAAATTCTCGTCTGTGAATGCCATGTTTTAAATTATTAGCTGCTGAAACCACTGCGCACTGCGTAACCTGTGAACCCGTTCCCGAGGTTGTGGGAAGAGCAATCAGCGGTAAGGCATCAGGATTCTTTGAAGAAAAAACAAATGGGCTTTGCTTTATCATCAATTCGTTCCAATCTGCAATACCTGCCTTAGCACAATAAGCGACAATCTTAGCAGTATCAATAGCTGAACCGCCGCCTAGAGCAATGATTGCTTCAACGTTATTCTCGTGTGCCAGTTTGATTGCTTCATCAATCATTGGCATAACAGGGTTAGGGGTTACTTTTTGAAAGTTTACCAAATCATAACCAGCTTGGGTCATTAACTGTTTGACGCGGTCAAACATTGGCTTTAAAGCCATGTTTTCATAAGGAGTCACAAGCAAAAATTTTCTGCCATAAAAAGAAGCAATTTCAGGCAATTCATTTAGCTGACCGCAGCCAAAATGTATTCGCGTTGGCTGGTAATGGTAAAAATTATTCAATACCATATTTTTCAGCTGCCTTATCAATTGCCTGTCTAATTTTTTGAACACCTTGCGTAATTCCTTCGGGTTCCTCATAAAGTGCTCTTGAGAAAATGAGTACATCAGGATTACAGGCAACTATTTCCTCAAGATTATAAGCCTTCATTCCGCCATCAACAGCTAATTCACAGGCAGGATTCTTTTCATCGATCAGCTTTCTTGCCCGGCAAATCAAATCTGTAACACTGCGCCGCCACGGCCACGAATAAGTTTCATTAGGCAGCGGTTTACCAGCCCCATGAGTCACAATATGTAAACGATCAATGTCATAAATTGATTCTTCAAGAAAACATAGCGGTGTATAACATCCGATTGTTAAACCAATCTTCATCTGTTTCTCATGGCACCAGTTAATAATATACGCTAATGGTGCGCCGATAAAATTCTCAGCTGGCAGCACTAACATAGAACAGCCAGCGGCTGCAATTTTATCAATAAAGATTTTATCGCAGTCTCTCGTATATAAATGACATTCAATTGGTTTATCAGTGACTGAACGTACTGCCCGAATAATCTGATGACCACCCATCAGCTGCAGATTACGCAAATCATACATATCCGCAGCATCCGAATGGCAATAGTCGGCGCCAGCATCCAATGCTTCTTTCATATTAGCGCAAACATTACCATAATCAAATGAACCGGCCATACCAGCGGCAATTTTAATATGTTTCATATGTAACACTCCTTTCATCAACAATTCACATTATAAATTGAAAGATACAAAATACTTTCCAACAGCAGACACATCACTAATCCTGCCAATAACCCCAGCTTATCACGCTTTGCTAACCGCCGCTTCCAACTATCCGCTAAATGTATACTGCGCCAGTTAAAATATCTGAATATTGCCCATAGTGAGGCTGCCGCCGCTGGATAATTTAACAGCAGCAAATTAATGGCTGTCAGTATCATCAGATGCCAAAAACAGCTTTCAACATTTTGTTCATCCTTTAACGCCTTAACAACCAGATAGAAATAAGCCGCAATCACCAGCATCAGCATCGCAATCATAAAAAGAATATTCATCATCGGTTCAACACTTATCATTTCAAGAAAATTCACAAACCTCTGCAGCGCTATGAAATACAAACAGACAATATCCATTACGCCGATCATCAAGCTGAAATATTTAGCCATGTCAAGCATGACAAAGCGATCGGTTTTCAATAGTCTTTTAGCGTATTTCATTTTAAGAATTATTCATATTCAGTTTTTCTTTCACAGCTGCCGCCAAATTGGCGACTTTTGGTCCATAAATAATCTGATAAGCATTACCATTCTGCATTGTACCAATTGCTTCAAGCTGATCAACCCAATACTCTGGTTCCTTGACTAAAGCGGTATCCTTGACCGTGACCCTCAGCCGTGAAAAGCAATTTTCCAGTGTCTGAATGTTAGTTTCACCGCCAAATGCTTCAATAATTGCTGTAGCCAACGCTGAAACATCTTCTGTCTTGGTTTCCTTCGTATCTGCCTTCTTCAAACCAATACTTTCCTGATACTCTCGTTTGCTGTTCAAACGAATTTCCTTATTCGTCTCACGGCCAGGTGTTTTAAGATCAAATTTAACAATTGCCCATTTAAAGATAAAGTAATAAAGCGCAAAGAATAATGGAATCATCCAAATTAACGCCATGGCATGCATCTTCTGCGGCTGCAGCAGATTTGGAATCATAAACACTAGTGCAAAACCCTGCAAGGCTACACCGCACGCTTCAGCTAATACCATTCCTAAGCCGCTAAGCGGCACATGAACAAGATAGAATAGCGCTGGGCTAGCCAGTAAAATCGTAAATTCAATAGGCTCAGTTATTCCTACAAAAGCAGCAGTGAATACAGCTGGTACTAATATTGCTGCAACTTTTTTTCGATTTTCTGGTTTAGCAGCTTGATACATAGCAAGAGCTGCGCCAGGAAAAGCCCCAAAGTTTTGTGGAAGCCGACCATTTGTCAAATTTCTGACTAAACATGAAGTAGCTGTCGGCGATCCTATTAGCGCATTCTCAATATTACGAATACCTGCATATTCAATACCATCCACAATCATTGTTCCGCCAAGATCTGTGTAAAGCAGTGGATTAGCAATCAGATGATGAATACCAAAAGGTAAAAGCGCTCGATTCAGCACTCCATATATAAAAGTACCAAACAAACCCGAATTACTGATATAAACAGATAAAGCTGTTAGTGCCCGATCTGCCATTGGCCATAAATAATAGCTGAGCGTACCGAAAACCACTGCGAATAATGGAATCAGCAATATTACAAACTTCGGTCCCTGAAAAAACTCAAACAGGTTTGGAAGCTTGATATCGCCCCATTTATTCATCGCCATCCCTGCCGTTAAGCCACAAATAATAGAACTAAAAATACTCATATCATATGTATAAACACCTAATACACTCTTAAATAGCTTGGTATAAATAATTGCATCAGCTTCAAGATAGCCTAGATCATTAACTAAATGCTCAACATTTACTGTTTGAGCTGTAAAACCAGCCAATTCAGCGTTTTTACTAATTACTAGATTAAATGCCATAAACATAAACACACCGGCCAATGCAGCATAACCTTTGTTTTTCTTAGCAATACCAACTGATAAGCCAACCAAAAACCATAAAGGTAAATTAGACATAATCATCTGAGCGATTGACATAAAGAAATAGGCAATGCTGTAAGCCATCGTTCCCTTAGTAAATATGTAATTAACAAACGGACTCGCAAACCCCATTAAAATACCGCACACAACTAATATAATGATTGGCACCATAAGGGCACCGGCAAAATATTGGAAAATCCCTGTGATTTTGGTGAGGGTGTTGTTCTTTGTCTTTTCCATTCTGTTTCCCTTCCTTTTCAGTAAGTATGCGCATACCTTACACTTTCATTATAGGAGTGCTGACAACAAGAAAACAAGAAGGACTGCGTATCATCCAATTACTGAAAGTAACGGTAATTTTTTACGAAGTCCTTTCTTTTATTGATTTATTTTCACAAAATAGCGATGGATAATTTGACTGATATAGTTCAAATTCTCATAAGTAAAAGAGGGCGGCAGCAGCAGATATTCATCTGATGATAATTCACAAAGCGGCAGCGTTGACACAATCACATCACAGTCAAACTGTTTATAATCGTTGACCTTAAGCGGATTATATTGGAAGACACAGCTGACAACACCATCAGGAATATATTTATCAATCATATATAACATATATTTCTGTTCAGCACTTCCACAATTGCAGACAAAAGCAATAGTAACTTTCGTTTTAACCTTTTCCGCATAGCCTGCTAGAAGCATAGTTAAACTGCAATGAAACTTTAAAACATATTTAAGCGGATAAACTGTCTGAATCATTTCATAGATTTCCTGTGCATAAAGAAAATAACGCGGAAAGTTTGCTTCTGTACGTGCACAAAAATCACTGGCAGTTGGTACAGCTTTTCTAACCTGATAAATGATTTCATTTTTTAACGCAGATTCAATATCTATCAATAAAGCATTCATTTCATCAGGATTTAATGGTATTCGTTTTGCTATGAATGTATTAATTTGATGATGAAGTTCTAAACTGATCTGAATTTTTGCTTTTTGATCAGCAAGAATCTGCTTGTCATTATAAGTTTCACTGGCAAAAACAATACTGAATAAATAAAAAGCCTCTGCATCAGGCAAGGTAATCTTAAACAGCTTCATAACAATCTGCGCAAGTTCTCGCACATAGGTGGTTAATCCTGCTTTTTCTATCAAAGCAACATAACCATTAGGAAAACTGACTGTGTGCTTATTTAGCAAACGCTGAATTGAAATATGCATCATTATAACAATTTGTTCAAGATCATATTTTAGAAATTCAAATCCATATAATTTCTGAATTTCCAGAATAAATTCATTATAAAGACTCTTATTATACACCTTTAGATATGTAGCAAGACAATCTTTCAAATGCAGAGGATCCGCATACTCCACTGACTGATTCTTAATAAATCGGTTAGTTTCATTATACCATTGAGCAATCGCAAGGCGATGTCTTTTTTCACCGCAAATGATTTTTAAGCCACTGCTGCGAGTGCGTTCCAAACAGATATTGAGCGGCTGCAGCCAAGTCTCAACAGCTTCTAATGTTTTATATATTGTAGGCCGTGAAAGATGTAATTTGAACTCAAGGTATTTGACACGACAATTTTCCTCATTAAGCAGACAATGCAGAATATAATAAATGCGTTCTTGTTCAAAAAGAATTGGCTGATCATTTTTAATTTGAGCAGCAACAGCTGCCTTTAAACTAACCTCATCCTCAATGAGATAGCCAATCCCCTTTTTGACTCTGAGATGCAGCTGATTTTTAGCAGCAGCTTCCCGTACTTTCGGCATTGTGTTACTGATGGTTTTAACAGAAACATTACATTGCTTTGCTAGTTGAGCACCTGTTAAGACAGTTTCACTTTGCAGAAGAATTTTAAACACCTGCAAATATAAATACTCAGACATATGAAAACCTCCTTCAATAATTCAGGGGTTTACTATTTCATATCATATCACTAATTGTTTCCTTTTGCATTTCCAGCTTTTGTCAATGCATCAAAATCACACTAGTCTAGCAGCCTATAAGCCATATTGCTGAATATCTGTGCTGCATCATTTACAGAAATTCACCAAGTGGCATCTATAAGAATAGACAATCAAAACAAATTATACAGCTTAAATAGCAGTGAATAATTGTCTATAGTAGCTGATGATGGATTGTTTCATCCTATTATTCTAGTGGAATTGAAATTGTGAAAACCGCACCGCCTATTGGCGCGTTTGCGGCACTCAGCTGCCAGCCGTGCTGCTCAGCCACCTTATAGGCTATTGATAAGCCAAGACCAGCTCCACCTAATTTACGGGAACGTGAAGCATCCACGCAATAGAATGGTTCAAAAATATGCTTAAGCGCTGCTTCTGGTATTCCTGCTCCATTATCTGCCACAATAACAAGAAGCATTGAATCACGTCGGCTTGTTGAAAGCCAGATTGTCCCATTTGAAGGCGTATATTTCATCGCATTTTCCACTAAATTATTAAGAAGCTGCTGAACAAGACGCCGATTTCCTGCCACTGAAAGCTCTGACACTTCAAAAATATATTCAATATGCAGCTTTTTGTTCTCATAAAGCGGCTGAAGCTCAATCACCGCTTTACGCAGCAGCGATGCAAAGTTGATTTGATCGTCAAATAAGACCACGGTTTCATCACTCAGCGCAAGCAGGCTGGTAACAACGTCGCTCAATCGGTTGGCACCTCGTTCAAAAGCTTTAAAAAATTCAAGATCCGCTGGATCTTTAGTTTCAAGCTGAGCGACCTGAACACTCATTTTCATAGTGGCCAATGGTGTTTTTAATTCATGCGCTACATTTGAAGAAAAACGTTTCTGACTTTCAAAAGCATTCTCTAAGCGGTCAAGCATTAAATTAAAGGTATTAATCAGACTGCCGATATCATCAGGCATACCAGAAGATGTCAGACGGCTATGAAGATTTTCGGCATTGATTTCACTAGCTGCCAAACTCAGCTCATGAACCGGTAAAAGCGCACGTCCTGCCAATGTATAAGCTGAAAGCATACCAATAATTACCGCACTGATAAGACAGATAATACTGAAGATATTGAATCGCTGTCTGGCTGCTAACTCTGCCTGCATAATTAGTATTTCCCGATTAGAAAGCAGATTAGAGCCTTCATCTGGAATGGTTCCTAACGGCGGATTAGCTGATGATGGATTATTTTTAGTTTCCAGTTTTTCTTCTGAAATGATTTGCATTGCGGTGCCGCTGAGGGAGTACAATTCCTGCCGTGCATTCAACATAGAAGCCATTGTAAGCAGCAAAGCGATGACTGCGATTACTATGCCGGTCAGAAGCGTTATACGCATCCGCAGTGTAATACTTGTTTTCATTGTCCATCCTCCGGTATCATATAACCTTGACCGCGCAGATTAATGATGTACTCATGCACTGCACCAGCCGCACGCAATTTCTTTTTAATAGCATGAATATGCAGCTTTACCGCATTGGAAAATGGATCCGCTTCACTTTCCCAAACATGCTCAAACAATTCCTCAGAGCTAACAACCTTCCCTTGCTTGTTCAGCAGATATTCAATAATTGCCATTTCTGTTTTAGTCAGTGCTACCAGCGTATTGTTATAAGTCAGTGTGCGCCCAACAGAGTCAAAAAGCAATGCTTTGTATTTCAATATTGGAGCATGCTGTACAAAATCTGTCCTAAGTAACACCCGCACCCGTGCTTCCAATTCCAAAAAATCAAAAGGCTTTATCAAATAATCATTAGCACCTGCATCCAAACCAAATACTCGTTCATCAACTCGGCTGCGGGCGGACAAGATTAATATACGGGCGGATGAATCCATAGTTCTAATACGGCGCAGAACCTCTAGTCCATCCAACTTAGGTAGATTAAGATCTAGAATGACAAGATCATAACTAGTAATCTCATAAAGATAACAGGCTTCTTCACCATCAAAAGCCTGATCTATAATATATCCCTTTTTACGCAGACCACGCGTAAGCATCGCTGAAAGGTCTTCTTCATCTTCTACAAGTAATAGCTTCATATTATCACTCCAGTCATAGCAGCTAGCCTATTAATTGATCATAGATCTGCTTTTGCTATTTATCTTATATTGCCATCAAAAATTATTCTAATATTTAGGATGTCTGGCAATGGTTATTTCAAACAATCAAATACAAGCGGATATTATGCTGTCCCATCGTGAATCAGTTTGCTATTATACTGGCTTATTCATTTCTTATCCTTGTACTAATTTATAGACAACTGCTTAATAGAAATACATTACCTAAAAAAAGAAAGATACTTTTTCAGCATACACTAAGATAAACTATTTGCATATCTTCTTTATTGGTTAAACAACAGCAGATAGGTACCTAAATTTTTTCAATTAGCCAAACTCAACCCATTAGTCAACGAAACATCTATTTTAAGTGTTGCTTGATCGCCAGCATTTTAAACATTTGAAAAGCTAACCCTAGGCTTTATGCCTTGACAAACTTTTTTGTTTTTTCTCTTCCTCTTTTGATTATCAACATTAATTATCAGCCAGCTAATATTTCAGCTGGCTGATAATTACAAATGGGCTACTTATTTATTAGTGCTGTCATTCACTAAATTGTCACTATTGGGTGTCAATTTAGCACCTGTGTCAGCTTTTACAGGATTATCCTTTTCCAAAGCCGGATTATTTTCATAATCAAACGATGCTCCTACTGTTTCATCAACAACTAATTTAGTATCAGCTACGATGTTATCACCTTCTGGTGCCAGCTTTGTTCCATTGTCCTCTTCGACCTTAGCAAAAATATTTTTGCTAGTGTCTTTCTCCATTCTTGAATCAACAGCAGCCTCTCTCGCAGCAGCATTATCTGCCTTTGTCATTTGGCTGTTTGCTGCAAACACCATTGTTCCGCCACTTACTGCCATCAGCATTGCCAGCGCTCCTGCACTCATCATCTTTGTTAAATTTGTTTTCATTTTTCTTTCCTCCATTTGGCTTTCTACAGACTCTTAATCTGTACCCATATGATAGCATTTGAATAGTTTAGATTCGGTTAGGATTGAAAACAAATTAAAAAACTTAATGACATCTCATTTTAAGGTGCTGTCATCATACAACAGCCTTTCCTAAATAAGATCAATTTTGATATAGCAAATAAAAATAACCCTATATGCGAAACAGTATTTTATTCACTATCATTCAGAGCTTTTATTTGCCACAGTTAGCGGCATCGATGGCAAGTACCAGCAGTAAACCATTAACTTCATCTTCTTCACGCATAATATCAAGCACATAGGTATCACCCCATGCCAGCAACTTCTTATTAATATGCAGTATTGCCTCTTCACCATCATAAATATCATAATTCCAACCCAAATAATCGCCTTCCACCTTCCATCCCATATATTCAACTTCATAATTATTTGAAAAAAAGGTAAAATTCTTATAAATGGTTCCGATCACTTCGCCATTTATCTCTATCTCAAATTCCGGCAAGAAGGAAAGCACCTTTTGGTGAATCACACCCAACTCAATTCCTTCTTGATCATAGACATGAAGCTGATGTCCCCATGCGAAAATTTCCGCTTTTACATAATATTTAGGATTTTCATATTCATCATAAACATCATAGGTATCAGACCATGTAAATACCCTTTGTTTAATCAATAACCGCATTTTTATCACCTCTAATTACTTGATATTATAGCATTTAACCTAAGAAAATCAGCTAAGCTTACAAATGCGTCATATAAATATGAAAAGAATCATGGTTTTATCATAAAAAGGTTTGAAACATATTCAAAAGCAAAGTATAATAAGAACCGTGAAAGAGGGGTTAGGATGACAAAAGTAAGAACTCGTTTTGCGCCAAGTCCTACCGGTTATATGCATATCGGTAATTTGCGAACTGCTCTTTATGAATATTTAGTCGCAAAAAAAGAAGATGACGGCGTTTTTATTTTAAGAATTGAAGATACGGACCAAGGCCGTTTGGTTGAAGGTGCCACAGATATTATTTATGAAACATTAAAGCAATGCGGATTAAGTCATGATGAAGGACCGGATATCGGCGGAGAGTATGGACCTTATGTACAATCTGAACGGATGCGCTCAGGTATTTATAAGGAATATGCGATGAAGCTGGTTGAATTGGGCGGCGCACATGTCTGCTTCTGTAAAGAGGAAGATATTGAGGCTCAGCGTCAGGAAGTGATGGCTGCCGGTTTATCTTTTAAATATGATGATCCATGTAAACATTTAAGCAAGGAAGAAATTGATAAGCGCATCGCAGCTGGTGAAGCTTATGTAATTCGCCAAAACATTGATCCAGTAGGCACAACTTCATTTGAAGATGAGGTTTATGGTACCATTACGGTTGATAACGCAACTCTTGATGAAAGTATTTTGCTGAAATCAGATGGTTTCCCTACTTATAACTTTGCCAACATCATCGATGATCATATGATGGATATAACGCATGTAGTCCGCGGTAATGAATATCTTTCAAGCACACCGAAATATAACCTGATTTATCAGGCTTTCGATTGGAAGATTCCAACCTACATTCACTGTCCGCCAGTGATGAAAGATGAACAGCACAAGCTGTCAAAACGCAATGGCGATGCTTCATTCCAGGATCTTGTTGCGAAAGGTTATCTGCCGGAAGCGATTATCAATTACATTGCACTGTTAGGGTGGGCACCAGAAAGTGAACAAGAGATTTACAGCCTAGAGGAACTAAAGAAAGCCTTCAACGTAAAACGCATCAATACCTCAGGAGCTATCTTTGATATTGAGAAGCTGACTTGGATGAATGGTATGTATCTGCGTAAGATGGAACTGGAAGAATTCTATGAACTAGTTCTGCCATATATTAATCAAGCGGTTAAAACTGAAAGCTATGATAAGAAAGAAATTGCGAAGATTCTTCAAACCCGTGTTTCAGTATTAAATGAAATACCGGAAATGATTGATTTCTTCGACAATTATCCTGTTTACAGCAATGAGTTGTATATCAATAAGAAAATGAAAACGAATGAGGAAATCTCACTGAATTCATTGATTGCTGCCAGAAAAGAGCTGGAAGGCTTAACTGAATGGAGTGAAACCTCAATTCATGATACATTGATGAATTTAGTACAGACCCTAGGAATCAAGAATGGTCAGCTGCTGTTCCCAGTCCGTATTGCTGTATCAGGCAAACAAATGACACCGGGCGGTGCGATTGAAATTGCGGAAATTATCGGCAAGGAAGAAACTCTGCGCCGCATTGACGCATCTATTGCTCAATTACAAAAATAAAAGAAATCCTGCAAATCAGTTCAGCTGAAAATGCAGGATTTTTATTTACTGATATCAATAACTCAAGCTGACAGCATGGTATAGAAGCATCAATTACAATTAAACTGGCTTAATTATACCGCATATTATATAATTTAATTATCAATTGTAAATTAGGAGGCTTTTCTCATGGATGACACATGCGGATATATTTATATTTTGACTAATCCTTCATTTAAAGAATATGTAAAAATCGGCTATGCTGATGATGTTCAAAAAAGGCTGAAGCAGCTTAATAGAAGTGAATGTATTCCTTTTGCCTTTCGAGTTTATGCGACTTATGAAGTAAATTCCAGGCTATCAGATATGAAGATTCACAGCATTATTGATAAATTAAATCCTAATCTGCGTTCAATTGAAACCTTTGACGGTAAGAAACGAGTCAGAGAGTTTTATGCAATGCCGCCAGAAGATGCTTACAGCATATTAGAAGCAATCGCAGAAATTCACGGCCGAACTGATAAGTTAGTAAAGGTTGAACCTACGGTATCTGAGGAAGAAGAAGAAACTATCGCAGATGAAATTGAAGCTGAACAAAGAGAACGATGGGCACCCTTTAAATTTTCCATGTGTGAGATTCAGCCAGGATCAATAATTGAATTTTGCAGCAGCACAAGCAGTCATTCAGGAATAACCTGTACAGTAGTTGATGATAAACAAGTGGAGTTTGAAGGTGAATTATGGTTTCTATCAACGCTTGCGAAAAAACTTTTAAATTCGAAATGGCCGGTTGCCGGACCCCGTTATTTTAAATATGAAGGACAGTGGCTGAACGATCTTCGTGAACAAAGAGAAAATAATCATTAAATAAGTAAACACCATTCAGATTGATAATGAACTAAAGCAGTATGTCATCTATATCAGACATACTGCTTTTCTTTAACTATAGATATAAATGTTATCGTTTATCAGTTGCTTGCTTTCAGCCATGCTGCAGGCATACTTAAATTAGCCGGCAGTTTTGTCTGCGCATTCCCTCTTGCCGCATTGATCTGCCCCTGAGTCAGAAAACAGCTATGACTAAGATCTGTACCTCTGATGTCAGTATCACGCAGATCAGCGCCTAAAAAATTCGTCATTGTTAACCTGCAGCCTCTTAAATCCGCCGCCATCAGCAGACACATGCTGTAATCATGACCGCTCAGATCAGCCTTCTTGAAATTTCTTCCCGGCGCGTCATGGCCTATAATATGCTTCCCGCAGGCTTGACAGCTGATCGAACCACACGCTTGCTTTAACCGCTGATTCACTCGATGCCGCAGTTTCTCAACATCACACGCCGCCAATTGAACCGCTGATTCATTTAATACTTCCACAATCTCATTGATATATCCATCAATTTCTTTCATCAGCTTCAAATCCTTTAAAAGATCATTCGCCGCACTCAGATACCACAGCATTTGATGCAGCTGCACAGCCTTGATAAAGACATCGAACATTAATGCTTTATCAGCTTGCCGCCAATCAGCACCTTTAAACACATGCTGAGTCACCCATTGTCCGGCACCAAAACAGTCATAAGCCATACAGCCTTTCATTTTTCGTGAACTCAATTCATCATGAATCTCACATTTAAAATCAACACATAAGTGCTGACATGGCACCCCTGCCGCTTTATTCTGCGGGAAACCCTCGCTTTTCGCAAAATACAGGGCTGTACAGCAAAGCCCGCAGCATTTCGCACAGTCAATTTTAAATCGATCGCAACCATTATATTCCATATCTCTATTCCTTTTCTATCAACTGATATATAAACTTATCAATCCATTCTCTAGGCATGATAAAATAGATTGCCAGATTAAACAGGATTAAAATCAAAGGGTAGTAAGCGGGCCAGACAGTAAGAAAATAGCTCAAGCATTTTACCAAAACTGAACTGATCAAAAGAATCAGCAGCAGCAATGCAGTCAAATTTATCTTTCGATAATGATACTGATATTGCTTATGACATGCCTCGCAGTCAGCCTGCTTGATGATTCTGTTTACTTTTAATTGCTGATGACAATTGGGACAGCGCATCCGCATCTCCCCTTTCCACCTATGAATATTGTAACGTATAACAGATATAAATTGCAACGCAAGAAAAAACCAGGCATTAAAACCTGGTAAATTTCTTTATTGCGGCTTATGGAAAACAATCGCCCGGTCATAGACAATTTCATTATAGTCCGGACCTACACCCGTAGCTTCTTCAATATAAGCACGGAAGGCAATCAGCATATCAGCACCGTCATCCAAACCATAATATTTGCCATCCTCATTGCCTGTACTCTTTGGCACAATGGCACTGTATGGCTCATTGCCGTAACGATCCAGCTTATAAACATAATAATTATCCGCGTCATGACTGCCATTATTCAAATAAGCATCCGCTGAACCAATAAATTGATCATCATAAACACTGGTAACCCCATTCAGTTTCTCAACACCATACAATACTGCATTGGAATAAATTGCTTTATTTGTCTTTGTATGATTCACACCATAAATCACAACGAAATCCTCATCGCTGTTGAAGGTAAAATAATCAGTGCTTAAATAAGAAGTATCACGATTATCACCCTTGCCATTCAAAGTATTAAAGATAGAAGTAATGCCGTCAGGTACTGAAATATGCGGCATCAGCTCCGTATATGTGTACCCTTGAGCCGTATACTTATCAAGAATAGACTGACGGATCTGATCAAGATCTTTTGAAGCATAACCCAGCTGAGCCGCTTCATGTTCACCGGTTCCTCTTGATACAACCTTTAATGCCGGGATTTCCTCAACAGCATCCTTTACCTTAGGGGTAATACGATAAAGCGTTGATGTCTGTGCTAAGTTAGCCATATATTGCTTATTGGCTTCACTATCGGCAGGCTGTGATACACGGCCTAAGATACCAAATGTATCAGCTCCCTTTTCAAGTCCAAGATTTAACGTTTGTGATGGAATTTCCAATACATTGATGATCTCAGAAGGGATTCCGCTTTCGATCAGCAATGATTTCATTTCTTCATTCGTATTCTTATCACCACCCATAACGATTACAGCTTTGGAACCAAAAGCATCGGTTTTTTGATCAAGCAGCGCTGTTGAAGCAATATTGCGGTTATTCAGCTGATCGCCGAGACTGCCGAAAATCACATTATAATTGCCTGATTCTTCACTGCCTTTTACGGTTAAAGCATATTTATCATAGCTCAGATCCATTGTTGGGTCATTCGCGGTAAGCATCAAATATGCACCGATTGAGAAGTATTTACATTCCTGCGGTAATTCAAGCATTAAGACGATAGCCTCATCCTCACGCAGCTTATAAGACCAGCCGACCGGCGCAAAATATGGATTAGCCGGGGCATTTTCAATTGCCGGATCATCAAATTTACCTGCTTCCTCATCCGCCCAGTTAAGCGCTGCGATCCCCTTGGCAGCATTCTGTTCCGGTGCCGGCGGCAGGAAGGCTACCTGATAGCTTGATCCCTGATTATTGCCGAAGCAGGAAGTCAGCTGTCCCTTACTGGCAAGCTCAAGCGTGTCCACTTCTTTATACGTTCCTTCCTGAACATAGTAATTTTCTTCAAGACGAGCAGCAAAGCTATCCAGATTTACCGCTTTATCATTCAGCTTGTCTGAGGATATCCCAGTAATGTTAGAACATCCAGCCATAAGCAGCATCGCGCTCAGCGCTGCCACGGTCATTTTCTTTTTCATAAAACGCTCCTTTTCATGTTCGACATATCTTTATCGAATGTCGAACATTAGATTATCACATTAATAACATTTTGTAAACCCTGATTGTTGACGGAATCATAGTTGCATGCTACAATTTCCAAAACAGACATTAAAAGAGGTGAGTCCTATGAATCGTGAAGAAGCCATAAAAGAAGCCCGTAATTTTCATTGCCCGCGCTACCATGAGCTGCCGGATATCGGTCTTTATCTGGAACAGGTCATCAACATTGTGACTTCCGCGCTCACACCGATCAGCCTACAGGGGAATGAGATTATCACTGGTGCGATGATCAGCAATTATATAAAAAATAATGCTCTACCTTCACCCGTTAAAAAGAAATATTATCGCCAGCATCTTTGTTATATGATTGTTTTAGGTATTTTAAAACAAGTCTTTACGGTTCAGCAGATTGGCCAGTTCTTTCAAATCCAGCAAGAAACATATGATCTGCAGACAGCCTATGATTATTTTTGTACTGAATTTGAAAACGCGTTAAGAGAAGCCTTTGATTTTACCGGTGAACCGCTGCCTTCTCTGGAAACGAAGCGCACGCAGCAAACGATTCTTGTACGAGCGATGGTATTGGCTGCCGCTAACCGCGTCTATGTAGAAAAGGTTTATCTTTAATCATTTACAAATTAAAACACTGCACGCAGTGTTTTTTTATTATCCGAAACAAAAAGCCAGCTTACGCTGACTTATTGTTTTAATTATTTGGTACTGCTTTTTCTTCTTTTTGTTCAATTGGTTTGCGCAGTAAGCCCATCATAACTGCTGCGACAATCGTTCCCACCACGATAGCTACAACAAAGCCAACTTTGCCATCGACCATCGGCAAGGTAATAAAGCTGCCATGCGGAACCGGTGAGGATACCCCTGTCAATGACGCGATCACCGCCGCGACAATACAGCCGGTAATTGTTGACGGCAGGATATGCTTCAAATCAGCAATTACAAATGGAATTGCTCCCTCGGTAATGCCCATGAAGCCCATGATCCCCGCAGTCTTAGCCGCATTGCGGTCTGCCTGTGTCCATTTATTCTTAAACAATACTGTTGATAAGAAGATAGCCATTGGCGGAATACCCGGACATACACGATAAATACCGTTTGGCCCCATGACACCTTCCGCAATCAACGCAATCGTAAACATCGTCACTGTCTTAGTAATTGGACCACCCATATCAATCTCACAGATCGCACCGATAATGATTGCGAATAAAAGCTGATTGGTGCCGTTCATATTGGTCAGGAAATCCATCAAGATATTGATTAATTCACCCATTGGGTTAGCAATACAATATATATAGAAGATACCTAAAACAAATGTTGAAACAACCGGTACAATTAAAATCGGCATAATTGATTTAATCGCGTTGGGAACCTTCCAGCTCTTCATCCAGCGAACAAAATACCCCGCTAATATACCTAAAATCAAAGCACCCAGAAAACCTGTCTTAGCCCCTGTATCACCAATCGTATTATTGGCAATATACCCTAAAATAAAGCCTGGCACCAACCCTGGACGGCCGGCAATTGAATAAGCGATATAAGCGGCTAATACTGGAATCATCATAAATAAACCAGCCGCGCCAATAATTTTTAAGTTAGCCATAAATGAGTTGGCAACGACAATACCGGTAGAGGTCGCATCACCGCCCAGCAATGAGAATGAGAACAGGATACCGCCGGCAACTACTAATGGCATCATGTATGATGTTCCTGTCAACAACGCTTTTTGAATATTTTTTAATTCTTTCTTTAACCCTTCCATAATGTTCTCCTTTTATTTTAGTCCATAATGCTCTAATGCTTTATCTAAAATCCGTTCAGGATATGAAATAGCTTCATCAACATTGCCATAATAAACGTTCTTCCCCTCGAAACGTTCTTCCTCCTCAATTTGAATGCTGACTGCTAAAATAATCATATCCGCACGGTCAATGTCCTCTTCACTTAGTTCATTTTCAATACCGATACTTCCCTGTGTTTCAATGTGATACTCATACCCGCGTCTTCTGCACTCAGCCTCTAATGACTCCTGTGCCATATAAGTATGAGCAATGCCTGTCGGACAAGCCGTAATACCAACTACAAACATTTAATTCAGCTCCTTTGCGATATCTTCGTTTATTTTTTCTAAATATTGAAATGCTTCATCATTATTTTTACAAGCCAACAGCTTTTCTCTGAATTCCTGCTTCATCAGATTTTTACTGATTTGAGAAATCAGCTTCAAATGAATCACATTTTTTCTGCTCTCCGGTACGCCGATCATAAACAGCAGATCAACTTCCTTTTGTTCATTTCCCCATAATATTGTATGTTTGGGTTTCATAAAGCCGACAAAAGCTTCGCGTACTGTGTCGCTCATACCATGCGGAATAGCTACGCCAAAACCGACAGCGGTAGAAAACTCTTCTTCACGATGATAGATGGCTTTTAAAAAGCTCTCTTCATCCTCTATAACCTGAAGCTGAACCGCCTGATGGACAAGCTTTTCAATCGCTTCACTCTGGCTGTCAACTTCTTCATCTACAAATACAAGTTCTTTTCTAATCATAATATTCCCCTATTCCTAACAGTACCTGAATCGTACGTTGATCAATTTTCTGTCTGAATGCCTCTGCCAGCTCACGGCTTTTAATAAGGCAGTATAAATCATCTAAGATTTTTTTACTGATTGTCAGATCATTTTCTGCGATATTGAAGAAAATAACGAGCTTGACGGTGTGATTTTTCCATTTTTTTGCTGTTTTAAGCAAATAAAAACTGATAATCGTTTTATTAACCAGCTTGATATCACCATGCGGCAGCGCAATCTGATAAATATTATCCGTTGAACCTACGGTTTCCCGGCTCAGCATGGATTGGGCATACCCTTCCTTTACATAACCGGCCTGCTTCAGCAATTCCGCCATCTTCATGATAATTTCTTCCTTGCTTTCAGCTTCACCTTCAATAATAAAATCAGGATGCAGATAGCGCTTTAAGGTGGATAATTTTAATTCACTGCGCTCACTTTTCGGCGGCTGAAGAATCTGCTGCTGATAGAAAGACATGATATTGCGCAGATCCTCATCCGTGATGACCGGTGATACGCGGACGACCGGTTTATGAATATCTTCAACATCAACAGTTGATACGATAAAATCAATGCTGTCTAAATTGCAGCGCAGCGCTTTAGAGGTAGAAGCTGTTTCAATCGCGTTAAAGGCTGGCAGTACCATGCGCAAACGGTTTAAAATCAGTTCTGAGGTTGCGATGCCCTGCGGACAGATCAGCAAGATGCGTTTAGTACGCTGCTGAAGATCGATAAAATTTTGGAAATGAATCACCAGAAAACCAACCTCATCCTCACTGATGTGAATATGCAAGGCATCGGCTTCACTTTCCAGTACGACCCAAGTAAGATTAAACAGCATCTCAAATTCTCTTTTAATTTGTTTCAGCAATTCATTTTTCAGCTTTAACCCTTTACGCAGACGAAAGGTCATCGCGTTGAGATGCAGCAGCAGATTATTCCGATATTCTTCATTATCTGAGAATTGAACATAGATCAGCATTTCCATTTTTTGCAGGATCTTTTCAAAGATTACCCGATCAGCTTCCATGATTTTCTCAAAATTATGAATCTGAATGCGGTCTGCAACCAGATATTCCACAAGAAATTGAGCATCGCCTTCACTGAATTCAACATTCAGCTGCTCTGTCAGCGTTGAGAGAAACTGCTTAGCGAGAATTTGATTCGGTAAAAAGCGAATGCGGTCATAGTCAAGCAGATTGTCTTCATCCTGAATATGCCGGCCGGCGGATGCAAAGCTGGCTAATACGATTAACACTGAGGAGATATTGGTCATATAATGTTCAGCGAGATTGATTTTCACATCCTGAATATAATCCGTCACTAAGGCAATTACCGCCTGAATGATTTGCATATCATAAAGCGCGCTGAGATGAGCCAGCTTTTCATGAAAGTCATTGCCGATCAGAAAGCCTTCATTTAATTGAATCAAGGCTTCACAGACACTGCGTTCATTGACCTCACCGCTGAGCGTGATTTCCTTGTGGCTGATATTAAACCGAAGCCCGCTTGAATTTTCCAGCAGCTGATTCATGGCAAGGATATCTTTGCGGATCGAGCTTTCAGATATGAAGAATTCATCACCAAAGGCATCCAGTGATACCTTGTTTTGCTTCAGCAGAATGCGGTAAACCAATTCCATCCGCCGGCTTTCAATGGAGAACAGATCCGTTTCTTCATCCATTTCTTCATTGATGGCTTTCCCCTTGATTACCTCAACCCCCTGACCAGGGCTGCGCAGCAATGTATAACCGCGCTGATTGAGTTCAGGTTCAAGTAAATCAAGATAGGAATAAACCGTTCGCTTTGAAACATTCAGCTGACGGGCATATTGTTCCACCGTGCTTTTTTGCTGCTGACGCAGTAAAATATTCAGCAATTCCTTTTGTTTAGCTGACAGCATGGGTTTCTCCATCAAGCGCCGCTTCAAACCTGCGCAATGATGCAAGCAGTTTTTCATGATCACAGTTTATAATATCCTGTTTCTTAAAAATACCGCCTGCCGAGCCAACGTAATGATAGCCACTGTTTAATACTTCCTGTACATTTTCCGCATTAACACCGCCAACCGCTAATAATGGCAGATCACCCAATGGTTCCATCACCTTTTTCGCATAAGTCCAACTCAGCTCATTGGCTGGGAAAATCTTGACAAGATCGGCGCCAAGCTGAAGCTGGGTATAAATTTCATGAGGTGTAAAGGCGGCGGGAATAGCGATTACATCATGAGCGTGGCATGTATCGATCATTGCTTTCGTATAGCCAACCGGGGATAGAACAAATTCTGCACCCGCGGCAATAGCTGCTTTTACTTCATCATGGGTAACGACTGTACCGGCACCGATATGCAGGCAATGCCCATATTCCTTGGTAATTCTGCTTATGATTTCCAACGCGTTTTCAGTATTTAAGGTTATTTCCACATTCTTTACTTTTGAACTCTGACATAAGGTATCACAGACTGCCTTTACCTGTTCATACGTATAACCTCTTAATATTGATATGACACATCCTTCCATCATCGACCCCTCCTTTCTGATTTCATTGTATCCTTGATCTCTGATTTTGAAAATTTATGCATTTGCAGGAGGCTGCTGCAAAATGAATGATTCATAATAAGCTTTAATTTTTACACATTCCTCATCGGTATAGCTAAACTGATTTAATAATGCGATGCCCTGATGCGTTTCCTCATAGAAATCATAGACACAGGCAGCGGCGATCGTTTCCAGCAGCACATCCCGTCCGCCATCATGCAATAATTGCAGCGGTTTGTATAAACGCTCATCACTTCCCAGCTTGCGGCTGACATTGCGCGCGTTGCGTGAAATAGGATCTTTTAGATAAGGATCAGAGAATTTAATCAGCGCGTTCTTCGCAAATTGCTGCTGTTCCGCTAAAGACAGCTGAAAATAATCGGCCAGCCGCTGATTCATTTCCGGCAGCAGCATCATCAGCTTTTCATGAATTTGCGCGTCATTAGCCGCCTCAGCGAGCCACTCATAATGTTTCAGATAACCTAGATAACAAATAACCGCTGACAGACAATTATATGTGTACAGCTTGCGTTTCATTAATGAAGTAAAATCATCAATCCGCGTTATCCCCTTTAAAGGCAAGATCAAGCCGCTGTTTTGAATCGGCAGATAATCCAGATCCTGCGAAATCATATCCAAGCCCTCCGCATTTTCTGTTGTGGTAAATACACCAGCATTCAAAAGCACACAATTATTTGTTGCTGCCTGATCCAAATGAACCAGCAGCTTTTCGCCCGCATTAATAGCATTTTCAAAGAACAGAATGATTAATGGAAATTCACGTTCTTTGATCCACTCATTAAGCTGTACAGCGATGTCGGCATAATTGGAACAGTCGATAGAAATACATAAAATATCAGCAGCAATGAGTGCTTCATGCGCCTTTTCACTGCCAAAAACACAGCATTCCTCATAGTTAATTGTCAGTGCCGGCCGATCATTGAAAAAATGAATCTGATAACTGTTTTGTTTGTTGAGGGATTGAATCAAGGCTTCATCCTTATCACAAAAGCATAGGTTAACATCATGCAGAAAACGCGGAATAAACCCGCGCCCGCACTTGCCGGCACCAAGAATCATAACCCGCTTCATTGCAGCACCTGCATCAAGAAAGCATAGCTTTCAGCCTCAAGCTGCCACGCGTGGTCACGTTCCTTTTCACGGATTTCCACAGCAACGCTGATTTCACCTGTGAGATAGCGATCCATCAGTTTTTTGATCGCACGGGCACTCTTAAGCGTTAAAAAGCCCTCTTCACAAAAATTCAAATGATGATCACCATAAAGCGGTGATTGTTTATCGAGGATGGCATTCGCAAAGTGTACCCGGACGATATAGGGTGCCAACGCGGCAAAGGATGCTTCAAAATCATCTTCATTTAAAGCCATGTGAGCACTGTCCCAGCATAAACAAACCTGTTTATCCTCTATGGCTGATGCCGGCAGACGATGCATAAAGCTTAAGACTGTCTCAGTGGTGCCAAGAACATTGCATTTATGGGCAAACTGATCTAAGGGTTCAATAATCAGTTTGAATGGATAGGCCTTCATATTAATTTCATCAAGCAGTTCACTCACTGATTTCACAAAAGCGTCAATGCCTTCATTAAGCGTCGTCTCAATGCCGCCGCTGGCAATCCCTAGCCATGTGCATCGGTCAAGTGCCGCAAGCTGCATCATTTCCTTTACTTTTTCCACTGCTGAAAGCCGGTTTGACTCATTGACTGAGGACAAATTCAGACCAGCCCGCGACAGCTCTCCGGTAATCCAAAACGTCAGCTGTTCGGTTTTAAACACTTCATCACAGACAGCTCGTACTGATGCTTCCTTCATGATTCGTGTTTCAATACTCGCATACCGTTTCAGTTCCCCTAAACGCTGATAAAGCTGACACAGATCCTGCTCATTATGAGTCAGCGGATCAAGTATATTAGATACTAATATTGATGGTTGATAAATAGGCATAAGGTTAAACCTCCTTCATAGTTTCATTTTATCAAAGCTGATTCATATAAGCCGATAATCACTTTCAACAGCCTGTTTTAAAAACGCTGTCTTAGATTTAGGCATACTCATTCTATCAACTGAGTGATTCATTATCAAATCATCAAGCAAACAAGTTACTGGTAATTCCAACCAAAAAAAGGAGGCTTTTGCCCCCCGATAGTGTTATTCAAATAAATCAGATCATTGATAATTTCGAACCAGCCGATACATACGGCGCAGCAGCCATTCGATGGTATACAGCTGATGTTCAAGCAGCCAGCCCTGTAAGCGGACAAAAACTGAAGTATATGCTAAAAGCGGTTTTAATGCCGTTAGATCTTCATTCAGCTTATCCTTCATCCAGCCCTTTTTCATTAACCGATAATAAAAGCCTTTGGCATCCAGTATATTCAAATTCATAGCTAAAATACTGCGATAGATTTCAGCAATATCCCTTTCCCTTAAGTGATAGAAAGGAAGCAGTGCATAAACCTCCTGACGCATCTGCTCAACATAAAGAAGACTGTTGCTGCTTAAGGTTCTGGAAAGACTGCTGCCGCCCCAACAATAATGATAATAAGGCTGATTAATTACAAGTATCTGATCAACTGCCAGCAAATAATTCATATTAAATACCAGATCTTCACCGCAATGCAGCTCCTCTTTGAAACGCAGCTGTCTGTCTATGATGATTTGATGTTCATAAAGTTTGTTGCAAGGTGAATTTAACAGACTTTTACGGCTGAATACCGCTAATTCTGTTTTATCACATAGACTTACCGCCTGTTTTTCATCATAGACATGCACATAAGCTTTATTCTCGGTTTCTAAAACATAACCGCACATAACTAAAACCGAAGCCTTGACCTGTGCCATGAGAGCAGCTGTCATTTCCGCATCGATACAATCATCGGAATCAACAAAAAGCAAATAACGTCCGCTGGCCTCTTCAATGCCTTTATTCCGGGCAGCCGATACTCCCTGATGTTCAATTTGGAATAATTGAATGCGCTGATCCTTTTCCATATAGCTTTCACATACCGCTAAGGTCTGATCCGTACTGCCATCATCAACAATAAGAATTTCCAAATCATGAAATGTCTGAGCGAGAATTGAATCCAGACAGCGGCCAATTTTATCTTCACGATTATAAACCGGTATGATAATACTTATAAGTCTGTGATCCATCTGCATTCCTCCTTTACCATTTCAGCAGCTAACAAACAACGACATTATATCAAAGAATTACGATTAAATGCAAAAATACGCCAATTAAGCTATTTTTATTTTGACATTGTTATAATGATAATTTGAATACAGACTCTAAAATGTACTCATTGAAGGACTAGAAACAAGCATTATAGCTTTCTTTTATTTTATTTTAAGGCATAAATTGGACATTGATAGCACTAATCATAAAAAAACGCCTATTTCTAGACGTTTATTAGCATATGGTGACTCGTACGGGGTTCGAACCCGTAAATGCTGCCTTGAGAGGGCAGTGTGTTAACCATTTCACCAACGAGCCGTACATATATTCTACTCCTATTCAGCATCAAATTCAAGAAAAAAAGCTCAACAATTCATAAAAATTGCTGAGCTTTACAATTCTATAATTGAACGCTCTTACCGCCTGAGAACTTATTGAATACCAATAAGGAAATAACTGTCAGTACCGTTAATACGGTTGACAAGGCGGCTGCCACACCATATTGACCGCGGATAACCGACGTATATATAGATACTGTCAGTGTCTGCGTCTTTACAGAATATAGGATAATGGCTGTCGACAATTCAGAAATCATCGTTACCCATGAGAGAATCGCACCAGAGATAATACCGGCAGACATCATCGGCATCGTGATCTTGAAGAAAGTTTTTGCTTTATTGCTGCCTAAGCTTAACGCAGCTTCCTCAATACTCATTGGAATCTGCTGCAATATCGCAACGGAGGATCGAATCGTATAAGGCAGACGCCTGATAACAAGCGCGATAACCATGATCAGCATACCACCGGTAATCGGCCGTTTAAAGGCTGTAATCAATGCAATACCGATAACTGTTCCCGGTACGATATATGGCACCATGGAAATCGTATCAACAATACCGGTCAGCCAGTTGCGGCGGCGTACTGCAATATATGCAATCAATACTGCCAGCAATACGATAATGATCAAAGCGACGATCGGTATAAATAATGTATTCCATACAGATCTGCCTAACGATGATGAGAAGATCTGCTTATACTGATCCAGTGAATAGCCTGGCTGTCTGACCATGCCCTTATAATTCATAAATGAAGTATAAATGACATAGACCTGTGGCATAACCGCAAAACCAACTACAAAATATGAGTAGAAATGCAGCCAGAAGCTCTTAAAACCATGAACTTCCTTTTCTTCAATCGGATGCAGTGAATTCATTGAGAATGACTTACGGTTAGATAACCAGCGCTGACCGAGGAAGAAAATTGTAGTAATTAAAATTGCGATAATCGACAAAGCACTTGCGAATGCTGAGTCACCGCCTACCTCAGAAATAAATTCATTGAACAGCAATACCGGGAATGTCAGCCAGCCTTCACCAATCAGCATCGGTGTACCGAAATCAGCGAAAGCCCTCATAAATACAAGCAATGAGGATGCCAGCAGAGTAGGCATAATCAATGGAATAATAATCTTGAAGAAGCGTCTGAAGCCTGTACAGCCCATATTCTCACTGGCCTCGATCAAGGAATTATCAACATTGGATAACGCACCTTGAACATAGAGGAATACCAACGGATACAGCTGTAAGGTAAATACAAGCAGAATACCGCCGAAACCATAGATATCAGGTAATATAATACCTAAAGGTTTCAGAAGATTTGTGATAACGCCGCTGCGTCCCATCAGCAAAATCCATGAATAAGCACCGATAAATGGCGCTGACATAGAAGCGATAATGATCAGCATCTGCATTACTTTTTTACCCTTAATCTTATATTGAGTAAAAATATAAGCTAAAGGTGTACCAACGGCAATCGAAGTGAACGTTGCCGCAAAGGAAACCACGAAACTATTTTTTAAAGCATTGGTATAATAAGGTCTTGAAAAGAACTTGGCAAAGTGCTCCATCGTTAAACCAGCAGCCCCAATAACCGCATCCTTAAACATATTCAGCAATGGATAAAGCAGGAAGATTGCATACAGGATCAAAATACCTAAGGTAATTCCGCCCCATAAGTCTAATTTAAACTTGTTGTTATTCTTCATATCATTCACTCAACAAGAGATTTCTTTCGCCATCCGCTGTGAATACGTTGATTTTTTCCTTATTTACACCTAAATACATTTCACTGCCTGGTTCATAATCATCTTCCATCGTACTTTCACGAACGATCTGTGCTTCGTCGCCCGTTTCCAGCTTGATAAAATATTGAGTATTTAAACCAAGATAAACAGAATCATTAACCACAGCTTTAAAGCCGCTGCCCTGTGCCTCATGTGAAAGCACAAACTCTTCCGGACGAATTGATACTTGAACACTTTGATCCGGCAGATCCTTTAAGCGATCCAGTTCAATCGTAAAGCCATTGCTGAAATGAATCACACCTGATTTCAATTCTGCCTTAATCAGATTCGTACGGCCGATAAAGGTTGCTACGAAAACATTAGCCGGACGATGATAGATATTCTTAGGCGTACCTACATGCTGAATAACACCATCTTTCATTACGGCTATGCGATCAGAGATAGCCATGGCTTCCTCCTGATCATGAGTTACATATACTGTTGTAATACCTACTTCACGCTGAATATTACGGATAACCACACGCATTTCCAAACGCAGTTTAGCGTCAAGATTACTTAAAGGTTCATCCATCAGCAATACATCAGGTTTAATAACCAATGCACGGGCCAAAGCGACACGCTGCTGCTGACCGCCAGACAGACGTTCCGGCATACGATCCTGATATTCCATGATCTGCATGGCATTTAAGAACTTATCAGTTTCTGTCTTTAAAGTATCCTTGTCAGCTTTACGGTTCTTCAAACCAAACTCAACATTCTGACGAACGGTTAAATGCGGGAAGATCGCGTAATTTTGGAAAACCATACCAATATTACGCTTGCTTGGATCCATATCATTGATCAGCTTATCATTAAAATAAAAGCTACCGCCCTCAATTGAGTTGAATCCAGCAATCATTCTTAATAACGTTGTTTTACCACACCCTGATGGACCCAGTAAAGTAAATAGTTCACCATCCTTTATATCTAAAGATAAATCTTTAATAATGGTATTATCACCGTACTTTTTGACGGCATCCTTTATTCTAATTTCACTCATACTAAACCCTCTTCTTTACTTAGCTACTGAAGTATAAATATCTTTATATTTTTCAACAATTTCATCCTTATGAGAATTTACATATTCACGGTCTTCTTCAATACGCACGATTTCATCCATCGGTGTCATGAAATCAGCAACTTCAACTTCTTTCAATACCGGACGATTTGTCAATGTTGTACCATAAATATCCTGAACTTCTTTGCTAGTGATGAAGTCAACGAATAATTGAGCATTTTCCATATTCTTAGCATTCTTGATGATACCTGTTGTAGCTGGCAGATAAACTGAACCTTCTACCGGATAAACAATCTTAACAGGCGCACCGTCACGAACTAATGTAGCAGCTGGATCTTCATAAGTTAAAGCAACAACCATTTCACCATCTGCGACTGATTTATAAACTGCACTTGAACCTGATGAAATCTTACCATCAATGTTTGTGAATAATTCTTTTACATAATTCCAAGCGCCTTCATCTTCATAGCCGCCCATTGCTAATAACATATTGGTTAATTGCGCAAATGCTGAAGAAGAGCTGGCTGGATCTGCTGTCGCAATCTTACCTTTTAATTCAGGATTTAATAAATCAGCATAGCCTTCAATCTTGATGTCACCGATTAATTCAGTATTTACTAATAAGCATGAACCATCAAGCACATAGCTTGTTGTATAACCGGTTTCATTGGCATAGTCAGGAATGATTAAGCCCTCATTTTTAGACGTATAGTTTTCAAACAAATCAGCGTTTTGGATATATTGTGAATGCGCGCCGCCGAACAGAATATCCGCATATGGATCATCTTTTTCTGATTGCAGACGTTTAATCAATTCACCTGTACCTGCCTGAATCAATTCAACTTTGATATTGTATTTTTCTTCAAATAATGGAATCGTTGCATTAATCAGACCTTCTGAGTTTGGTGAGTAAACAACTAATTTACCGCCCGTTTCACTCGGTGTATCCTTATTTCCATCATCCTTTGGTGTATCTGTACCACCATTTGAAGAACATGCACCTAACGTAAGTGCCATTAACATACTTGTAAGCAATATAGTCAATTTTTTCATATTTGCCTACCTCCTTATATTCTTATTATATTAATTGTGATAACGCTTTCATATCCTAAAAAAAGACAAAAAAGGGTATTATTCACAACTAATACCCCATTTTTTACTTAAGTGCCTTCATAAATTCCTTGGGTGAACAGCCGATGTATTTCTTAAATACAATTGTGAAATATTTATAATCTTTAAAGCCGCAGTCAGTCGCAATATCATAGACATAACGGCTTTCATCCTGCATCGCATCAATCGCCTTCTGAATCCGCACCTTATTGAGATAATCATTAAAGGTTGTCCCGCAGCCATCCTTAAAACGCTTATTCAATAAAGTTTCAGAATAGCTGAATACCTCACTGAGTTCTTTCATCGTAATCTTATTCATATAGTTTTCCTGGATGTATTCTACCATCCGGTTAACCAGATCATCACTGCTGTCCAGCTGAACCTTTACATCAAGTACCTGAATCGAACGGATGGCTTCCTTGCTTTCTACCTGATGCTGATAATGCTTACGCATCTTCAGCTGTTCAATCGCATGCTGGATCGCTTTATCCATCTCATCCTGTTCAACAGGCTTGAGCAGATACTCGCTGACACCGTAACGAATTGCCTTCTGCGCATAATTGAAATCATTATATCCGGTCAAAATGATCACGCTGTAATCAAATTCCTCATAAGTTGCTTCAATCATTGCCAAGCCGCTAATAATCGGCATATTGATGTCAGTAATAACAATGTCCGGCTTCAATTCCTTGATTTTCTCAATGCCGTCTTCACCATTATCCGCTTCACCGGCGACAACACAGCCATTCTTTTCCCAATCGGTACTGAAAATAATCCCCTTGCGGATCAAATATTCATCTTCACATATTAATACCTTATACATTGTGATCATCTCCCCTAATTTGTATTCTAAGACTCACTCGGGTATACTTGCCGACCTCACTTTCTACAACTAAGGTGCTCTTTTCACCATAAGACAAATAGAGACGGCGGGCAATATTAAATAAGCCATAATGAGTGGTTTCATTCTTATCTGAGCGCAGACGCTGATTTAAAGCCTGTACTTCCACTGGACTCATACCAGCTCCGTTATCCTCAACAACCAGCAGCATGCCGTCCTCATCAACACTGCCATGAATCGTAATCAGCAGCTTTTTCGCATGCGCAAAACCATATTTAATACTGTTTTCAAGGATTGGCTGAAGCAAAAGCTTAGGTACAACCACCTCGCCGCATGAATCATCTACATTGATTTCATACTCAAAACGATCATTGAAACGATATTTCTGAATCTTCAAAAACATATATGTGTATTTTAAATCTTCACTGAAATAAACCTGATCTAAATCATTATTTATACTATAACGCAAAAGCGCTGTCATCTGAATGATTAAATCTGACGCGATGCGCTGATCCATCAGAATCGAATAACGGATCGTATCCAATGTATTATAGAGGAAATGCGGATTGAACTGAGCCTCAAGCTGTTTAATTTCCGACTGACGGCGGATATCCGCTAATTCACTGTTTTTCACATGCAAAGCATTAATCTCATCCACCATGGAATTAATATTCTCAGCTATCAGAATAAACTCATCCTCGCCTTCCAGCTTCACATGATGATGGACATCACTTTTAATCTTATCAATCTCACTGATCAGCTGATTGATTGCCACCGTATTTGACTTAGCAATCTGATTGGCAAACCGTTTCGCAATCAGAAACAATGTAATTCCCAAAAGCAGGATAATCAATATACCGATCCAAAGCTGTTCAAGCTGATTTTCCAAGCCGCTGAACGTAAAAATCGTAATATCATAAGCCTTTAGATAGCGATGATTAACGATATATTCACGGCCGTTGTTCGTATAATGAGTTAAAGCGGGATCAAGCTTAAAGCGATTGTAATTTTGGATGAAGCTCTTTTGTGAGCAGGCAATGATATTGCCGAAGCGATCTGTAATCACCCCGTCCACCTGTTCGCGGGTAATCGCGTAATTCCAGTCAGCGCCATCCATCAGAATAAAGAGATAACCGCTGATTTCAGTATTTTCCATGATTGGATAACACATGAGAAAACGCGAATAGGTTTCACCGCGGCTGTATACCGCTGATACGATTTCTTCAGGCAAAGCCTTATCAATGACAATCCCGAGAAAACTCATAAAATGCTTATTAAAGGCATCGGCGGGCATGGTAGAAAGCACTGGCTGGCGTTCTGAATTCAGTAAAATCAAATCCGCCTTAATTTCAAATTCAGAAGTCATCTGATAGAAATTATAAACAATATCCTGTTCCTTCTTGGTACCGTCAAGCACAGCCTGATAATCAAGTGTATTATTTGCAGAATAAAGATACTTGGCATAATCATGATAAGTCTTTGTGAACAAATTGCTTAAGGATTCGCTGAAAAGATCAGCTTTGCGCTGATTGAGTGAATAGGAATAAATGAAAAGTGAACCGGCAAAGGCCACAATTGCGATTAAAATCAGCAAAATAATTGATTTAAAAATATTATGCTGTAATTTAGCTCTAAAGCTTGTCTGTTTCTTCATAATCTTATTATACCTTTTTTATAAGCTATGTAAAATATACTTAAACATAAAATAAGACTGACAGCTGTCAGCCCCTGTTCATTATTAACTTTCTAATTGAAATTGTTCAACCAGCTTTCTTGACCGATTGAAAGCAATTAAATATAAAACCGCAAATACTAAAGATACGATGATACAGATCAGTGACAGGATTGGAATAAAGAGTACAAGATAAGTCAATATTGTAAACATTGCCCGTACCTTCCACATATACATTAACCGTTCAGCTGCTAAATCTGTTTGGCGGTTTGTTTCCATTTCCTTAATACCATAGGTAATCATGTAAGTGCTGTAAAGATTGCCAGCTACGATAAGGCCATTGATTATCATCACTAATATCACACTGTTTGTATCGCCAAAGCCTAAAAAGTCAGCGATATAAAACAGCAGTGAAATGATAGTCATAACGATTAAAGCCGGCTTTGCTTTCACAAAGCATTCACTTTCGCCGCGCAGTTCAGCAACTCCGGACAGCATCAGCAGATAGCCGACAAAATCAGGAATCAGTCCTAATTTGGAACTGCCAAAAGTTAAAGTAAAATTAAAAAATACAAACAGCATGCCCCAGAATATTTTTTTCATGTTCATCAACCTCGCATAATAATTATAAATTAATTATTAAATACCCACAAGAGATATTAAAGTTCATATTTTATCTGTAAGCATTACAATTTGTGAACTATGGAGCGGCTTCCAAGTCGATTCCCAGCTGGATGCCGTACATCAGAAACTTGCCGTTCACATATATCTCCTGATAGAAGATTTCCGCATCCACGTAATAATACCCTACTATTTCTCTAGGCGTAGCGCTATTGGTGGAATAGACGATGACCACATGACCGGCCGTTGGGTGAGTGAATTTATATTTTTTTCTTTCAAAAGCATAGACCGTTCCATCTTCTAATTTTCTGGCACCGTGTACATGTTCACTTGGCAAATCCACAAGCTGCGCTTCCATTTCTACTCTGGTTAGTATTTCAAAGCTGGCCAGAAACTGTTCGTGTGCATATTTTCTTATGCCAATAACTAATAATACCATTATCAGCAAAACTGCCAATATTGCACATAGCCGCCGGATTTTCTTTTTCATGGCTATTTCCGATTGAAGAAGGCTTCTAAATGCGAAATAATCCCACAGCCAATCACAAACCATAAATCGCTTGGCCCAAAAAACGTAAAAATTAATATCAGCACGATACCATCCACAACTGCCAGCAAAATTAAGTTTGCTTTTTTTGAAAGTTTCAGCATGCAGCTTATAAATAATACAATAATATAAATGTCTTTAAGAAAACTATAAAAATATCGGTTCATGATATCCCTCCTTAATTAAACTTTGGCTTTTATTTTTAGATAATAAATTAATTCTTTTGTTTCATTACTTTTTTCTAAAATCTCAATTAAAATAGTAAGATAAAAATCTAAAACACCGGCCTTCTTCTCTATTAAAAATTGTTCATAAACCTTTTTAGCTTGATCAAGTGTTCTCTTTCTTGGATGTTCATTACGGTCTTTAACTAAATAACTAAATAATATAAATCTGTCCCGATAAATTTTGTCCTTTTCTAATTGCTTATTATTCAATATTACTTTATATGCACTTTTATAATCTTCTAATTTATATAAACACCATATTTTATATAATATAGCATTACCATTTTTAGGACTTAATTTCTCTGCTTCTTTTATTAATTTAAGAGCAGCTTCATGATCTCTCATTAAAATATTAACCCATGCCATATTTCTAAATATTATTGCTTTAAGATTTCGTTCTTCTTTAGTGTCTTTTAAAGCTTTTAACCATTCATTCAATTTATTTAAAGCAAGATCATATCTTCCTAACCTTATATATATATTACCGATTTGTAAATCACATTTACCTGAGCGTAAGTATGAATAGTATTTATCAAATATATATTTTGCTTTTACTAAGTAATCATAAGCTTCAAAATATTGCTCACAGCTGTGAGCAATGATTCCATAATGATAATAAATCATACCCATATTTTTCTCGTCATTAGCAATTATTAATGCTTCTTTAAGCAGCTTCATTGCTGAATCATACTGCTTCATAGAATGCTTTCTTACTGCTCTATATTCGATAAACAATTGAAAATCTATCATACTATGATTAATTGTTGCTTCAATTTCATTCTCAAGTTTGATCACATCATCATAATTAGCTAAAACATTAACTATATATTCAATTAGGAGTATTTTATAGTAATTACTACTAATAACATATCTTTCTCTATTGCTTTCAATCAAATCCAAATAATAATTATTATTTCTCAAATAGAATATAGATTCCTTAAACTCAGCCATTAACGCATTTATTTCATTGTCAATAATATCTGTATTAGAAAAATCCACCATTAATACATTTTCTATTTTATTTATGTTTTGTGCAGTAGGTTTTTCTGTACCACGTTCAAATTTACTAAGACGCACAAATGATATACCAGTTGCTTCACTTACAGCTTGTAGTGAATAACCCTTATATTTTCGGCAATTTTTAATTTGATAACCAATAGTATTTCTCATAAACATTTATAGATTAATAGCCATATATTTCATCATCAAATAACTGAATATGATGATGAGTACAATTTGCACCCTTTTCCCCACAATAATCTGTATGAATATGTGCACAATTTTCAACAACACAGAATAATGATAATAAGCATGTAAGTAATAAGCAATAAAGTTTTTTCATAACATTAGTTCTCCCATTTCTATAATTTTTAAACAAAATAAAAATAATGTCAATAGAGCATTTAGCGATAATTCTAACATAAATCGTCAATTATTTTTAATATACACGATTTCCTTCTTTTATAACCAAGGTATGATAATAGTCAGATTTATATAAGAGTTAACATATGTCCACTCTTATTTATTAAAAAATTTTGAGTTTAATCTGATTTTAACTATATAAAATTTAATTTTTTTATTTTAATAATTAAAATATGGCAAATGATATTCGTAGTAGCGGCTCAGTAAAACTTATATCATAGCTTAAATTATTATCATAATGCAAAAATAATAACTTCAAATTTTACGTAAAAATTCTTTATTAAATAAAATAGATTGATTTTTTTCTTTAACACGCAAAAAAAGATTGACACTATTATTCTTTCAATAATGCCAATCTTTCTAATTTAAGTATCAATTTTAAATTCATTAACTACCGATGCAGCCGCACTACATACTTATAGCCGTTTGCCTTGTAGTAATTCTTTGAGTATTCAATCGGTATATTCATATTATTATAAGTAATTCGTTCACGGTAAAAAATCGGCTCATCTTTATCCAAAAACATATCCTTGCGGATAGCGGGTGTTGACATGATCGCCTCAATCGTTTCTGAAGCCGATCCTAATTTTACCCCGCAGCTTTCATAAAAATCATAAAGAGAAGTTGTCGCGCCGAATTTTTCAGTATCAATCACAAAACCCAAGCGCTGAGTGATATATGTTTCAAAGATACCGGATATGCGGCCATTCAATAATTTTAAACGCTTTAAATAATAAACATCTTCATTTGGCTCAATCTGCAGAAAACCAGCTACGGAAACCGAAGCCTGCTGCACCTCACATTTTAAAATAATACTTGACGGTACATCGCCGCCGCGTTTCGCATCTTCAGAGAAACCGGTCAGCTCATACAAGTCAGAGTATTTTTTCTTGGGCAGAACCACGGCACCCTTCCCCTTGATTTTCTTGATATAACCATCATGTTCCATATCCGTCAGCGCCCGGCGTACCGTAATGCGGCTTACTTTATAAATATCCTGTAATTCTGATTCTGAAGGCAAATAACTTCCAACTCCATAGGTGGAGTCCTCAATTTTTTTAATTAATTCTTCATAAATTACCATATATAATGGTATCGTTTTATTTTCCATGATATTCCCTTCACCTCTCTATTATTTTAAAGGATACGTTCCCTTAATTCAACCAATCATTCGCCTTTCATGCCGATATTTTAGCTATTTAAGCGAGTTTTTCGATGAAGTGATCATAATTCATAAAGAAAAACGGGTAATTAAATACCCGTTATGCTTCTTCTGCCATTGCCTTGGCGTCAATCACCTGCATGCTTTCCTTTACACTGTCCAATGCGTTGCTGAGGAACGCTTTAATATCATCGCCATCAAAATATTCTCGGCTGGTCAATATTTCCAGCAATAACGGCAGATTGGCACCGGTAAGCACATAACCGCCATGCTCCGCAGTATATTTTAATGATGCGTTAAAAGGTGTTGCCGCAAACATATCAACGAGGATGCAGAAAGGCATCTTCTGATCAATATAACGCTGGGCGGCAGCAGCAATTTTCTCACTTAATTCATCAACATCATCACCATTCATGAAGCAGAAACTGTCAAAACAGCTCTGTTCACCGGCAATCATCTCTACCGCATTTCGCAGTCCCTTCGCAAAATCAGAATGCGTACATAAAATTACTCCAATCATAAGTTATCCTCTCTGTGTTCTTCACGCCATTGCTGGGCTTTTTTACAGCCATCAAGAAATTGTTTAGCCCTTGCTGGATCAATTGGATTGCGCATATCGCCATTTTTGATCCAGGTCGCAACCGAAACACCATCATAATATTTCAGCAATTCAAATACATTTTCTCCGGTCGCGCCGCCGCCTAAGAAGATCGGCACATCCGGCAGGGTCTTGCGTGTTTCTTTGATTAACGAAAGACTTTCCTCACTGTCTTTGCCGCTCATGAATAGGCCGTCCGCAAAGGCACTCTTAATTGTTGTTTTCGCAGCTTTTGGTTTTGGATCAGGACAGAGATAATTGGCATTAACCTCCTGAACATCTGCATAAACCGGTATCGATGATCCGATGCGCTTCTTAAAGGTTAAAATATCCGCGCATTGACCAAACATAAAGCCGCTTAAATCTATACTTACACCCGTATACAAATGCTCGACACGGACAAAATCAGCCTTCGTGGCTTCCGCAACCGCCAATGAAGCGATGCCGTCCCAATTAATCAGAATGCCTAAAACCTTATCCGAGAATTGCTCTTTCAGCTTGTTACCTAAAACACTCATAAAAGCGATGGTTTCGGTGCGGGCATGCTGGGCGATCGGACCGTCGTGCATGTTTTGAAGGATAAAACCATCAAAGCCTAATTCCGCAATCATACTGGCTTCCGCTAAAACCGTATCGATGATGCTGTCAAAGGACTGCCCATCATTCAAATAACTGCCCGGCATTGCCGGCGGCTGAATCATCACCAGAGCCAGCGGGAATTTTTTCTTATCTAACATGGCATCTCCTCCTTACAAATCATGGAAAACAGGTCACTGGTTTTCAGTATTCCCTTTTCGCATACATATGCTGTAATACATTCAGGGCGTACACCGACAAGTTCTATTGACTCAAAGGCAACCCGTTCTTTTAATTCTTCAGGCCACTGCGCCGCTAGTTCATTTTTCAGATCCTTAGTCAGCACTTCTTTATAGATGCCGTAACGAGCACGGATATCCCCCTTGATCAGTGGTGTCAGCACATAATAAGGCACGTGTCTGAGCATACATAATTCAGCTAAAATGTCAGAACCAATCGTATTAAATGCCGTACCGTCAGGATAGAAGGTTTCCGCGCCGATAAAGACAGCATCTACCTTATCCAATACTGACAGCATGGAAGCATCAGGAATAAAATGTACCGTATGACCAGCCTCAACGATTCCCTTAACAAAAGGATAACCGCCATTGATTACCCTGCTTTCAGGGATATAAACAACCAGTTTCTGATCCGCCTGACAGACAGCTTTTTCTACTGTACTTGAGTAATCAAAAATCATAATGCATGACATCTTTGCCATTAAGCGCTGGGTATACGTAAGCAGCTTCTTTAAATCTTCTTCAGCTTCATTAAAATAGGCATCCCTGGCCGCTTTTACCCGCATTTCATAGGCAGTGCTGCCCGCTTCTATCTTCGCTTCAATCTTCGCCAGCGCCAAAACGATCGCGTAGCTGGACTTGCCGCGGGTTTCCTTAAAGAAATCACCGACGATTCTGATTTTTTCACTGGCTATGGCTTCATCATTCTCAGCAGCGATATCCACATACATCGCGGATATCATTTTAATGTGATTGCTGGCACCTAATGAGCGGCCCTCTACAATATCATCAAAAGCCTTTAAACAGCTTTTGGGAAGCAGTTCTCTAACCTCATTCTTCTCCATATATTTCTCCTTGATTCATGATTAGAATAGGAGAGCGCCGCTCCCCTATTTCAGTTTTAATAATTGCGCAGCATTTTGATAAAAGATTTTATCCATCGCAGCCACAGACAGATTCAGCGAATTGAATTTCATGATTGATAAATTAGTAAAATTATTTGGATAATTCGATCCATATAGGAATTTATCAACCGGTAATTCTTTAAACATCTTATGCAATGCCGGCACCTCCGTTTCATACGAAGTCTCAAGCATCAGATTTTCAGTGCCTGCTTCTTTGCATAAATCAACGGTTCCATACGTATAATCGGTGCCGCCCATATGCAGAATCACAAATTGTACCTTTGGATAACGATGGGTGTAATAAACCCATTGCTCTGGCATTGTGTAGAAACCCTGTCCGCAAAACAGCTTAACGATCAGTCCCTTTGCTTCACAGATTTCTAAGATCGGTTCAATGTTATAGGCAAATTTCTCTGGCCGATAACCATGTTCCAGCGAATTAAATTCAATCATTTTAATTTCATCAGCAGCCGCGATTCGTCTGACTTCCTCAACGGCATCATCAAGCTTAGGATTAATCACTGCGCAGCCAATCAATTTATCTGGATATTGGCGAACTAGCTCAATGATTTTGTCATTGGCCGCAGACATACTCGCGCCATAAAACGTAGACACAACTCTTTGATCAATCTTATTTTCTTCCATATCCTGAAGCAATCCAGTCACATCGTATTCTTTGGTGATCGGATCACGGTCAAGATGGGCATGAAAATCCAGCACCATATACCTACCTCCAATTTCTTATTATAAAATACCAACGAATACACCAACGATACCAAGCATGATTGTAAGTACCATCAGCAGGATAATGTTAACCTTTTTCTTATCGATCAGCCAATACATCAACAATGTATAAAGCAGCGGAATCAGATTCGGCATTAAGCCATCTAATACTTCCTGAAGAGCGATTACCGTATCACCCTGTGTATAGGAGATATTTAAAGTTACATAAACTAACGCGGAAATAAAGCCGCCGCAGACTGTAAATGCCGCGATACCTGCATATTTAGTCAGACGATCAAGCATACCGCCTTCCTGAAGATTTGCCACTAATGCCAAACCGCCTTCATAGCCTTTAAAAATACCGAAATAACGAACACCCATACCAACGATTGTCATTACCGCAAAGAACAGGATCGGGCCGATTGGGCTGATATAATTGCTGGCGGCAACCATTGAACAGGCAAGACCCGCCATGATCGGACGCAGTGTACCGTGAATCAGTGAATCACCGACACCAGCTAAAGGGCCCATCAATGCTACTTTAATTGCATTAATTGAATCAACATCGATATCGCCGACTTTAGCGTTGCGTTCTTCCATCGCACAGGAGATACCGATACAGAAGGATGCCATACGGCCTTCAGTTAAAAACAGTTCACAGTGACGCTGATAAGCCTTCGCGCGTTCTTCTTTATCATCATAAACCTTATCAAGAACCGGAATCATACCCTGTAAGAAGCCATCTGCTTCCTGACGGGTTGTACAGTTACCGCTCTCAATGGCCAATGCATATTTGAATGTACGCCACAAATCTTTCTTTTCGACAACACAATAGGATCGATCACCGTTTTCAGCTTCATAATCACTGGCTTCAAATTCTTCATCCTGACTCTTTTTCTTATCCGCATAGAAATTCAAGCCTACACAGATAATTGCAATCAATGCGATACCGATCATATTGATGCCTAAATAAGAAGCAAACAGGAAACCAACTAAGAAATAAGGCCAAGAGCTTTTATCTTTAACTGAACCAAGCAGCAAGGCAACACCGACTGCACCCAGCAAACCGCCGCCGGCCGCGATACCATCTATCAGCCATGGCGGAATGATATCAATGAATGCCTGAACATAGCTGGCACCGAAATAGACACCAACAAAGGTTGGTACACCAAAGCAAATATATTCAATCACTGATGGAATAATCGAAGTCCATAAAATTACTTTCTTTGGATTAGCTTCAGCCGCGGCCTTATCGACCTGACGCTGAGTAATCTCATAAATTGTAGAATTTCTTGTCTGACGGAAAATCTGACCGACAAATGAAATTGGCAGAGCTGTTGCGATACCGACTTCAACACTTCCTGTCGCACACGCTAATGCAGTTGCCAAGCCGGCGCTGATTGTTTCATCAGGCGGAATAGCGGTACCTACGAAGATAACAGCTAAGAACATTAATTCTACCGCGCAGCCAACTTGTAAGCCCATGGTCAGATCACCGAATACTAAGCCTACTAATGGCCCGATTACGATCGGGCGATATAGGAATGTATGCAGGAATGCTTTATCTAAGAAACCAAGCCAAACGATAATAGACGTTAATAATGCTTCTATAAACATGGTATTTCCTCCCTCGTCTAAATTTCAATTATCCTAATTTTTTATTAATCAATTCAATAGGGTCTTTCGCCTTCTCCTCAGGTATTGCCTTGACTTCCAACTTTATCCCCTTGCTGTCAAGACTGCGGATAGCTTCAACATCACCCGGTTCGACATAAATATAATCAAGCAGCTTTGTTCTGCCGACTTCTGATTTAGAATTTGAGATATTGCCGATAATAATGCGGTCAATCTTTAATCCCATTTCTACTAAAGCATTGGCTTCTTTAGGATTTCTGACCAGCATCAATACATTCGTGTTACTCTGATCCTCATTGACCCGCTTCACGGCATCCTCCTTGCTTAATATTTCAAGCTTGATGCCTGATGGTACAGCGAATTTCAGAATCATCTGCTGAGTTTTATCACCAGCAGCTTTGTCATCAACAACCATAATCATTTTAGCTGCCGCGTCTTTGATCCATTTGGTAACAATCTGACCATGAATCAGACGATCATCAATTCTGAAGACATTAATGTTCATTTTTACTTCCTCCCTTTATGGTCCATAACTGCTCCGCGTTTTTATAGAATACATCCTCAAGCTCAGCTTCCGTAAAGCCCATCTGATAAATTTTCTGAATTTCACATTCTACTGATTTATACGGCCAGTCTGTACCGAATACAATGCGTTTAGAACCAACACAATCCTTAACCTTTTTAAGCACATCCGCCTCATACACTACGGATGTTTCAAGATAAATATTAGGAATATCACGAACCGCTTCAATGACGCTGTACGCAAACTCGCGGCAGCCCATATGTGTGAATACAAACCTTAGATTGGGATGCTTTTTCGCATAGCGAATCCAGGCAAAGGGGGTACTTAAAGGGCTGGTACCGACATGGGTCTGAACATGAACGCCATATTGTTCGATGCGTGTGAGGACTTCCTCTAACTGCGGTGTATTATCTGCGTAATAGCCATTCTTCCAGGAATGAAATTTAACTGCCTTATATTTTCTTTCACCGAGGCATAAATCAATTTCCTGCAGCGCATCCGGTGCTTTTGGATTAATGAAAGCATAGGGATAAATCCGATCAGGATATTGAAGATGAGCCTCATAAACTAAATCGTTTTGAATCCGGTTCACCGTGCCGGATAAACTGCTGATGCCAATCTTAGCAATTCCATAATGATCCATATCCTTGATCAGATCATCAGCGGAATTAAGATCCCCTGAACTTGTTTTTCCCATATGTCCGTGAATATCATACATGATCATGGTTATAACACCTCCTGTCTCTTGTTATAACTATATACTAACTTGTTATATCTAGTTTGTCAAGATATACTATCAAATTCATCGATCATTTTATATATTCATTGTAAAAACCTCCTGAATCACTACTATATATGGATAAATTGAGCGATTTATAACCCTTCAGCTATAAAATTCACGCATCTGATACTGAAATATGATTAAAAAAAGACCACCCAACATAACAGCTGCCTTGATATGCCGCTGAATGTCAGGTGAATCACCCATCTTATTATGACATGTTATATTTTCATCCCTGTTCAGAATCGTTTTTCATAATTGCCGACAATTTCATTTCCCTCACTTAAGATGATAAAAGCGTTGGGATCTAATGCTAAAACACACTGCTTCAGCATGCTTACCTCATACTTAGAAAGGATGGTAATAAATACATCCGTCTCTTCATTCGTATATACACCCATACCCTGCCAGCTTGTAACACCGCGGCCCAGCTCAGTCAGTACCTTTTGCTTGACTTCTTGATGCTTGGTGATCACCATTGCCTTTACAATGATATTTTGGGTATGAATCTTATCCATCGCCAGCGCAAATACTACCGCATAGATAATGGAATAGATCGCGTTTGAAAAGGAAAAAGCAAAGGCGCAATAGGTGTAAACAAGAGCATTGATGACGATTGAAAGCCTGCCCACCGTAAAGGTTTTTGAACGCATCGCGAAAAAGACACCGAGAATATCCGCACCCGCTCCGCTGCCGCCGGCTTTCAGACATAAGCCTGTCCCATAACCGCCAATCAATCCGGCTATGATCATGCTGGTCAGCGGATCTTTGAGAATCGCTGTTTCAGGAATCGGCACAATGGAAAAAGTAATTGTCTGAACGATGATTGAAAGCAGCGTCAATACAAAGAACTTTTTAGATATACTTTTATATGCGATTAAAAATAAAGGTATATTCAACAGAAAATTAATGATACCGGCAATATCAAAATTAAATTCAAGATGAAAGATTTCCGTCAGCAGTGTTCTGATTATCTGCGCGATACCGATGATTCCACCATTATATACATGCATGGGAACCACAAATATATTAACTGCCATTCCAAATAAAAAAGAACCAGCGATTACATATAAAAAATTAGACGTCCATTTACTCTGCATACCTTAACCTCCCGCAATGAGCTGCAACCTCGATATATTATAACATATATCTCAAACTTATTATATCATGTTGATAGAAGAATAAGAATATGTTATTAATCAACGACTGAAATCAAATTCTATCCAAGATAATTATAACTATTTCCTGAAATGGGTTGACGGAAGTGAAGAGCAGTGATAGAATAAGAAACATAAGTTGCGTAACATTCGTTTCTCAACAAAGGAGGAAATTCTATGCCACCTAAATTCAAATTCACAAAAGAACAAATTATTGACAGCGCGGTAAATGTTGTAAGAAAGAATGGTTCATCCGGACTTACTGCACGATCATTAGCAGCAGAACTTGGTTCATCTGCAAAGCCTATCTTCGGCTTGTTTCAAAATATGGAGGAAGTCCAAAAAGAGGTTATAAAAGCCGCAGATAAGCTTTATCAATCTTTCCTGCAAAAAAGTATGACAGATAATAAATATCCTCCATACAAGGCAAGCGGTATAGCATACATTCAGTTTGCCAAAGAAGAAAAGGAATTATTTAAACTGCTCTTCATGCGTGACAGGACAGGTGAAAAGCTGGAAGAAAATCGTGAAGAGCTTCGTCCCATTCTTACGATTATTATGAACAATCTTAAAATAAATGAAGATGATGCCTTTCTATTCCACATGGAAGCATGGATTTATGCTCACGGTATTGCAACCATGGTAGCAACATCCTATTTGGATTGGGATATCGAATTTATAAACAAGGCGCTCACTGATGCATATGAAGGATTGAAATACCGTTATACGGGAGGTAAATAAATATGTATGTCATTAAAACAGAAGGGCTTACAAAAATATACAAAGACTTGACAGCTGTAGACAATCTTAATCTAGCCATAAAGCAAGGGGAATTATTTGCGCTGCTGGGTGTAAATGGTGCAGGCAAAACAACCACAATAAAAATGCTTACTTGTCTTACAAAACCCGATCACGGTGATGCATTAATAAACGGAAACAGTATCATTACGGATACCAACAAGGTTAAAAATATCATAGGTGTTTCTCCGCAGGAAACCGCTGTTGCACCTAATTTGAGCGTCAAAGAAAATCTTGAATTAATGTGTGGAATCCATGGTTTTAACAAGGAAAAAAGATTGGCAAAAATTAAAGAACTTTCTAATCAGTTTGATTTATCTGCTATTTTAAATAAAAGAGCCGGCAAGCTGTCAGGTGGTTGGCAGCGTAGATTAAGTATAGCCATGGCGCTTATCAGTGAACCTCAGATACTTTTTCTTGATGAGCCGACTTTGGGACTAGACGTCCTTGCTAGAAGTGATTTATGGGATACTATACGTGCCCTAAAAGGAAAAATAACCATTACTTTGACGACTCATTATATGGAAGAAGCAGAAATTCTTTCTGATCGTATTGGCATAATGAAAGATGGAAAACTGTTAGCCCTTGGTACAGCAGATGAAATTAAAATGTCAGCAGGCAAAGAAAAATTTGAGGATGCTTTTGTAGCAATCGTAAAGGAGGCAGTAAAATTATGAGATTTCTAATTTTCTCAAGCAGAACAGCTAAGGAAATTTTGCGTGATACTCTAAATCTTTTCTTCGGTTTAGGCTTCCCTCTTGTGCTTATCGTTTTGCTTACAGCCATTCAATCAAACATCCCTGTCCCTATGTTTGAGCTTGATCATTTAACGCCTGGCATTACTGTATTCGGACTCTCTTTTATGACCTTGTTTTCAGCGGTACTTATTTCAAAAGACAGAGAAAGTGCATTACTGCAAAGACTATACACAACGCCGTTAACATCGTCTGATTTTATTTTCGCATATGCATTGCCGCTTTTACCGATTGGAATTGCGCAGTGTGTTATTTGTTATATTGCGGCAATTTTTATTGGCTTGGAGCCTCAAATTACAATTCTCTATGCTGTTTTATTTGCTATCCCTGTCGCATTATTCTATATTTTCCTCGGCTTAATCTGCGGAAGTGTATTAACCGTGAAACAAGTGAGTGGTATATGCGGTGCTCTTTTAACAAACCTGTCCGCCTGGCTCTCTGGCATTTGGTTTGATGTTGAACTGGTAGGCGGTACTTTTAAAACAATTGCAAATGCCTTGCCGTTTATTCATGCCGTAGAACTTGAAAGGGCCGTTTTTAGTGGTAATTATGCGGGTATATTTCCTCATATATGGTGGGTAGCCGGATATACTGTCATAGCTATTATAGCTGCTGTCTTTTTATTTTTGCGGCAGATGAAAAAGAAATAACTTCAGCTTACTAAATTTCCTTAAAACCAAAATAAAAACCTCAGCAAATGCCGAGGTTTTTGTCTATTTCTTAAATGCTTTCTTAAACTTATCAAATGGTGATTCACTTGTCTTGCTGTTCTTTAGCTTTTCATAGTATTCTTTTTCTTCGCGAGACAGCTTCGTTGGAATCTCCACCTTTACTTCTACATACTGATCGCCCTGACCGCCGCGGGGAGCTTTAACACCCTTACCGCGCAGACGGAATTGAGTACCATGCTGAGTACCGGCTGGAATCGTCAATTCAACATCACCATAAACGGTTGGCACATCAACAGTGCAGCCTAATGTCGCATCAACAGCGCTGATTGGCACCGAGATACGAATATCATTGCCGTCACGGACAAAATTAGGATGACGGTTTACATTGATTTCAATGTATAAGTCACCATTTGGACCACCGTTAGTACCCCGTTCGCCTTTATTGGCTACACGGATCTGCTGACCGGACTGAATCCCTGCCGGAATCTTGATTTCCAGCTTAACACGCTTATGCTCATAGCCGCGGCCATGGCATTTCGGACATTTATTCTTGATTTGCTTACCCGTACCGTTACATTCCGGACAGATTGAGTTCGTCATGAAAACACCAAATGGGGTTCTTGACTGCTGCTGAATCTGACCTGTACCGTTACATCTTGAACATGACTGAATATCATCTTTGCTGCGCGCACCGCTGCCTAAACACTCACTGCACTGTTCATCCACTTCCAGCGTAATTTCTTCACTCTTGCCAAATACCGCGTCCATAAAATCAATCCGCATCTGCATGAAGCGGTCATTGCCTTTGCGCGGTCCTGTAGACTGACGGCGTGAAGATGTTCCACCGCCAAAGAAAGACCCAAAAATATCACTGAAATCATCAAAACCAGCGCCTGAGAAACCGCCGGCACCGCCGCCGAAGGCGCCGTCCATGCCCGCATGACCAAACTGATCATAATTTGCTTTCTTTTGAGGATCGCTTAATACCTCATAGGCTTCATTAATTTCCTTAAACTTTTCCTCGGCGCCTGCTTCTTTATTCACATCAGGATGATACTTCTTCGCCAGGGAACGGTATGCTTTTTTTATTTCAGCCTCACTTGCACCCTTACTGAGTCCAAGCACCTCATAATAATCTCTTTTTTCCATAGAATCACCCTTGACCTTTATTCACTCGTTAAACACGAAATTCTAGCAATGGCTAGAATTCGTGTTTCTATAAACTGTTTAGTTCTTTTCTTTAAAATCAGCATCCACAACGTTATCATCGTTGTTATTTGCGGAACCAGCATCAGCACCCTGCTGTGCCTGCTGCTGATACATTGCTTCACTGGCAGCCTGTGCAGCTTTTTCAAGTGCATCCAGCTTAGATTTTACAGACTCCATATCGTTTTCGTCAAGAGCTTTTTGCAGTTCATCACGAAGTTTCATTGTTTCTTCCTTCTGCTTAGCGTCAATCTTGTCACCGGCTTCAGCGATTGAAGTATCAATTTGGTTGATGAAAGCTTCTGCCTTATTCTTTAATTCAGCTTCTTCTTTACGCTTTTCATCTTCAGCCTTATGTTCTTCAGCCTCTTTAACCATACGTTCGATTTCTTCATCACTTAAACCTGAAGAGTTAGAAATCGTAATAGACTGTTTCTTATTAGTACCTTTATCCAATGCAGATACGTGTACGATACCGTTAACGTCAATATCGAAAGTAACTTCAATCTGAGGAATACCGCGGCGTGCCGGTGCGATACCGTCTAACTTAAACATACCTAATGTCTTGTTATCGTTAGCCATTGGTCTTTCACCCTGCAATACATGAATATCTACTGCCGGCTGATTATCCGCAGCGGTTGAGAAGATCTGTGATTTACTTGTAGGGATTGTTGTATTTCTAGGAATCAATACGGTCATTACATTACCCATCGTTTCGATACCTAATGATAATGGTGTAACATCCAGCAATAATACGTCTTTAACATCACCGCTGATAACTCCGCCCTGGATAGCAGCACCCATTGCTACGGCTTCATCTGGGTTTACTGATTTATTTGGTTCTTTACCTAATTCATTCTTAACCGCTTCCTGTACAGCTGGAATACGTGTAGAACCACCAACTAATAATACCTGATGAATATCATTCTTTGTCAAACCGGCATCTCTTAACGCATTGCGTACTGGGATGATTGTACGTTCAACTAATGATTTAGTCATTTCATCAAATTTAGCTCTTGTTAATGTTGCTTCAAAGTGCAGCGGACCATTAGCACCCGCTGAGATAAACGGTAATGAAATCTGTGTTGTTACTGTACCGCTTAAATCCTTCTTCGCTTTTTCAGCAGCTTCTTTTAAACGCTGCATAGCCATTTTATCTGAACGCAGATCAATGCCATTTTCTTTCTTGAAAGAATCTACCATCCAATCAACAACAACGTTGTCAAAATCATCGCCGCCCAGATGTGTATCACCTGAAGTTGATAATACTTCAAATGTACCGTCAGCTAATTCAAGGATAGATACATCGAATGTACCGCCGCCTAAGTCATAAACTAAAACCTTTTGTTCTTTATCTGTTTTATCAATACCATAAGCTAATGCAGCAGCAGTCGGTTCATTGATAATACGTTCAACTTCAAGACCGGCAATCTTACCAGCATCTTTAGTTGCCTGACGCTGAGCATCATTGAAATATGCAGGAACCGTAATAACCGCTTTAGTAACTGTTTCACCAAGATATCCTTCTGCATAAGATTTCAAATATTGAAGAACCATTGCAGAAATTTCCTGCGGTGTATATTCCTTACCTTCCAGAGTTACTTTTTCATTCGTACCCATTAAACGTTTGATTGAAGAAACCGTATCCTTATTAGTTACTACCTGACGTTTAGCAGCATCACCAACGATACGCTCACCGTTCTTATAAGCAACTACTGACGGAGTTGTTCTGTTTCCTTCTGGGTTTGTGATAACTTTGCAGTCGCCGCCGTCCATAACAGCAACGCATGAATTTGTTGTACCTAAGTCAATACCGATAATTTTACTCATAATGTGTGTCCTCCTTATTCGCTTACCTTTACAAGCGCTGGTCTTAAAATACGATCTTTAATCATATAGCCTTTTTGTAATACTTCCAATACGATACCGCTTTCCACGCCTTCCCGGCTTTCCTGCATCAGTGCCTGGTGGAAGTTTGGATCAAACGGCTTATCACTCGCTTCGATTTCAGTGATACCTTCTTTTTTCAGAAGCTCGATCAACTGGTTGTAGATCATTTCAAAACCCTTGACATAAGTCTTGATATCTTCTGAGTCACTCTTGACGATCAATGCTCGTTCAAGATTGTCAATGACAGGCAGAATCTCTTTACCAAAGCTCTGCATTTTATATTTATTAGCAGTATCAAATTCCTGCTGAAGCCGGCGCTTCGCATTTTCAGTATCTGCGTACGCCTTGTAATAAGCATTCTTGGCTACGTCTAATTCCTTGCGTAAATCTTCATTTTCCGCTTTCAGCCGTTCAATTTCTTTTTTCTTGCCATGTCCGTGACCCTTGCCTTCATGTTCACATTCACATTCACAAGATTCAGCTTTCTCATGGTATTCACATTCACAGGCTTCGGCTTCAACGTTTGGCTTAGTTTCCTCAGCCGCCGCTTCGCATGTCTGCTTTTCTTCTGTTTTTTTCTCGTCCATTTTATTCTCCTTATTCGTTGTTGAACATCTTTTCAATCTGCTGGCTCATGTATTCCATCAGCGCAACAACCTGATTATAAGGCATACGCGTAGGTCCCACTACCATCAGCTGACCTTCCTCGTCCTTATTAATCTTAAACTTGCTGGATATGACAGAAACATCGTCAATATTCATTAATTCACGATTATCTGTACCGATCCTGATTGCCATCTCTTCATTGCCATAACCAATCTGACGCCACAGACTGCTGTTTTCCAGCATTGACATCAGCTGCTTCAGCTTTTCAATATCTGCAAATTCCGGCTGATACAGCATATTTTTCTGTCCTGACAGATAAACCTGATCACTGGCAAACCGTACAAAGGCATTGACAAAGGCTTCAAACAATATTTCATGCCGCTTAACCTTGCCTGCCAGCAACGGCTCAATCTCTTTCATTTTTTCAACAACTTCATTTAACGCGATACCGCACAAATTCTCATTCAATATATTGCAGCAGGTGGTAATATCACTCATTGAAATATTATCTTCAAATTGGAAGGTTTTATTTTCTGTATGACCGTGATTGGTAATAAATATTGCCACTGCACTGCGTTCATTGATGGGAATCAGCGAGATATGCTGCAAGGTCTGGTACCTTGATTCAGGTCCCAGAACCACACTTGTCAGATTTGTCATCTGTGAGAGAATATCACAGCTTTGCCGAACTACCTCATCGATGCTCATGTTGCGGGCATCAAAGACGGTCTGCAAGGCATTGACAACCTTCTGATCAAGCTGCTTTTCCATCAGATTATCAACATAATACCGATAACCTTTAGAAGAAGGTATGCGGCCGCTAGATGTATGTGTTTTTTCAAGCAAGCCCATTTCTTCAAGCGCTGCCATTTCATTGCGCAGCGTCGCTGATGAGCAGTTGAAATCAAGCAGTGTGAGTAATGTTTTACTGCCGACCGGTTCAGCGGTACGAATAAATTCATCAACGATGGTTTTAAATACTTTCGTCTGTCTGAATGTTAGCTGATCCATATTCACCGCTCCTTTCTAGCACTCAACCCTTCTTACTGCTAACAGTATATACCGAATCTTTAGCACTGTCAACAATAAAGTGCTAAAAACGAATAAAAATGAATGTGAAATTGTATGTCTAACATAAAAACGAACAGATTACGCGTCTGTTCGTTATGGCATGATAATTTCTCCTGTGATGGTAGGTTCTACTGGTACCCAACCATTATCCTCCATTGCTGCTTTAACAGTATCAAAAGATTTATTGGCAATCATAATATAGTCTTTATCTGAAGGTGCCTTATACCACTTACCGCTGTCATGATCATAAATTAAAGATGCTTTCCAGTCTTTATCACCATTTGAACTAGTCGCATAGATATATTTCTGCCCACTTGGTTCTTTACCGTTAACCTTAACTGCATCCATATATGGTTGTACATAATAGATTGTTTCACTGCCATCTACGGTCAGTGTTGGCCATTTCCCGCCATTCGCATTCTTTAAGATGGCTCGTACTTGATCATTGTTGTTTAACTGCCAGGAATCAATCTTTTTGTCACTTCCATTAGGGTTAAATTTTTGATATTTATCAGGGTTATTCATCAAATCATTCAACTGGTCAAAAATCTGAACTGGAATGGTTGAGGTTGTTTTGGAATGAATCGTACATTTTGTCCGATAGGCCGTTTTGCCTAAATCTGTGGTGTATGATTCAATTAAGTAGCTGCCGCCGTCAGGACATTTAGGCACAGTTGAGAAATATTCTTCATTCGTATTATTTAATACCTCATTCAGTAAATCATAATTTTCATCACTGCCAAGTCTGGTAAGCTTAGTCTGATAAGCACGATTGATTGAGGTTAGATTACTATCACAAACGGCTTTCTTCGCATCTTGGGCATAACCGATAAAAGACGGTACTAAAAAAAGTGCCAAAATACCAAGAATGGCAATGACAACGATTAATTCTATTAATGTAAATCCATCTTTCTTACGCATATCTGTGCTCCATACTGTTTACGAATAATGTTATTATAGCATAAGCAAAAAAGAAAAACAGCCGTGAAACTTGTTCTTCGCAAAAGAAAACTCCCGGAAGGGAGTCTACTCTTTTACAAACGCTAGTTTTTTATTCAGCATAAGCGGACGGTAATAAGCAACTGTATCATTCATCGGCAGCACTTCTGGATGCAGATGAATACCCAGCACTTCACTAATATATGCACGGCGCTTCATGAAAGTTTCATATAGGGCCGGATATTCTTGTTTTAGCTGGTTACGCAGCGCTGCATCCGCTAAAGCGATTCCGCTCTCACAGCTGGCACCGCCCAATCCTTCAACACTTGGAATGATATCAATCTGAAGCAGCATTCCACTTTTTAAAGAAGCCGCTGAGCCTTCAAAAATCGGTGATGACAGCCATTCCTCATCCGCACATAAATGCCCCGGATTCAAATGCCAATGATATTTATGCTTAGGCAACACCTGCTCAATCTTTTGGTACATTGCATCCCCGCTCATTCCAAGCTGGATGTTTTCAAGCCATGCAGCAACCGCATAATAATAAGGTTTGGCAATTCCATCTAAATAGGGAACTGTCAATTGTGTTTCATCATACAGTGCATAACCGCTGCGGCTGCTTAAACCACCCTTATAACCCACTGTCAAAGAAATTTTGTCACCTAGTTTAACCTGATTATCAGTGGGATAGAGATTAGCCTTAACGAAACGTTCTCCGGCAGCAGCGATCGTAACAACACTGTTGCGCTGGCCATAACGATTCAGGCACTGCCCAAGCTCCATTTCTGAAACACCTGCCGCCAGCATATTCATAGCCGCCAGCATGCCATCACTCGCTAAAGCAGATCCAAATTCATAATGGGCAAGCTCATTAGCATTATTAATCGTTCGAATTCCTTCTGCGCCAATAAACAAATCACATCGATTCATCAGATTCTTTCTGCCTACTAAAGTTTCAAGTGCCTGAACAATATAATAAGGGAGATCAAAAAGCTGTGTATTATCATTAAACTGACTCGTGAACATTTTCCAGCCAACAACACCAAGCTGCATTCCCTTTTGAATGCCTGCTTCCTTAAAACAATCAATCAGTGAACGTTCACCCTGCATTGGCTGATTAGGCAAAGAAAAGTACGGTACATGAACAGCCTTTGCTTTGATTCGGGAAATACCCGCCTTATTCAAATTCTCATTGCCAAGCAGCAAATACGCTGTGCCATTTTTATGCACGACAAGCAGCGCTTCCTCAAAACGAGGAAGAAAACCAGTTAAATATTCAAAATTAGACCCATGTTCAAGATCACCATAAATAAGCATCACATCTAGTTTTTCTGATTGCATTTTAGCAAGCAGCTTAGCTTTTCTTTCCTGCATTGTTTCATCACTCAGCATCACTGGTTTTTCAGCTTTAGATATAATAGGTTCAGGTATTTCCTTTAGTTTTACTGCATCAAATAGATTCATAACCGCACCTCTTTTTCTTTTTATTTATATTCACGAAGAATCATATCCACCATCTCATCAGCTGCACCATAAGGAAAATATGTATTATATGATTCAAAAACAATTCCATATTCATCCTTATTAACTGCATAATAGTTAAAGCCATTACTATATGCACACAGATAAGTAGGCTTTTCATCCGCATAGCGAAGTCTCGCACCTAATACAGTATCAATTTCACAAGGGACACAGACTATCCTGAAAGCTTTAAAATCATAGATATAGCTTAATGTCTCATAATGGATATGATCCTTTTTGAGTTTATCTTTAACATCATAAAGATAGCATGTATCTATCCGATGGTAACGATCACTCTCTGGACTCAGCGTTTCCAATTCAGCTTCCAGTTTCTGCTTTTGATTAAGCAGATACGCATTCTTTTGCGGCTCATAATCAATGTGATAAACAATTTCTTTCACATCAACTTCATCGACCTCAACCATTTGCTGAGCACATGGCTTCATCAATTGATCAGCAATACCCTCACCATAACGGATACATTCCTGCCAGTCCACACCTTTTTTTAGTAAACGCGGTGAACTGTCACCTGCTTCACCATTGAAAATCATAACCGGATAGCCGTCATTTCCTTGTAAGCATCTGCGCATAACACCAAAGAAATCTGCACTGATCAGCATATTCTGGGCACCAAGAATTGTAGGATGGCAAGCCAAGTTCAGAATTTTGACAATAGGCTTATTACCCGCACTGATTCGAATTTCATCACAATAGCGATAATACTCATCATTTGGCCGATTCCGATTATTATAATAACCAGTGACTGTATGCTGATCTAAACAAACGCTCACATCCTCTAGATTGCTTATTGCTTGACGCAAAGCCAATATCATTTTATTCCGAATCAATTCCCAATACTTAAGATCTGGTTTCAAATCATAAGCCATACCATGAGAAACAACAGGTGAATTGTGCGTGTGTGAACATGCAATGGAAATCTGTTCCCGACGCAAATGAAATTCACAAGACAAAGCCTCACGGCAGAAGTCAGCAAATTCTCTTTCAACAATACAAATATCAAGCTGTATAAAAACCAACATTGTTTTAGCTTCAATACACAGCACATCCATTAACAGATCATCACGCTGTCCATAGGCCGTTCTCAAGCCTTCACCGCTTGCAGCCTTCTGTTCCTCACTTTGATTAAAACAGAATCTAGCTTCATTATATCCTTCCATTTTACAAGGATAAAACGGATTAATTATTTCTCTTGCGTAACCTGCCCTCATCCTGTCACCTGCTTTCTTTTAGGCATTAATTGTATACATTAAATCCTTGGCTTCTACTTTCCCTGCTGCCTGTGTTGCAATCTGACTGTCATTATGTGTTGCAACCACGATGATTGTAGGATCATAGCCTTTTTCTTTCAGCAAGCTTAAATCAAAACTGCCGATTCGCTCACCGCATTTAACTTGCTGACCAGCCTTAATCTCAAGATTAAAGCCTTCTCCATTAAGATCAACTGTCTCCAAACCGATATGAACTAAGATTTCTTTACCATCATCAGTTGTAAAGCCCAATGCATGCTGAGTAGGGAAAATCATTGCCACCACGCCGTCAACCGGTGCATATAAGTCTCCATCAGAAGGTATGATTGCCATTCCCTTGCCAATTACACCGCTGGCAAATGTTTTATCATTTACTTCACTTAATTCGATCATTGTACCCTTAGCCGGTGCGCAAATATCAGCCGGTGATGCTTCAACCTTAATCACCAGTTTTTTCTCAGCCGCCAGTGCTTTTTCACTCTTAGCAGCTGTTTCATCAATAGGACGTATATATGTTAACACAAAGGCAATGACAAATGCTACCGCATAACTTAATGCTACCGCTGGCATCGTATCCTCAAAAATAGATAAGGTAATTACCGAAGGTGTAGATACTGTATAACCATGTCCTCCTAATAAGGCACTGATAACGCCGCCAATACCACTGGCAATAGAAACAGCCATAAACGGCCACTTAAAACGTACAAGCACACCGTAAAGGCCTGGTTCAGTGATACCAAGTAAAGCACTGATTCCTGAAGATAAAGCAACCTGACGATTACTCTTGTTCTTTAATCTGAAGAAAGCACCGAAAGCTGCACCAGATACAGCTAATGCACTAATACCATAGATGGCAATCAGCGGATCATAACCATATACTTCAATATTAGAAAGAATAATTGAAGTCAAGCTTAGATGCATACCAGTGAAAACGATAAATTGACGGGTAAAGCCAACAACAAAGCCAGCAACCACTGGTGAAAAAGCAAACAGCCAATTAACTGCCATCGCAACATATGAACTTAAATAATAACCAATTGGGCCGGTAATTCCCAAGCTGACAATACCCATGATAATAAAGATACAAACTGGTGCAAACAGCATTCGCATAGTATCCGGAATCACTTTATTCACCCATTTGTAAACATATTTCAAAACCCATACGGATAAAATGATTGGAATCACTGAACCAGAGTATTTAACATAAGTAATCGGCAGGCCAAGCACTGAAATAGATGAACCCGCATTATTGATTACCGTTGGATACATCAACATACCAGCAACAGCCATTGCCATCATCTGATCAGTACCGAATTTTTTAGCTGCTGAACTTGCTAACAAAAATGGCAGGAAATAAAAGGGTACATCAGAGAGAATAGTCAACAGTGTATGAAAGCCTGTTTCTGGAGTTAAAATACTCAGCATGACAAATAAACTGATCAAACCCTTTAATAAACCACCGCCGAGAATACAAGGCAGGCATGGTGATAAACAACCCGCTAAAAAATCTAAAATCATCGCAAATGAGAATTTCTTTTTCTCACCATAATCATCAGGAACTTCACCTTGAGCTTCTATTTTATAACGGCTGATTAATTCATTATACAGGCGGCCAACCTTTTGACCAATAATTACCTGCAGCTGTCCCGCTTTCCACTGTGCTCCTAATACCCCTTCAATCTTTTCAATCGCTTCCACATCCGCTGCTGTTTCCTTTTTTAAAGTAAAGCGCAAACGTGTTGAACAATGCATAACTGTATTAATATTATCCACACCGCCAACAAGCTGAATAATATCATCAATCATTTTTATTTCTTTTTCGCTGCTTTTCATCGCCGTTCTCCTTATTTCCCCAAATCCTGACCGTTTGATTTAATCAGTTTGCTGTACCAATAAAAGGAATCTTTTTTTATACGCCGCAAATCTAATACTTCTTGATCAGTTGTATTGACATAAACTAAACCATAACGCTTTGCCATACCATTGCCTGTACTTAACAAATCAGTAAAAGACCATGGATTATATCCCCAAACCTCACAGCCATCCTCAATGGCCATACCAATCTGTTCAATCTGATCACGCAGGAAATTAATACGATATTCATCATGAACATGACCATCTTCACTTAATACATCATGTGCACCAATACCATTTTCTGTAATCATCATCGGCAGACGATAATGATCCCACATATAACGCAGCATATAACGCATCGCTATCGGATCAATTTTCCAATCCCAATCCGTCACTTCTACATAAGGATTGGCGCATAATTGATATTCGCCAGGAAACTTAGGATACACAAACTGTCCTTTAATTCCTTCCTTATTCAGCTGAAGTTCAAGATAACTTTCATCAGGCGGACAATCCATTGCCGTATTGCTTCGATAGCAGTTCAATGCAAAGAAATCAATTTTGGCCTGCTGAATCAGTTCCATATCTCCTGGCCGAATATCTGGATCAACACCATGAAGCTGCCAATACTTTTTCACAAAATTGCTGTACTCACGATGAACATATAAATCATTCCAGATTTTCTCAGTCAATTCCTCAGCATTCATAGCTGCAATCTGATCAGCAGGCTTACAGCTTTTTGGATAAATTGGCACATAACCGGGAACCGGTCCGATTTTCCCATCTGCAACCATCTCATGACAGGCAATAACAGCCTTAGCATGACACAGATTCATAATATGATTAATCTGCCACTTTTCTTTTTCCCAGTCTGTACATCCTTTATCAATACCTAACCATTTGCCATAAACTATCTGCATATTCTGTTCATTAATTGACAGCCAATATTTAACTCGATCACCAAATGCTTCAAAACATACTCGAACATAATGATCAAAGGCATCAATTATGCGGCGATCACGCCAACCACCTAATTCTTCATCAACCCAAACTGGCATATCATAATGATACAGAGTTATGATCGGCGTAATATGATGACGAATTAATTCATTAATCAAGTCATTATAGAATTGAATGCCTTTTTCATTTACAACACCATCACTGGCAGGTATAATTCTTGACCATGAGATTGAAAAACGATATGAACTAAATCCGCATTCAGCCATCAATGCTACATCCTCTTTATAATGATGATAATGATCGGCTGTAATTGAATTATCTGTATAAGGTTTTTTCTTCTTGCTGTTCAAATCAATAATTGCCGGTGTTCTGCCATCCTCAGCAACACCACCCTCAACCTGCCAGGCTGCCGATGAAGCTCCCCATAAGAACGTATCCGGAAACTTTGGCTTTTCTTTATAATACATAGCGAATCTCCTTTATCGATATTTTCGTATATTAAATTAAATACAATGATTCAGACATTCTAGCTAACTGAATAATTCATGAGCGCGCATCAGCATTTCTCTGCCTGATCCTTGTTATCCATAGTCTAGCATTATTTTTTCTTAAAAGGGTGCCAGCTTTTGCTCCCTCTTATTCTAAATTGCATCAATTGGATACATAGGTCTTAAAATTTTCTGATACTTAATTTTCTCTGTACGCTGATTGGTAGCCCCATCGGTCAAAGACATAACAAAATATTTAGCTGCCTGCTTCAGTTCAGGATATAAATAACCCTGTTTTACAACAATAACATCATAATCCATATTAATACCAGCATAATCATATTGAGCTTTTTCCGCAAACGATACCGCTTTTTGCGCAATCACGATATCAATAGGACGATCCTTCAGACGAACGGTAACACAGCTGCCAATCGCTGTCTGATCACCATAATGATGATGCAGTTCACCTTTAGCAAGGATTGTAGCAATTAGCGAAACCTTAGCTGATAATGCATCTTCATCAATACCTAAGTCAAAGCTCACGGTACTGCCTAGCGCATAATCTGCAAGCTGGTTTGCACAGCCTTCATCACTGATGCAAGCAAAGAGAATGCGTTTCTCTGCATAATCTTCCAGAGCCAGGAATTGACGAAGAATGAACGTATTACAGCCTGGTCCGCCAGCCGTACAATTATCACCTGAATCTGTAATAAAGCATGGTTTTCCCTTTGCCGCCATCACTTCTCTCACTGCATCCTCTGGCTCCAATGCCGTACCTGTAAAATGAAACTCATGCCTTTTAGAAAAAGCAAAAGCTGCAATTTCATCTGCCTTTGTATTCGCATAAGCGGTATCCTTTTCACTATTAGGCACAACAATTACACTGGCTCCGCATTTATCACTGTCGTGACGTACATAGCCGATATGATATGAGCAGCACATAATTCGCTCATCCTTTTCAATTTCATCAAGCATCTTATTAATTGAAACCATTGGTTCATCGGTGGAAACTGTCCGTTCACCACCCAAAAGCACAGGTACTTTGCGATAAACTGGATGAATATTGCGGCGGTGATTTAACAAGTCAATTAACAAAGAAGCAACTAAACGATGACATTCCCTGCGATCTGTATGCGGTGAATGTCTAAAAGTCCGTATAATCGTACAATTATCAGCCTGCTCCTGTGACAGATTGCCATGTGGGTCCATAACCATGGCAATTGGCATATATGGGCCAACAATTTTTCTGATTTCACGGATTATATAATGCTCGCCGCTGCCGCCTGACAGTTCCTGCACATGACTGGCACCATGCAGAAAAAAGAACATTCCATCCAGTTCATGCTGGTGTTCTTTTACAGCCTTAATAAATTGATTAGCGATATAGTCAAATGCTTCCTTAGCAACAATGCCACCGGCTCTGCCATCTGCATAAATAGCAGGTATTACTTCAATACCCTCTGCCGCAAATAAATCATCGACATATAATGCCTTAGCTACCTCATCACCTGTTTTCAGCATAAAACTAGTCAACTCACAATATTCCTTTACTCTAGCATTGGATTCCGCAACGAATCCGCCTATTAATACTTTCATGGTACAACTCTCCTTTTTCATACCTTTATGTTAATGGAACAGATAAAAAAATGGGGTTCAATTTCTGCACCATGAAAAAAGCATCTGCAGCCAGCAGATACTCTTAAGTATTATTTTGTATTCTTTATGATCGTACCGTAACGGCGCACATAGGTACTATATAAATTATCAAACACATATTCCATACCGTACTTACTATAGACTGATTTTACGTTGGAATAATCATTAGCGCTTAAATGATAAACTCGATCATAGGGAGTCTCAAGCTCACTGATCCGCGCCGTAGTCATTAAAGCTTTATACGCCTGAATCTGAGTTATCACCGGCATTACTGCTCTAGCAAAATTACCAGTAGCTGATACCGTCATAACATAATCATTCTCACCTAATGAAAGCAGAAAATCTATATCCATATTAGTATCAGTCATAACTCGAACAAGCTTACCGCTTAAAATCAGAGGTCTTTGAAATTCCATCAAAAACAAAATACTCGAATAAGAAGAAAGGAATACTACATTCTCACTGTCATGAATCCGTTCTACAATACGATCCACCTCTGATGTATCCATACGTTGATTCAGTTCATTTACCATCTTAGCTAACTCGCCAGCCAGCCATTCCCGATAATTATCTCGATCTGTAAGCTTCATAAAATAATTATACTGATAATCAAATTCTCTGAATTCATCCTTAAGATCCTTAAAATTATCATAACCGATTTGTTGACAGAAACGGCGTACACTGCTTCTTGATACATAACAGTCAGCCGCTACCTCATGGATATTCAGCTTGCTTAATTCGGTATAATGCTCAAGAAAATACTTGGCAAGCACATAATCCGGATCATCTGTCTTATTCTGATTAACTATTGAAAATAATGAATAAACTAAATCTAAGCGATTAATCTGCATGTGTATCACCTGCAGTTATCATAGCATAAGTAAGAAGCTATACACAATACAGCATTTTCACAATTGTCCTTATGGCATAACTATCTGACCAGTAATAACCATATCCTGTGGATTCGATACTTCACTCCAACCATTCGCTTGCATAGCTGTTTTTACTTGTTCGAATGATTGATTCGCTATAATGATTGGAGACTTGCCAGTCCACCACTTACCAGTATTTGAATCATAAATATAATTAGTATTCCATTTACCATTTCCATACGGTGAAGCATAAACAATGATATCCCCGCTTGAATCACTGCGATATGAATCGATATAAGGTTGAACATATAAAGTTTGTCCATCCACTTGTAAAGTCGGCCATGAGCCACCATTTATATATTTTAAATAATCTCGCAATTTATCATTATTTTTCAGTACCTCAGTTTTAAAGTAATTAATATCTTTTTCGCCACCGCTTTCCTGATATAACTCATAATATTTTTTAAACTCATCAGAAGTGACATCCATATTTTTCACATTCTGAGCAAAATGTATCATCTGATTCAATATCTGCGTTGGTATTTTGCCTAATACATTCGAATGCTCCGAGCATACCACCTGAAAGACGGATTGTCCGGCTTCCTCACCTGTATTAATGATATAATAAATACCACCAGATGGGCACTTAGGCGCGGTGCTGAAATCATCAAATTCATTATTCATAACTTCATCAAGAAAATCACGTTCTTCATCTCTTTCCTGCTTTGCCATCTGAAAATGATAGGCCCGCTGAATTGACGTCATATTACTTTCACAGACAGACTGTTTCGCATCTTTCGCATATCCCATAAAGGAAGGTACAAGAAAAAGTGCCAAAATACCAAGAATGGCGATAACTACAATCAATTCTATAAGTGTAAATCCTTTCCTGTTTTTCATATTTGCCTCCCCAAAAGCATACCTATTTATTATATATGTTTAATATATTATACTACAAAATAATTTATTAGCGAATGGCAATTTAACGCAAGAATCTTGATTTACAAGAATTAATTGATTTCAGCTTCTGTAACTCAGATCATCAAAGATGAAAAAAGTGTCATTGATTTGAAAAAACAGTCAAAATGCATTATACTAACTTAAAGATCATATACTCTAAATGATCGCAAATGAAAGAAGGGAATCTATGAAAAAATATATCTTATGGAAAAATGATGGCATGCTTGCTGCCGGTACAACGTTAAGAGTTGCTGAACAGCCCGAGAATTTTAATATGGCTCTCCATGTAGGAGGCAATAAAGAAAATATATTAAAAAACCGCAATAAATTCTGTGAAGATTTCAACATCAGTTTGAACCAGTGTGTATTTGCTCAGCAAACACATTCAGATCATCTAATCAAAGTTACCAACGCTGACAGCGGTAAAGGCAGTGATGATACTGCGAGTGCAATTCCTGATTGTGACGCGCTTTATACGAAAGAAAAAGGAATTATGCTTGGTGTCTTCCATGCTGACTGTGTACCAGTGCTGATCTACGATCCAATTCAGGAGCTGGTTTGCGCCATCCATGCTGGCTGGCAAGGCACTGTTAAAGAAATCACCGGCAAAGCGATTAATTATCTGAAAGAAAATGAAGGTGTTGATTCATCTCAATTACTGGTTTATATCGGACCGGCAATCTGTCAGGATAATTTTGAAGTTGGTGAAGAGGTTGTAGAATTAATCAATAATATGAGCTTTGATACTTCAGCCTTTGTTTATCAAAATACAGAGACTAAAAAAGCTTATGTTGATAATAAAGGCCTGAACCGTGAACAGTGTATTCTTGCCGGTGTACCTTATACGAATATCTCCGTTGATAAAAACTGTACTTTTTCGAATCAGGAAAACTTCTTCTCCTATCGTCGGGATAAGAACTGCGGACGGCATATGAGCTTTATCATGATGAAAGAAGGAAAATAAATGAAAGAAATCAAACCTGTTGAGATTAAGGAAAATCTGATTGATTTAATTAAAAATCAGTGGATGCTGGTTACTGCCGGTAATGCGGAGGCCTGCAACACTATGACTGCCAGCTGGGGTTTTGCCGGATATATCTGGAATCGCCCGGTTGCTGTTACTGTTGTGCGTCCGCAGCGCTATACGTATCAGTTTATGGAAAAAGAAGATACCTTCTCACTCTGCTTTTTTGATGAGGAATACAGAGATGCGCTGAAGCTTTGCGGCAGTAAATCAGGACGCGACATTGATAAAATCAAAGCAAGCGGACTGAGTGTCAATTATACTGAGGCAGCGCCTTACTTCGAAGAAGCCAAGCTTGTGCTGATTTGCCGTAAGATTGCCGTTTCAGATATTGATCCTTCCCAGTTTATTGATGCTGACATCGATAAGAATTATCCAAACAAGGATTATCATCGCAGCTATACTGGGGAAATTCTCAAGGTTTTAGAAAAAGCTTAAATTTAATCAATTTAATAAAAGGAAGTTTTAAGTCATTGAATCAATCAGTGAAATTAAAGCTTCCTTTTTATTCTTCTGCTTCTATTGAAAAAGCAGCTCTAGTGACTGCTGATGATTATCGGTATAAAAAACGATCCTAGTATACCATCACTTGTATATCCGTGATTCATCGTATTATAAACTAGTTGATTTTTGTCATTAACATATAAAAAAGCATTTTCTGGTAAAGGGTATAATTTATTTAATAGATAACAGAATTTTGCCGCTGGATAACCATCGTATAGTTCTCCTTCGCATTCCCGATATTCACTCTTCAACAATTCAGATTGTATCGTTTCTTCCAAAGTATCCAAATTAATATCAAAATCATTGAGCAAATCCTGATTACTGATAACTTCTCCTGTTTTTAAACGTACCGTATAGTGTTCATAGCTGATGTTCATTCGATCCGTTAATTCGGATATTGTTATCGTTATAGTTGCATAATCATCAGAAATATAAATATGAGTAAATGTTTTTGTATACTCTTGAATTATCTTATCTTCTGCAGTGAATGAATATTCCACTCTGTATTTAATGTGTTTATATCTCTGCCTTTGCAATTCCTCAATTCTATTGTTAAGTTCCCTTACATCTTCGGTATCAACATTAAACACAGGTATCTGAATTTGCATGTGATCTTGATTATCCACACAAAAATAAGACGGATAATCCCATTCGCTTTTAAAATCTATTTGTAAATCTTCTTTGATATACGCCCAATCCTTAGTTTCATCAATTTTCTTAATAGCTGCCGATACTTCCGGCTTCCCCTGCTCCTCATGTATATCAGACTGTACAATGTCTGGCGATTCTATTGGCTTCTCTGCTTCCGGCAATGATTTAACACAGCCTGCCTGCATTATCAAAAGCAAAAAAACCATTAGTATTCTTTTCATCATACCCACCGCCCTCTCTAATATAAATATACGCATTTAATTCGAATATTTATAGGTTCATGTAGTTTTCATTCTACACTATCATACTGATATCATTTCAGCCGTTCTATTTAATAATCATAAACATCATCCATAAAAATAAAAAAAGACAAAGCCTTATTCGATTTTGTCTTTCTCATCTAAACGTTTAGTCAGCCATTTCCAACGCAATCTTCATCATATTAGTAAATGAAGTTTCACGTTCTTCAGCGGTTGTTACCTGGTGCGTAATTAATGAATCAGAAATAGTCAGCAGACAAGCGGCATTCTTGCCTAAAACCTTCGCATTGTGGAACAGCGCGAAGCTTTCCATTTCTACACAAACACAGCCATGTTCATTGTAGAACTCTGCCGGACCCGCAACATTATCTTCATGATAGAAAACATCGCTTGAATGAATTCTGGCTTTGATTACTGGAATATTTAATTCTTCTGCTGCTTTTTCAAGACGCGCGTTCAGTTCTTCACTTGGATATGCAATATCTGAATCATAGCCGTTCTGTGCCTTCGCAAAATTTGATTCACTCCAGCTGCTTTCAACCAAAATTGTATCAAACAGATTCAGCTTATCAGTATAAGCACCTGCTGATCCAATACGGATAATATTTTCTACGCCGTAGAATTTATACAGCTCATAGCTGTAAATACCGATTGAAGGCATACCCATACCGCTGCCCATAACGGAAATCTTTCTGCCCTTATAAGTACCGGTATAACCAAACATGTTGCGCACGGTATTAAACTGCACAGCGTCCTCTAAAAATGTTTCCGCGATATATTTTGCACGGAGCGGATCTCCTGGCATTAACACGGTTTTCGCAATACTTCCTACTTCTGCTCTATTATGTGGTGTTGACATAACAAATCCTCCTTCTATGCTATTTATTATAACATACAGCTGCTCCTTCTTTGCAATAATTTTTATTAAAGCTTGCCTATCGAACACTTAAAAGCTACAATGAATAGGACGAGGTGAAACTATGAAAAGAGAAGAGGTACTTTCACAGTACAAATGGGACCTTTCATCACTTTTTCCTAATCAGGATGCCTTTGATGAAAATATCCGTCGATGCGAGGAATTACTGACAGCCTTAAAACAGATGGAAGGGTCAACCTGTAAGGATTGTGAAAGCTTTATCGCTTATATGGAAACCAGTGAAGCATTCGGCTCCTGTTTGGACAATGCATATGTCTATGCGAAAATGTGCTGTGATGTGGAACCGGAAAAGGCTTTGAATCAGCAGAATCTTGCGAAAGCCGAGCTATTGCTAAATACTCAGCAAAGCGAGCTGGCTTTTGTTGATCTGGAACTGATCCGCCATAAAGAGATTGTAGACGAATATCTGAAGCAGCCGGCCTGCAAGGATTTCCGTTATCCGATTTCCTGTGTGTGGAAAACGATTCCGCATCGATTGGATGAAGCCGGTGAGAAAATGCTTGCCGATATGCAGGACATCTGTGACAATGCCCAGCGTACCTATCAGTCATGGCGGGTAACGTTTAAGGATGTCATGGTTGACGGCAAACCGCAGTTTCTTAATGGCGCGACACTGCGCGAATTTCTGCGTAACCCTGACGCACAGGTACGAAAAGATGCCTATACCAATTATTTCAGTGAATATAAGCGGTTAAGCGCGCCGATGTCGAATCTATTGATTGGCCATGCCAAGGGTCAGGTCTTTAACGCACATACCAGACATTTTAATACCGCGTTAGAAGCCAGTCTGTTTGAGGATGATGCTGATAAGAAGCTGTTTGATAAGGTATGCATGATGGCGAATGAAAAATATATCAGCGGCTTCCATGCCTATAATGCCTTAAAAAAAGAATTGCTGGAACTTGATGAGCTGCACTATTATGACTTAAATGTACCGCTGGTTAAGAATGCTGAGATTCACTATTCCATTGAGGAATGCTTTGCTATATTGGATGAAGCATTAAAACCATTGGGCGATGATTATCTGAGCAAACTGCATCAGGCCAGAGACAATCAATGGATTGATTTCATGACTCATGAGGGAAAACGGCCGGGCGCTTATTCATGGGGAACGTATACATCAAACGCTTATGTGATGATGAATTTTACTGGCGGTTATGATTCACTCAGTACGCTGGCTCATGAGCTAGGTCATTCAATGCATTCTACCTATTCCAATGAAAATAACCGCAGTATGCTGGCTGGGTATCGGATCTTTGTCGCTGAGGTTGCATCCACAGTGAATGAGATTCTGCTGAACCGTTATCTGTTAAGCACCAGTGATAATGATGAATATAAAGCTTATATTCTATACAATCTCCTGGAACAGCTGGTCGGCACCTTATACCGTCAGCCGATGTTTGCTCAGTTTGAAGCGCAGCTGCATGAGAAGATTGAAAAAGGTGAAGCTGTTTCAAATCAGACATGTATGGATCTGTTCCTCAGACTCAGCAAGGAAAACTATGGCCCTGAGGTGCTACTTGATGAAACGATTCATGGTGCCGGCTGTTACTATGTACCGCATTTCTATTACAATTTCTATGTTTATAAATATACGCTTGGAATGTCGGTGGCATTGTCATTCGCACAAAAGATATTATCCGGCAATACATCTGACTATTTGTCCTTCTTAAAGATGGGCGGCAGTGAGAGTCCAATTGATGAACTGATTCATTCTGGCGTTGACCCTAATAATGATGAGGTATACAATGATGCATTTACCTTCTTTGCACAGACATTGGAGGAATTTAAGGAGCTGATGAAAAAATGAATCGTTATGAAGAAATAAAGAAAATCGCTGACCGTTACTATAACGGAATCGAAAATGATGAAAATAGAGCGCTCTGTTTTGAACACAGTCAGGCAGTTGCCGATTGTGCAAAAGAGATTGCTGAAAAAGAGAATTATAATCCAGAATTAGTTCAGATTGCCGGTTATCTGCATGATTGCGCTCAATATCTTGAACATGGTCATCATCATGCTTTCCGCTCAAGTGTCATGGCAAGAGATATGCTGGTATCTTCAGCTTTATTCTCAACGGAAGAGATTCATCGCATCATGAATTCAATTGCCCGCCATTCTGATAAAGACCGTGTTGACGGCATCTGTGATGAAATCTTAAAGAATGCCGATTTGCTGGCCAGAAAGCGATGCGGTGATGAGCTGAGTGACGCGGCGATGGAGAGAATTAAAAATTATTTATAAGAATAAGAAATGAATTTTCTTCATTAATTAATTAAGGATACTTGGCTGCATTTTATGTGGTACTGTCCTTTCCTGTATTTCAATGTTCCTCTCTTTTACCTACCGGTATAGAATCGTACCGAGCATTGAACTACAGAATTTTTTTATCAGTTCAATGATTTTCATCAAGCCAATGACCTTTTCTTCTAGTTTGGGATTGTACTTCTTGATTCATTGAACTGATTTTTTATAGGCATACGCAGCGAATAGTTTAAGATAAGTGAAGGTTAAAGTTTTTTATTCATTATCACGCAATTAAGATGCCGTAAAATGCATGATCTGTGAGGTAACTCAAGAAGCAAGCATCAAGCATTATCATAAAATCGCCGATGGATCAAGGTAAAAGAATCACTGTAAATTCACAACAAAAGAACTTAAGGATTACATCAATGATAATATTATGTTAAATCTAAAGCCAGTGCTGACACCTCTATATCAGTTTATTTTCAAAAAATGAGTTGTTTAATGAAACAAACTCCAACTAATTTTTATCACTTACCTTTTTGACTCAAAAATTATAAAGATATGAATCATAAAGTATTCAATTTGACAGTTAAAAACAACTTGAAATCGCATCTAAGCTTCCATTCATTATTACAACATGTGAATTTTGAAAGATTTGATATATCTATTGAAATTACTTTTCCCCATTGTTAAAATATTGACAAAAAGGAGGTATTGCAATGTTTTATTATTTCTGCAGACATTTTTCAACATTGCTTGATAGGATTGCTTTTTATATAATTACGATTCTTGGAATAATCAAAATAATAATCACCAATTTTTTTCAATTGTTTTTTGAACGTAAATATTTCATTCTGTGCATGAGGGCCTTGATATTTCCGTTAATGTATACATTATTCACTTCTTTATTTTGCTTTGAACTATTATCTTATGAAACTCTTGTGTTGCTAATTAAAGATATCGTCAATCAATCTCCAAATCTGATCCCCATCATTATTGGTGCATTCATTTTATTTTCACAGTTTTTCAGCTTCGTTTATGCTTTTGACCATTTAACGATACTGATTGGATATGGATATGAAGGGTATAAATTATACAAAGATATACAGGATATCCTCAGTGACTATTTTGTACCGATACTCACATTGTTATCTATGGCTACATTACTGCTTGACAACTCGATTTTTAACAATGCTGCACTGCTTTTTTCAACCTTTATCGTCGATATCACATCTTTGTTTATCCATATCTATAGCAAGCATCATAAACTTCATGAGTATGTAACTCATAGATATGAAGTACATCTTGCATATGAAAGAAAAAAATACGATGAATAACGGCATCCAACTTGTGAAAGATCCTTCAAAAATCTCATTTTTTGATTAGTTTGCTTCATTTTTATATCCAAAATTTTTTCCAATAAATATTGAATAAAACATTCTTGAAATTCCTTCATAATAAAGTAAAGTTTGTTTCCTTTATTAAAATAGATTTTTGCAATAAATGACAGCAGAATTTGTCCACAGACAATGACGCATAAACCCTCATTGGTTATTACAAATGTATTTTCTTTGTTTCTAGCAGAGAATTTCATCTTATCAAGTCAGGATTTAGTCGAGACTGCCCTTTCACATTCTTTTTTCTTCTGATTAAGCGATTTGCTTCTCAACTGAAATATAGAATCTTACCATGACCTATTGAGAAATTAATGGGAATATTTACGTTAGAGAAGGCAACGGAGCAGGGAGGATATCCGAAAAATGACCATGCTTGAGAGTGTTGAAACTCTGACATGGTCATTTTCTGTATGTGCCTGCTTAAAATTTTCTTTCTGACTTTACTTGTTTCTGTGAATACCTCACTTGCATGGTGTCTTATTCTAATTATCCATTAATTTTTTTTGGGCATGTATAACGGTTTAAGCCTTCAGTATGCTTGCCATATTCAATAGCTTCAACTGGACAGCGGCAGATACAGGCCATACAGTGCGTGCAGTCCTTCCCCCATTGCGGTTTGCCGTTTACAAGCCGAATATTATTCAGCGGGCAAACATTTACACATTGACCGCAGCTCACACAATCAGCCTTTGCATAAAATTTATCCGCCTTCACCATCAAAGAGTAAAATAATGGATTTATTACCTGACTGCACACTTTACCCTTAAAGCTGATTGGCTGTGCCGGGATGCTGCTGCCATTTTTAATCCACTCCGCAATCCTAGCCAGCAACGCGTCAGCTGCTTCAATAATTTTCAATGCTTCCTGTTGATTTGGCGCTGAATAAAGCGCAATATAATTCTCCGGCATAATAACCTCCGCGCAGCCTTGAAATTGATAACCCTGATCAGCGCATAAACGTTTCAGATTCGCTTCAGCATTGCCAATCGCGCCGCCGCAGGTCAGCACAAAATATACTTTCTTACTGCCATTTAATTTAGTTTTGCGCAAGTAACCCTCAACAACGCGCGGAATCCGCCAGGCATAGGTCGGTGCCACGATAACCCATGGTTTTTGAGAGGTCAGCTCCCGCGTATCCTGAGAACGTATTTTGGTAAAAAGATTCAAGCATTCATCGTCTGTCTTGGCTGCGATTTGCTGAGCCGCGTACTCGCTGTTGCCAGTTCCTGAGAAATATAAAATCATCATTCATCATCCTTTCCTTGATTATCACTAATATGCAGAACACCCTCAACAATCAGCTTCATCAGCTCTGAAAGGCTCTGCCACTGAGTTTCATTTGCCTTAATGTAATAAAAATTCATCGTTCCCTCCTTCCGCATATTAACAATGCCGGCCTCTTTTAATATCTGCAGATGATGTGAAACCGAGGGACGTGTTAAATGTGTCTTTTTCGCAATCTCACCGACGCGGATACCATTCAAATCACTTTCCAAAAGGACAAGCAGAATCAACTGTCTTGTTTCATCACCGATTGCAGTCAATGCTTTCCGATTGTTTTTAAACCCTTCTGTAATCATCATCAGCCGCGCCGCACAATCTATTTTTTCTGCCATTATAGCCCTCCTAGTAAATGTTTACTTTAAGCGATTCACGCCGTGGTGAACGCAGATATTTAACCTTTGGATAACCCAACACTAAAGTTACTACTGCTTGGCTGCGTTTTAAACCAAGCCTTTTTCTTATCTTATGGGACATTTTTAAAACCATTGTGAAATAACCGCTGAATAAAACACCCAACCCATTTGCTTCCGCCACAAATTCCATATTCTGTGCCGCGAGGTGCGCGTTGATCGCATCATCAGCAGTGATAAGGATAACCTTCGGTGCCTTGAAAAAGAAAAAGTCATCACCGATTTCATTTTGTCTTGCCAGAGCGTTAAAGCAATTAATCAGCGGTTTTATTCTGCGCAGCAGCCGGACAGCGATCGCTTCTATTTCCTGCTTTTTCTGATCTAATACAATAAATGAAACATCCTGCGCATTCTTGCTGGTATGTGTCAGTCTGCCCGCTTCAAGAATCTGATCCATGACAGGCTCAGGAATATCTTGATCTTTGAACTGACGGATCGTTCTCCGGAAACGGATAGCCGCCAATACTTGATCAGGATTCAAACGATTCGACGCAGTTAGATTGATAGGTTCATGCTCATAGCCGCTGATTGTGATGGCCGCCTTTGGACAGACTGCCTCACAGTGTCCGCAGAAGATGCACTCAGCCGCGATGATCTGCGCTTTGCCGTCTGTTAGTTTTATATTGTGTGCCGGACAGTCATTGATACAAAGTGAACAGCCGACACAGTTTTGATTAATCGTTATCTTATGCTGATTCATCCTAAACCCTCTTTCGTTAACTTATATTAACCATTATATCATTTACGACTGATTCTGCAGCATTCGTAAAGCAAGTCATTACCATCAATTAAACAAAAGAAAAGCCTATCTTTATCAAATAGGCTTGCTTTGCATTTTATTTCTTGATGCCGTCAAAGGCTGAATTTTTAAGCAGTGATGATTCAATAGTTGAAACGATTTTCTTAGCATTCCGCTCTTTGCGAAAAGCCAGATTGATACAGCGGTCAAGCAGCTCCTGACGGCTCATATCCTTAAACAGATAGGCGGCTAATGAACCGGGAATCGTGTTGATTTCATTGAGATACAAAGCTTTGGTTTCATTATCATACAGGAAATCGATGCGCACTACACCGCTGCATTCACAGACCTTAAAAGCATTTCTGGCTGCTTCTTTGATCGCCTCACAGATTTCATCTTCAATACCAGCCGGCAGCCGACGGCTGATGGATTCCATACCCTTGCTTGAACTGCCGCCATATTTATCCACATAGCTTAAGATCGTATCACTTTTGAATACTTCCTCAATCAATGACAGCTTTATATCATCATGATCGCCAAGCAGTCCAATATTAAATTCCCTGAAATCTGTAAACCGATGTTCAACAACCAGCTTGCTGTCAAAGGCAAAACATTCCAATGCGGTTGGCAGGAGCTGATCCTTATCATCACAGCAGAGAATGCCGATTGAACTGCCGCCGCTGACGGGTTTAATGATCCATGGACCGCCGATTTGTTCAGCTTTTTCTATGAGTGTTTCAGGATGCAGAATACATTCACTGCGGGTAATCTCAAAGCCATCAACTAACGGTACCTGTACACTGTTTAATACTCTGCGCATCATCGCTTTATCCTGAACGATGGCACAGGACAGAACACTGGATTCACAATATGGAACGCCTAATGTTTCTAAGAAGCCTTGAAACTTGCCATCTTCACCGCTTGCGCCATGCATGATTGGGAATACGACATCAAGGCGCTGTTTCACCCTGAATAAACGCCGGTATTTAAGAAATACCTCCTGTCCCTCCCGCACCCAGTCAACAACCTCAAGCAGCTTAGGAATATCCTCAAGCTTTTGATATGTGGCAGCTTCCATTGCTTTTCTGCCGGTGTAAAACTGCTGATCCTTTCCATAATAGATCGGTATAATCTCATATTTATTATGATCAAATGATTTCATGGCCTGCAAAGCGGAAATCACCGATACCTCATGCTCCACAGACTTTCCGCCGTATACGACACCAACCTGTATTTTCATCTTGCGCCTCCTCACACACTAGATTATGCAAAACACCCAGATTGGTTAATGAAGAAATGCATCAGGGATATCATTTTCAATCAGAATGGTATCATTTTCATGCATCATTGCCTTCACAACCTCAAGGGCACGGCGCATACTGTCCACATGCAGAATCTTTTCTTCTTCAATCCCAATGCTTATACAGCCTCTTTCCATATCCGGGGCATTGCGTCCAATCAGCACAATTAGGTCAATCCCCTTCATCTGTGTGCCGAACTGTTCACAGTAGAACGCCGTCTGTGCCCCCAGATCAATGAAACCCGGCGTAATGAGAATATGTCTGCCCGGCATCATCGCAAGCACCTCAAGGGCTTCCTTGGCACTGTCAGGATTAGAATTATATGCATTATCAATTAAACGGCCGCAGCCAAAGCTTTTCAGTTCTAAACGATGAGGAATCGGCGGCATTGTTTTAAGTGCCAGTTTCATTAATTCAAGATCAACACCAAGCTCATCGGCCATTGCCAGCGCCCCAACACAGTTTAAAATATTATGCATTCCTAACAGCTTAGTTTCAAAAGCTGTCCGCTTGTTCTCATGAAGCAGTTCAAAACGGCTGCCCGATGCGTCACAAAAAATATTTACTCCCTGATAATCTGCCGGCTGCTTCACCCCATAGCTTATTATCTTAATTGGATTGTTGATCTGCGCGTTACGCAAATATTCATTATCAGTATTGATGAACACCGCCTTTTTCGCATACTCAGCCAGCTGCAGCTTTTCATGAAGGATATTCTCCAATGACTTAAAGGTTGCCAGATGCTGCAAACCAACCGCGGTCACAATCCCATAATCAGGCTGTACAAAACGGCACAGATCCTCAATCTCATGCACATGATCCGCTCCCATTTCACAGAGAAAAATCTCATCGGACAGCGTCAGCTTTTCCCGAATTGTACGGGTGATTCCCATTTCATTATTATAAGAAAGCGGTGTTGCGCAGCATGCGTATTTCATAGACAGCAGCTGATTTAAAATATTTTTCACACTGGTTTTACCATAACTGCCGGTAATGCCAATTTTGATACAGCTGCAGCCCGCCAGCTTCTCACTTGCCGCCTGCCGATACTGACGCCGAATCCTTTTCTCTAACGGTACCGACAGCAGGGCAGTCACAATAAAAAACAGTGAATGAAGACCAAACAAAGGAATCATCAGCACATAGATCGTGATCTTGCTCAGCTGAGTACAAAGCAAGACAAACAATGCGATCAATACCGCATATAAAGTAATCAGCCGTTTGATCCGCTGGGTATAAACTAAGGTTAACGGCTGTTTTTCTTCATTTTTACTAAACAGATATACATAGACACAAAGAAACAGCACAATCAATCCATCCGCTTCACTGACACTCATGATACTGAATATAAAAAACAGAAATAGAAATCCGTTCTGCAGCAAGTCATGCCAAAGCTTCTCACGCTTTAACGTATCGATATATCGACCAAAATTATACCGATTCTGCTGATAACTCTGGGCATCCCGCAGAAAATAACTGAAAGACAGATCAATCAGCAAGGCGGCAATCAGCAGCCTCATGAAAGGCACCACCCTTCAAGAAAAGCACTCACAATCGCACAGAAACGGCCGCTTTGATGGTAATATGCAAAATGATCCTCCTGTTCCAAAACAATCAAACACGCTTCAGGCATTAAAGCTTCCATCTTTTTTCCCATCCATAATGGTGTCTGATCATCACACTCACCCCAAATCAGCAAAACCGGCACCTTAATCTTTTCAAGAACCGGTGTCAGATCCTCATTGACAACCTGTACAAGCACCTTGCGCTGAAACGCATCCGCATGCTGATAATCATAGCTTCCTTTAGGCTTAGGCAGCGGCAGCCAGCGGCTCAGCTTATGACAAGTCTGTCGCCAGCGCTTCTGCCATGTCAGCGGCGGTTTAATACCGGCAGCTCCCGTTAAAATCATCGCGCTAACTGAATATTTCAACGCATAGCGGATCGCCAGACGGGCGCCAAAAGAATGCGCGATCAGAATTGGATCTGTTAATTCATGATCAAGAACAAACTGATGAAATGTTTCTACATAATCATCGAAGGTATCATAATTTTCAATAGCTTCACTCTCACCAAAGCCAAAAAGATCCAGTGAGGCTACTCGATAATGCTCTTTAAGCTTCTGCTGAAGCGGATTCATCATGGTACAATTCTGACCCCAGCCATGCAGCAGAATTACATTTCTTCCAGATCCAGCGATCTGATAATGGATATTCATAAAAAAACCCCTCCTGATTCAGTCTATGAATCAGTGAGAGGTATTAAAACTATCAGGCTTTAAATTTATTGATTCTAAAAATTACACCTTTGGTCATATTTTCACCAGAAACATTATAACCATTCGCTGTCGTTACCTTATAAACGATGGATAAACCAATACCAAACTGGCCGCCCTGCCCCTTTTCAAAAGGTTTAAATAAAGAAGCGATACGGCTCTCTGACATACAAGGGCCATCATTGGAAATACTCAGCTCATCTTCATTCAGTTTAATTTTTACCTGCGTCTGCGCGTAACGCAAAGAATTCTCCAATAGATTCTCCACCGTAATACGCCATGGCTCTTTGGAACCATTAAAATAAACCTCTTTCAGATCAGCCTTGATTTCAATATCCGGTTTTACTGCTTTCATAGCCAGCAGAACCTCCTCAATAACTTCCTTCATATTAGTACGCTTTTCACCGGTATTCTGTGACACAAGATATTCAACACGATTCAGATAAAGCAAAGAATGCACCTTACGCTCTAAACGATTCGCATTATCAATAATGACATCGACACTCTTTTCAAGCGTATCATATGGATAAATACCATCCTTAATTGATTCACCATAAGATTTAATTGTAGCAATCGGCGTCTTAAGATCATGAGAAATATTATGAATCATTTCCTCCTTGGTCTTCTCCTGACGCTTCAGCTCCTGACGCATGCTGACTAACGCATCTGCCAGTTCACCAATTTCATCATTACGATTTACCTTCAGCTCAGCATCCTCACCCAACTTAATCTTTTCAATGTAATTACGAATCTGATTCAATGGATGAATCAAATAACCCATCCAAATCATCAGCACAATAAAGAACACGCCAACCGCGATTACCGTAATATTGATTACACTGCTTAACAGCGTATCCCGATACATTGTTCGGTATTCCTTAGTAACCAAAGATACCACCGCAAAATTAGGACTGGCAATATTAATCGCATAATAACCGCCGTCATAAGTATAATGGCCGACCTCAACACCGTCCTCCATCTGCTTCAGCAGCTGCTTGCCGATGGTCAGCGTCAGCGAGCGGTTGTTGTTTAACGTTTCCGAGGCAGAAGAATAATTACCTTTATCGGTATAGAAGATATGAATCATCATCGTATCTTTCTGCGTGTCTTCTAATTGAAGGGTGATAATCTTATCCTCATCAACCCCCATCTTATATAGATTGACGATAATCGATTGATTGCGGTCAATGATATTAAACATCTGATCACGGATAAAATCATCAACATTTCCGGTCAGAAAGATAAAGAAAAAGGAAGAGAAAAAAGCGATGAAAAAGAATATCAGAACAAACAGCTGCTGGGATAATGATAAATTCTTGACCCACGCATTCAGCTTTTTCATTATCCTAAACGATAGCCATAGCCATAAATCGTATGAATATTCAGCTTAGGCAGCTTCTTTCTAAGTCTACGCAGCGTATCATCAACAACACGGTCTGAGCCAAAATAATTATCCTCCCAAACCAGTTCCAAAATTTTCTCTCGGGAGAACGCTGTTCCTTTGTTGCGGATAAACATCATCAGCAAATCAAATTCTTTTGTTGTCAGATCGATTTCTTCATTATTATCAAATACCTTGCGCTGTTCCTCATCCAGTTCATAGCTGTCAATCTGAATACGCGTATTCTCACTCTTATACGTCCGCTTAATAATGTTATTTACCCGCAGCACAAGCTCCTTAGGTGAAAATGGTTTTGTGATGTAATCATCACTGCCCTTTTCTAAACCAATGATGCGGTCAAACTCTTTATCACGTGCGGACATGAAAATAACCGGAACATCACGGCCCTGCAGGCGAATCTCTTCAATCAGATCAAAACCGGATTTATCATCCAGCATAATATCCAGAATCCATAGATGAACATCATCATCCACCGTATGAATGCTAGCCTGTTCATAAGTATAATAGGAACGCACTTCATAGCCTTCTTTTTCAAGATAGCGTTTTACCAGTTCATTTAAGTCTTTTTCATCTTCAACTACACAGATTACTTTTTTCATAAATACCACCTCTTCTACCACTTATTGTATCAAAATTTGAGAAAATTAAAAGGACTTGTTTAAAGTCCCTTCGATTTAACAAAATTTACGATTTTTTCACATATTTGGATATATGATGATTAAACACCATTCAGATCATTATGCACCTATTAAGCACGAATTCATCAAGTTTGTGCCTATGACATAAAGAATAGGAGTAAATCCGCTCCATCAACTCTTTTAATCTTTGTAATGTCCTTTGCAAGACGCAATTATTATTGCTTCATCTTTTTCACGATAAACAATTCTATTTGTTTCATCAATTCTTCTGCTCCACCATCCACTCAGATTATCTTTGAGTGGTTCAGGCTTACCAATGCCGTCATGAGAGCCTCTTTGTATATCTTTAATAATTGCATTGATTCTCTTTAATGTTTTTTTATCTTCGGTTTGCCACTCACAATACTCATTCCATGCTTTCTCTTCCCAGAGTAGTCTCATGCGCTCATTCCTCTATTAAATCGTGCTCTACCAATTTGGCTTTCCCAGATTCAATATCAGCGACTACAGAACGCAAATAATTCATATTGCTCGCTGAATAGAACGGATCTACTGAAACCTCAAAGGGTATTCTTTTTTCCCTGCTGACTTTGGCTGCATAGATGGTAAAGGCTGTTGTCATAGAAAGGCCCATTTCTTTACAAGCCTGTTCCATACCTTTTTTCAAATCTTCGTCCATGCGGAAATTGACCATTACCTGTGCCATAAAGGTTACCTCCTTCTTTGTACTTTTAGTTTATCATATTGTAAAGCATTATTCAATATTTTGCTTTACAATATGATATGCATATATTATCAAATCATCCACATTTTCCAATTCTCACCTTAACAATTTATGCCAAACTTAATTTTTTGTCTTGTAGTCTTCCCATAATTCATTCACCATCCACTCTGTGTCAATCTCCGCAAATAATTCGTGATATTGCATTCATTCAAGACTGCTCAAAAAATGGAAAAAGTACGATTTTAAACAAACCGTACTTTATTCGTATCAATTAATAATATACGATAACAAAAATATTCCTATAAATTGTATTATAAGGTATTGTTAGAACTTCTTATCGTGTCTACGATTTGATAAACGTACTCATCACACAATTCATGAGTCTTGGCTTCAACCATGACACGGACTAACGGTTCAGTACCGCTTGGCCGAACCAAAATCCGTCCTTCATCGCCAAGCTTTGCTTCCACAGCCGCAATTTCCGCAAGAATTTTTGGATCATGCAGCGCCTTTTCCTTATCCTTTACCGGCACATTAACTAAAAGCTGCGGATAAATAAACAGCTCTTCACCTAAAGTCTTTAAGCTTTGCCCGGTTTCCTTCATGATCTTCAGCAGCTGCAAGGCGGTAAATAAACCATCTCCAGTTGTTTCATATTCATTAAAGATGATATGGCCGCTTTGTTCACCGCCAATCGTATAACCATTAGCTTCCATACTTTCATAAACATATTTATCACCAACAGCCGTTTGAACACTGTGAATGCCGCACTTCTCAAAAGCTTTATATAAACCGAGATTCGCCATGACTGTCGTCACCACAACATCGTCCTTCAACAGTCCTTTAGCCTTTAATGCCTTACCGACAATATAAAGCGTATAATCACCATTAATCAGATTGCCATCTTCATCAACGGCAATTAAACGATCCGCATCACCGTCAAAAGCAAAGCCAGCATCATAATGTCCCTTGCGCATCAGTTCCTGAAGTTCCTCAGGATGCGTTGATCCGCAATGTGTATTAATATTAACACCGTTAGGTTCACTGTGAATCACTTCAAGCTTCGCGCCTAACTCACGCAGTGTTTCCACCGCTGTCGCTACCGCGCTGCCATTTGCCAGATCCAATGCGATATTCATGCCTGATAAATCGCAGGCTGTTTCCCTTAACCATGAAATATACAGCTGCAGCGCGTCATGATAATCGATGATGCGGCCGATTGCTTCATTAATCGCATAAGGCAGTTCATCTTCACCCGTAAAGGTTGCCTCAATGGCTTCCTCAACAGCCGGATCCATTTTTTTACCAGCCGGTGAAAACAGCTTAATGCCATTATCATAATAAGGGTTATGAGAAGCTGAAACCATGATACCGCAGCTGAAATGCTCCTTCTGAATCAGATAAGATACGCTGGGTGTCGGGCATACACCCAACAGATACACATCAGCGCCGCTCGCCGCAGCTCCAGCTGCTAAGCCCGATTCAAACATTGAACTGGACAAGCGGGTATCTTTGCCAATCAGTATGCGCGCATGACCGCTTTGCCCATAATAGGCACCCAGATAACGGCCAATCTTAATTGCCTTATCCAGTGTCAGCGTATCATTAGCGCGTCCGCGTATGCCATCTGTACCAAAATATTTTCCCATAGTAGCTCCTGTCTTTTTAATTTTTATTTTGTGACATTGATCTTGATTGTCTGCTTATCTAAGGTATAAGTTGCCAGCTTATTACCGCCGCTGACATGCAGAGGCAATTCAATCGTACCGGTCTGCGTTACATCCGCTAAATCGATATAAACTGAAATCGCGCTGCCATCCTCAGTATCAAGAACTTCCTGAGCGCCGCTGACGGTCACATTCACTGTCTGCGGTTCATTTTCATCAAGTGTCAATTTGTAATTCTGAGTATTATTCTTCCATTGAATTGGAATATCCTCAATCACTTTCTCAACCTTATCCGCTAATTCAATAGTAATGCTGACAACCGAAACGCTCTTCTTACGCACACCGCTTGGCAGATTAATTGGCATTGAAAGAACCTGCGGTGATGAAGTAAAGCTGCTTACCGGTACTTGAATATCAATACCGTTGATCTGATCAAGCACCTCCTGCGGTCCATAAATCGTTACAGCCTGATGATCCAAGCTATACCGTGAGATTGCCTTGTTGTTTGGAACCTCACCAATCGGCACAATGCTGATCGGCACATCCTTTTCAGGACGGGTAACCTTAACCGTAGTTTTGATCTTATCCGGAACAATATCAACATCCATACGATTTCCCTGCTGATCATATGCTACTAACGGTGCTTCAACAGTGAAATCACCGGTTACATTCGATACATCAATTAATGCTTTTACGATTGATATAGAGCGGATCGTCGCGTCACTGGCACGTACCAGCACAGAATCCTTTTCAAATTCAGGCTCAGAGAGAGCATACACTGAATCCATATCCTTCGTATTGATAAAATCATAACCAATCTGGAATTCCTGAGACTGCTTCTTGCTGATTGTAATTACCGCGCTTGATGGATTTACCACAGCGGTAATACGGCTGGAAATATTCGCAACCTTTAAATCAACCTGATGCGTCCCTTCACCTAAACCATTCAAATCTGCCACAACCTTTTGGGTTGCCTGACTGTCTGCCATTTGAATATCTGACAGATCGCCCATCAGATAAACCGTTACTGATTCAGGCAAACCGGTTACCTCATAAACGGCTGAATTGACCTCGGCGGTTACCGGCTGATCCGTATAGGTGTTCGTATAAGCCGGCTGTCTGCTGATTGACAAAGAATCCGTGGAATTGGTAGCCACATAGAGGATGATTGCCAAAATCAAAGCAACCTCCTTGGCATAACGCTGATTAAACAGAATTTTATCGAACCAAGCGCTTACCCAGCGGAAAGCCTTTGCGAAAGTATTTTCGATACTTGCATAGGAACGGGCAATTTTCTGACTTTGCTGAGCAATCGTTTTAGCCAGCTCAACTTTATTTTCATTAATCTTCTTTTCTTCCTGCTCTTTTTTCTTCTTAGGTCTAGCCATGACTACTCACCTCCTTCAGTTTCTGAATCTGATTGATCATATACGATCTCTTCAGCAACTTCCTGAGTTTCTTCTAATTCTTCAGCCGCTTCCACTGGCTTTTCAGCCTCTTCAGCCTTGACTTCTTCCTCAGCCTTACGCTTACCAAACTTCTTCACTGATTTCTTCATTAAATGTGCTGTAATTTTTGGGCCCTTATGCTCTTCAGCCTCTACACCGTCACTGAATTCAATTTCATCATCATAATCCTTTTTGATTTGATTATCCTTCTGAATCTCATTTTCTGTATGACAGATTACCATCATCAGATATTCACGCAATGAATCAACGCTCATCACATGCAGCTTGCCGCCCTCCGCAATCGAAATCGTACCGGTTTCCTCTGAAACCACGATTGAAATAGAATCAGTAATTTCACTGATACCAATTGCCGCGCGGTGACGGGCACCGTATGAAGATGGAAAATCAAAGGTTGTAGGCGGAAAATAAGCACTGGCACAGGCAATCTTATCGCCCTGAATGATAACCGCGCCATCGTGCAGCGGTGTACCCGGAACAAAGATCGAACATAATAATTCACTGGTCACGATGGAATTCATCTTCGTACCTGTTTTGATATAATCAGATAATGAATGGCTTTGTTCCAGCGAAATTAAAGCACCTGTCTGAGTAGCACTCAATTCACCGGCTGCCTTCACTAACTCATCAACCAGATTTTCACGTTCATTAACCGTTAAGGTTGAAATACGAGAAAAAACATTCGTCTTTCCCAGCTTTTCAAGCACATTGCGGATCTCTGGCTGGAACAGTATAATCAAAGCCAGCGGCCCCCATGCAATAAACATCGCTGCCAAACTTTCAATGGTCGGCAGTTTGAAAACCTTGGCAAAAGCCTGTACGATAATAACAAAAATAATGCCCTTAAAAATCTGAATCGTTCTTGAATTATTACGAACGATCTTCAGTCCATAGTATATGACAACCCATACGCACATGATATCAATAATGGCACGTATTATCTGAGTAATATTCGTTGTGGTGATATAGTTGAACATGACAAAACTCCTTTCACTTTTTTAATTATAGCATAAATTTATTATATCTGACTATTTTTTAAAGCTCATCATCAACAACATCAGCAACTTCATCAATCACCTTAAAAGCCATTGACTGAAGTTCCTGCGGTGAGTCATGAAAGGTATAGCCTTTATAAGCCTGAAGCATGGAACAGTCATTAAACTGATCACCGACACAGAGAACAGATACCGGCTCTAATTTGCTATCAATAAGCATTTTATTTATACCCTCAGCTTTAGAAATACCCTTAGGCACAATATCCACACAATACAGATTAGGAAATGCTTCCACATATGCACTAAAGCGCTCATTGATGGCTTTCGCATACTCATGATTGATTTCATTATCTTCAACGGAGATTACAATCTGCGCGATTTGTCCCTCCGCTATTAAATCAGCTTCACTGCGCATCACATCCTGATTGCCATATTTCAGATCCTCTGCTGATGCTTTTAATACGGTGCGGCTGCGGCTGATACCATTATTGAGAACATAGGATATACAATTCAGAGAACGAATGTAGTCAATAATTTCAAGGGCTGCGTTGAAATCAATCGTTGTAACTGATAGTACATTCCCATTGCCATCCGCTTGAACACCGCCGTTATTGGTTATCAGAAAATCAATAGCCAGCTCATTTTTAATGATTTCCTTTTGGATACTCTCTAATGAGCGGCCGGTAACGATACCAAACAGATTTCCCTGCTTGCGCCAGTTTATTAATGCTTCCTTATTTCTTTGTGAAACGGTATCACCTCTGCGTAATGTACCGTCATAATCTGCTGCCAGTAATTTCATTCTTAACTCCTTTGTTAGTTTATGAACCATCTATAAAATCATACACATGAACATTATATCGGCTCCATTAAAAATTGCAACCAAAATAAAAGCCACGGCTGTGGCTTAGTTAACTTCTGAATATTTTCTGCGTTCTGGGCTTAAGTTATCTACATAATAACGAAGTGTTAAAGCTGAACCACACATGTTCTTTGTCTTAGGAGCAGCCAGAATAATATCCCCTTCTAAGAGAGCTTCAAGCATTGCCTTGCAGCATGTAGTCATATTTTTAACACCTGGTTCCAATTCTTCCATTAAATCTTTGGCATTGCATTCTATATACAGCCATTGTTTGTTATGAGCTTCTTCTTTTTTAGCCTGTAGTTTTTCAATATAATCAGCAATCGTGAATTTATCCATGATTTCTCCTCCAATCCATAAATAAATAGGATATACATATTGTAGCATATTTTCATTTCTTTACAATAAATGAAACTGCTTTCATTGAATAAATCGCTAATTTTTTCACTTTTTATGCTTCAATTAAGCGATATAGCCTATGTTTTGTCGAATTTTGGCTGAAATCATCGGCTTTTTATATACTTTTTTGAAATCCAAAATTTACCACAAAAAAAAGAAATGAAGCTAATCATTTCTTTTTAATCTTGGAGGATAAAACCATTTTTCTCTTCTCCTTAATCTCTCGGCCTTCCCAAACCTTAAGACAGTTACCATTTTTCTCTCTCTTTTTAGATATAACGTGATTCCAGTAAGCTCCTCCATAAGACTTTTCTCAACCACTACTATAGAATACGATGTGCCTAATTCTTTTTCGGGGGCAGATGCAAATTTTTTTTATTTTTTTCTGATTTAAATGATAAGTCCTGTTATATCGCTTCATATTTATTATGATTCTGCTCGAAATTATACATAGATTATAAAAGCAAGATCTTTGTGCGACCTTGCTTTTTAAAGGACAATGTGCATATTTAACTCAACTAATTTCAATTACATATATGAATTAATAGCATTAAATTTCATTAACATCCAATATTATCAAAATCATTAGCCACAACACTTTCAATTTTCACAGTGTCATCGTATGTTAAACCCTCAACTGAAGTTGCATCAGGTCTCTGATATAAGATACCTACATTTACTCGCTCAATCAATGAATTTCTGATTTCTAATTCTCCTTGATATTTTAAGGTTGGAGCAGAATATTTCTTATCATTTTCATCCGCTATCATAGTAGTATGAAATTCACTATTTGTTATTACTGTTTTGCCATATTCATTATTAAAATCACCACATGCACTATATCTACCATTGACAATTACATTATCTAGAACATTAGTTTTAGCTGATGAATGTATACCATAAGCATTCATTACTGATGCAACTTCAACATTCACAGTTGCGTTCTTAACTGATAATATTGAGTCACCTTTTATATCTATCACTCCTGTACCGCCCTTGGCTGCACTACTATATGTTCCACCATTAATTGTAATATTAGTTCCTAAATTTCCGCCAATAGCATAACCTGTAGAACTTACGACACTTAAGTTATCTTTTGTACCAGTTACTTTTAAGTTTCCATTTGTTTCAGCATATAAAGATCCTATAACTTTTCCGGGACCAGCTACTTCTAAAACATGTGTTCCTGATGTTTTTAAAGAGCCTTCACCATTCTTTATAGTTATTGTATAACCATTCAAATCTATAGTTCTATCTTCCGAATTTTTAAATGTAATATTATTTTTTAAAGTAATATTTCCATTTAATGTAATATTATCAGTTAAATTAACTGTATCACCCTCGATATAATCATTAAATATGGAAACTAATTCATTTGCACTAGAGATATTCAAAGAGGTTTTTTCTTGATAATAGTGATAATTACCACCAATTACTTTTTCAAAAAATTTAGATTTAAATTGCTTGAATTTGACAGTAATGTTATTTATTCCCGGATTAACACCAACTGTTATTGTTGGTTTATTTCCTAGGCCTCCAACTTCTCTATATTCAGAAGTATTCGTTATACTCTCTTCACTTACATCAAGCAATGTTGCATTATCACCTTTAGCAACTTCAATACCTGCTTTTGTATTTCCGCTCACATCAACATTATTGTCAAGTTTTACCTTACTGCCTTTAACTAACAGAGAAGTATCAGCACCGGTTAAATGAATATCACTCAAAATGACTTCTACATTACCCAAATCAACAACAGACAAAACATATGAGGTAGTTTCTCCTAAGTTACTTCCCTTATATATAATCTTATTACCTTGTCCGTCAATGCGGAAAGATTTTAAATTAGCTGGAATAAAATCTGATTGATTATCAAAAACTAATGGATCAGTAATCTCAATATCATTTGCTAAGAATATTTCTCCATCTACTGTTAAAGCTCGAAGATTATTTTTCAATTCTTCTAAATTTTTAACTTCATAAAAAGATCTGAAGAAGTAATGCGTTTGATCATGTCCATCTTTTGTAATAGTTTTTGCTGTCAGTGTTTTAGAATTATCAAATATCTTTGCAACTACATCTTTATTATCCAACCATAAAAATGGCTTACCGTCCTTTTCTTTTTCATCTTGTAATAAGCGTGCATTTTCATTAATGGTAATTTTAGCTGCATTATATTCATCCTCTCCACTTACTCGAACACCTCCAATAGTATTACCGCTTAAATCAACACTACCATCAAGTATAATACATGAAGAATCAACATGTATTCCTGCGTTTCCACCAGTCAGTTTAATATTTTTTAATGTTATATCTACTAGAGGATCAGTTTTATCAAAATATAATACAGATTCTGTTTCATTTTCCGGCATTTTTAAATCAATCGTATTTCCTTGACCGTTAATTACAAATTCCCATACACCGCTTGGAATATCAGCATTAGTAATGATGATTGTACCTGCCGCTTCAAAGTCTTTTCCAATTAAGATTTCTCCACCATTTTTTAATTTAGACAGTGCTTCTTTTAACTCAGCCTCATTCTTAACTCCCTTTTCAACAACTGGCGGCACATACCCTCCGCCGCCTGATGAACCACCAGTAGAAGGTTTATTTACTTCAGGTGCTTTTTCAACTCCGTCAGCCTTATCTACATCTTTGATAATTGTATCTTTACCAGCTTCTACACCATCAGCATTGACTTCTACCTTATTGACAGTACCGTTGCCATCTATCTTCACTGATGCATCTGCCGTTAATGTGCCTATGGTACTTCCTTTGGCTACTTCCACTTTAGTATCCTTTGCTGTCTTGGTAACGACTACATTCTTCACATCGGCATTTACCTTGATTTGAGTATCAGTTATTACTTCAAGGTTTTCAACCGGTGCCTGAATGTCTATACTTGCATAGGTGCGTGTCGTTACTTCCTGCGTTGGTACTTCAATTTTAATTTCATCTTTGGTTGTTGATTGAACTTCAATTGTTTCTACTTCACCATTGAAATTCTTATCCGGTGTTACCAATGCTGTCTCTTCCAATACAATAGCCTTAACTTTCGTTTCACCGCTTAAAACAACTTCTGTATTTCTAGTCTGATTGCTGATAGTATCAACTATCGAATCCTTTAGAACGACTTTTCCAACTGTTTCATTATCACCTAATACAACTAGCTTCCCTTTGATGATTACTTTGCTTAACTCAATTTCTTTTGCGGCAGTCACATCCACATACAGATTCCCTTCAATAACTTCACCAGTAATAGCATTGGGGTCTGTCACAACTATCGAGTTGGATTCAGCTAACGGAATAGCTTTGCCATCGCCGGTTAATTCATAACCGTCTTTAACATAGTCCTTTGCCATAACACCGGTACCTTTAAGATAATAAAGAGAGCCATTATCTTCTACCCATGCATCCACCTGCATGACACCGGATTCACCCATGAAATACCAATGCTCATGAGATGCTATCCAGCCAGTCCGCATAATTCCATTTTCATCAAACACATACCAACAATCACCATCTTCAAGCCAGCCAGTTGCTAATGAATTATCATTTTTAACATAAGACCATAAACCATCATTATTTACCCATTGTGACTCAACAGCCTTAATTGGCAATGTCACTGAACAAAGCATTGCAGCTACAACTAAAGCAGTCACTGCTGACTTTGTTTTATTTGATTTCATTCCATTACCTCCCCAGGTTTTTTTTGAATATGTCTTAAAAGGTATACCTTTTGAGACACTGTATTTCTCTTCCATTATAGGCATTTTTATTGCATTCGTAAAGGTGTAATGTCCGTTTTATGTAATTTCAAGGTTGTTTTTTACAACGATGTCAGTGTATTATAAGGTATACCTTTTAAGACGCTTTCCCTGTTAACGGTTTAGAAACGCTTCTAAACCGTTTTTTAACAGAATAAACAGCATAAAAAAACAAAACAATCAAGAATTCTATGCAGCATTGAAACAGCCATGTATTTGCTTTATTGTTAACACACATTGCTTGTGGCAACGGTAAGTTTTGCCTACAATAGAAGTAACAACAAAAGAAAGGTGGTACCCTTGATGTTAAATGAAAACATTAAAACAATCAGAAAATCAAAAGGACTTTCACAGCAAGAGCTTGCAATTAAACTCAATGTTGTCCGTCAAACCATTTCTAAATGGGAGCAAGGGTTGTCAGTTCCCGATTCGGATATGCTGATTAATATATCAGAAGCACTTGAAACACCGGTTCACATATTGCTTGGAGAAACTGTGATAGAACCGGAGGCTGATGACATAAAAGCTATTTCTGAAAAGCTTACGATCATTAATTGCCAGCTTGCGCAAAGGAAAGAAACAAACCGGAAGATATTACATTGGTTATTTATCCTGCTATGCGCTGGCATTATTCTCGTTTTTGCCCTTTTGATAAAAATGGACAGTCCATATTTACTTTGGAACTATAACAATCCTGAAACTGCCATATTAGGAGTTGCATTCCACGCATTTGAATGGCTATTTGTCAGATTAGCTCCTTTAATCCTCATAGGCGGAATCATCGGCGCACTTTCAACCAGAAAGAAGGCATAAAACTTTTTTACACAAAAAAAGACAGATATTGAACATTTATTTCAGCATCTGTCTTTTATATTATTTTTTTACTGCATCCGTATCTGATCCTGTCGCGCTGTCCGTGAGCGTCGACTCAGCCTTCAGCTTACTGTTGTCAGCCGGGCTTGCATCATTAACGCTCGCATCTGATTTGGTAGTATCACTCTTAGACGCGTCACTTGGTGTTGCATCACTCGCTGAAGCATCTGATGATGTGGCATCCGATGGTGTCGCATCAAGATCTTTATTAATCTCATCCCAGGCATTTGTTGCCTCGTCTTTTTTCTGATTCTGGTAATCGTTTAGCTGATCATTAAAATTAACATCGTCTGAAGTTGCCGGCGGTGTTGAACGGCGATACATCATGACAGTCATAATCGTCGAATCCTTCTCCTCCAGCAATTCCTCTTCACTCTTCACAGGTGCCGGCACTTCCTTGGCCTCGATCACTTTATTCAGATCCTTAACCGCCATATTCGCAGCCGCCTCCTGAGTCAGCGACGGATCAGCTTTCACCGCCTGCTTAATCAGTCTCAGCTTACCGGCCGATACACCTTTGCTCTGCGCTTCCAACCGCAGCATTTCATTTGTCTCTTCCCCAAGCACGACACCTAAAATGTGATTCTCTACAAAAAACTCATTAACCTTTAGATATAATCTTTCCTGCAGATTCAATGCCTTCAGCTCATTGTCATTCACAACGGTAATCATGACGGCATTATCATCCTTATTCATATCAATATATCCCATCTTTGTTACTTCATCAATAAAATTCTTCGTGGCCTCTTCAATCTTCTGACCTTTGTAATCAAGCCCCGCCAGTACCAGCTCACCATCCTTATTCGTCGCTGATACAGAAATCACTTCATCATACATATTGACAGTAAACTCAACGCCCGGATTCACATCCACAGCGACATATGAAACCGGAGTACGCTGGTTCGCTAAGAAATTAAATCCAAAAACACTGCCAAACATGATAAACAGCATACATAACGTAGCTGCAATCTTTAACTTTGAATCATCACCATACTGTATTTCATTGCCGACTTCCATGGATGGAGTGGCATTAATTTCATCGAATTGACCTTTTGTACTCATCACAATCGCCTTTTGATCATGAATTTCCATAATAATCCCTTTTTTGATCATTTTTCCACTCCTTTCTATTTTTTAAACGGCAAATATTCTTTTAATGTCTCTAAATCCGAATCCGCAAGAATGATCCCCGCTATTATATATTTACGATAGCTCTCGATCTTTTTTCGTGGTATTAAAAAATTTTTTTCAATTTCTTTTAAAGGCAGTGAATGATCATTCATTATTTTTTCTACTAATTCAGGACGTTCTAAAATCTTTTGAATCGCATTATTTACATAATGCCGAGTAATTAAATGCTTGGGTGAGCTTTTTACTAAATCCTGAAAGGTAATACTAAAAGCCTGAAGCTTTTCATTCAGTTCATTGATTTCCGCGATGCGGATTGACTGTTCATAGCTGTCAGCATAACGCTGAATCGCGTCTTCCTTTAATTCGTCGATTTCATCTTCCTCTTCATTATATAAACCAAACGACTTCTTATTTTCGCGGTAAAGCGATGATTTAAAATAATCAAGCAGTCTGGCTTTAATTACCATTTTCGCATACAGTAAAAAATTCCCTTTACCATTAAAACGGTCAATTGCCTCATTAAACGCCATTAAAGCGATAGAAAGTTCTTCGTCAACGCCATAAGTGACATAGCGATGTGCACATTCGGAAGTAAATGAAGCAATAAATGGCTTGTATTGAGAAATAAAGTCATTGCGCATAGTTTCATTCTGTTTGATTTCTTCAATGTCAAAGTTCACTTCAACGGCGGCATTTTGCAAACGAATCAACTCCTAACATATTTACATTACACTTTTTTATTTTTTTTGTAAAGTCAGCCTCTGTACCACTGGCTGATCTTATCCACAGCCATGTCACGATCCGCTTCACTGATTTCAATGATTTCGCAATCATCACGCTCATTCAGCAGAGCTGACATTTTGCTTTCTTTTTTCTGTAAGACACCTAATACTCGATGATTGCTGTCTAACAGCTGTTTAATCGCAGCCTGAAAGTCAGGCGCGTTATCTTCCAGCTTACCTAATTCATCGATAATCACCAGCTCTGCGTCGGCGGCAACCGCGGCTTGTATTATTTTAACGCCAATTGTATCAAAAATACCCTCAACGCAGATATTGCGGCGTACACCGGCACGAACGCTGATAATCACATCATTTTCTTCTTCATCCAAAGCCTCAAAGCTATGCAGCGCATAGCCGCGGATTCGTTCATTGATTATTACCGGCTGGGTCTGATAGCCGCTGAAATCTGGCTGCGCGATGCTTAGAAATTTTTTGATTGCACTGGACTTACCAACTTTTTTCTCCCCAGTCAAGAATAAATGTTTACTCATACTCATCCCCGGCATTCAGTTTGATTGAATGCACATTTTCCTTTACAAAAGAAGCCAGCAGCTGCTTGAGTTCAGCTTCTTGGCTATGACTCAGCTCAACCTTTTCACCATTTATTGCAAGCTGCATCGGCAGATTGACTGCCGCCAATGCGCGTTTCTTCAGCTCTGTTTCTTTAGCCAGCTTATGACAGCCGCACTGACAGGGGCCGGTAGAAGCTGTAACGGCTCCCTGTACAAGTTTGACCTGTGCCGCTTGCTCACAAAGCTGGCAAACTGCCGCCTGACTCAGCGTACACAATTCCCGTTTTGCTTCCCCCTGAATAATGGCACTGCCTAAAGCAACACAATCAGCTCCGCAGGCACTGCAGATTTCTGAATCGACATTGGGCAGCCGGTCATAAACTTTTTCTTCAATCAAATCGACCAATTCTGTCAGCTGACTTAACGCGCTGAAAGCGGGCAGATTGCATACTTTATCGTATTGATCAGCTAAGCGGCCGCTGATGGCGAAGGTAAAGTCATTCATCCGCTCTTCAACCTCTTTCGGCTGATGCGCGCAGACAATTCTTGGCACAGGTGCTTCATAGTCACCTTCCAAAATTACATAATCGCTATGATTCAGATTCAGCAGCTTATTATTATCAATCGCTTCCGGAATGATCAATGCCGTCTCCGTCTTACCCTTGGCAATTACTGAGCTTGCGCCGGCAGCTTTATGACGGGCGGTATTACTTTTTGGATCATCAATGGAGAAAGTCGGACAAAAAATAGTTTTAATCGTTGATACTGTTTTGCCGCGGCGTTTTAATTCACGGATAATCTGTTCAATGGTTGTTGTTTTCCCGCTGGCACGTATGCCAACGATACTAAATACTTTCATCGTCCTTTCCTCCTTACTTCAATTGATACAAGATGCTTCAGCCAGCGGCTGCTTACAGGATCTTGTGATGGAATGATCTGATAATCATTTGCTGATTCACAAATTAAAATATGATTGGGCAGCAAGACCTCCTGGCCGCTTAGAAGCAGCTGCATGCCATCCTCACCCACACACAAGACCTGATCCTCTTCATGCAGATCACCAATATATTTGTATAATTCACAGCCATAGACCTCAATCTGACGCTCCGCCTTTCCCTGCGCGCGCTTTGATAGGCTGTATAGTTGTTTTTCCGGCAGTTTAAACTCATTCATTTTCATTCACCCTTAGACCTATTGGTACAAGCATATCCGCTTCACAGAAGCTGCCATGCTCTCCCTTATCCTCATTAGCATGCTGACCATGATCGCTAATCAGCCAAATCATACCCTTTACATCACTCAACAGCTGTGAAAGCTGGCCATCAAGCCAAATCAGCTTATCAATAGCCTGTCTGCTCTGTGGGGAATAGTGATGACAGACATCGTCATAACCATGGATATGTACAAAAATAAAATCATAATCAAGATTTTCCCGCATGCATGATAAGACTGCCTGATCACTGTCTTTTTCATCTCTTGGATTCAGGAGTGCTGACTGCTGGGTATAAAGAATTGTTCTTTCACCCTCAATATAGACACAGCGCCCCGGATATTCATCAAAGATGGTGGAAAGCTTCAAGCTGCGGTCGGCATGGCTTTTAATTTGATGCACAGAAGCATCGGCGCCGCTTAGCATGCTCGCTAAAGCCGTATTGGTAATCGGCGGCCAGCTGCTTAAAGCACAGGCTGTATTAAATGTAGAGAAATAAGGACATTGCGGCAGTGATGCTTTAAGCTGATGCCAGCCCAGACCATCAATATATAATACCAGCTGTTTCTTTTCAGAATATGACAGCCACATACTTTTCAATTCATCTAATCGCAGCAGTTTTTGGTCAATTTCACCAATTATCTCTTTTTCCTTGATCTGATCACTGATCTCACCGTCATGATAAATGATCCACCCTGACTTTTCCATGCCATCACCCTTTGCTGACATATTATAACACAGACCAGCACGCAATCAAATAAAAAAGCCGATCTGTATAACCCAGATCAGCACTGATTATGCGGTAAAGTCCTCTAGCTTTTCAATTGCCTGACGAAGATTTTCTTCCGTGACTTTAATTGCTGATACATTCACATCCGGCACCTGTGAAGCTCTTTTTAATACGCCGTCAAGATCTGCCATCGTGCAGTCAAGATCAGCAAGCCGCGTTGGCAGTTTAACACTTTGATAGAATGGCAGCAGCTTTTGCAGCTCATCAAGCTTATCATCCAGCATCAATTGAACTAATAATCCATAAGAAACAATTTCACCATGCAGATGCTTTTCTTCAACCTTTTTCAAGGTCGTAAAGCCATAGCACATCGCATGAGCTACCACACTGTTATAATCATTAATTACATAATTAGAAACGAGGCCGGTTGATACGATGATGGCCAGTACCGTTTCCTCTAAGGCCTTAGAATTACGATTTGCCTGACAGTCAGCAAGCGCCGCCGCACCATAACGGACCAATGGATCACCGCACAATACAGATAATGTTACCCCCACATTATTCGCATGATCCAATTCACGGCCGCGAGAGCTGAATTCCGGTTCATAGCCCTTAGCTAACGTATCCCCGATGCCTGCCCAAAGATATACATCCGGTGCTTCCGCAATCACTTGTGTATTA
>OIWP01000144.1_pt1 | contig 105617 bp, 77 predicted proteins | sample 1587661 | NCBI WGS metagenome assembly OIWP01 (sample SAMEA3888899, study PRJEB22519) | human gut metagenome | biome: human gut; feature: human-associated habitat; material: faeces | place: Denmark | collected 2010 | reverse complement strand
AACTAAGTATTTTATCATAGAAAAATTAAATTTACAGAAATAATCTCACACACTCAACACAAAAAATACACCTATCATTCGATAGGTGTATTTTTCATTTGTTTTTCAATCCAAGCCATAAGCAAATTCACTATTTTTTCTTGTTGGGCAGGAGTAAGTTCAACATTTTTCGGTATTCTGTACCACTTGTTAAGGCAACCGCGGCAGCAGCACGCCGTTGCGTGTTGTGCAATAAACACAGGGTGTCCGCGCATGGGTGTTTGCTTGCCGTCATTTGCAATAAATGACGGTGCAAGTCTGTCACGAACAAAGTCGCGTGCGTGTGAACGCACAGTATCCATACCTTTATTTTTTACATACTCCCTATCCTTTTCTTTCAGCTTAAAACTACTTCTGAACTTTGACTTTTCCAACTTTAAAAGTGCCTGTTCAATCGTCTGCATAAAATCACTGTCTTTCATATCTTCCGTATGTACAGGTTATATCGGCAATTTTCTTTGCGAGTTTGTCAGTCAAATCATTCTTACCCATTCTCCACTGCCAGTTGCCGCCGAGTACAGACGGTGTATTCATTCTTGCCTCACTGCCGAGTTCAAGATAATCCTGCATTTGAATTATCGCCGTATCGCTCACACTTGCCATAGCGGTTTTAATGAGTTTCCAAACAATATCATCCTCCGAATCAATGTACTTTTTACAAAATTCAAGTGTATCTTCGTCAAGCTCATCAATCCAACCAAGCACTGTATTATTATCGTGCGTGCCAACATAGACAACGCTGTTTGAATTATATGTATACGGCAAATAATTACTTTCTTCACGCGGATCAAATGCAAATTCAAGCACTTTCATACCCGGAAAACCCGAATCCCTCAACAGCTTATGCACGTCCTCAGTCAAAAATCCCAGATCCTCCGCTATAATCGGCAAATCGCCCAATTCATTTTTAACGGCATTGAACAATTCAATTCCCGGGCCTTTCAGCCACTGACCGTTTTCGGCGGTTTTATCCCCGTAAGGAATCGAATAATACCCCTCAAATCCTCTGAAATGGTCGATACGAACAACATCATACAATGACGTTGCACTCTTTATTCTGTCTATCCACCAATTAAAGCCGCATTCTCTGTGCCTGTCCCAATTATACAGTGGATTTCCCCAAAGCTGACCTGTCGGAGAAAATGCGTCCGGCGGACAACCTGCAACAGCTTTCGGCACAAGATTTTCGTCAAGTTCAAATAAATCGGGATATACCCACACTTCCGCACTGTCAAGCGCAACGTAAATCGGAATATCGCCGATTATCGACACACCGTTGTCATTGGCATACTTTTTAAGTTTGTTCCACTGTTCAAAAAATTTAAACTGCACAAACTCCCAAAACATAACGTCATCTTCGTGCGACGACTTAAATTCCCATAACGAATGAGAATCACGTTTTCTTAGTCCGTCCTCCCATTCAAGCCAAGACTTGCCGTCATTTTCATTCTTTATGCTCATAAACAACGCATAGTTGGAAATCCATCTTTCGTTTTTCTGCAAGAAGTCGTAAAATTCCGACAAATCACCTTTTTTAAATTCTTCAAAAGCAATTTTCAAAACCTTAAAACGATTTTCATAAATTATTTCGTAGTCAACATTTTTTCTGTCTTTGCCCCAATCAAGCTTTGAATAGTCCGATTTTTTCAAAAGACCTTCTTCACGCAAAATATCCATATCTATAAAATACGGATTGCCTGCATTCGTTGAAAACGACTGATACGGCGAATCGCCGTAACTTGTCGGACCAATCGGCAGAATCTGCCAACACTTTTGTTTTGCACTCTTTAAAAAATCCACAAATTTATATGCCTCTTTGCCCATTGTACCGATACCGTAATCAGACGGTAACGATGATATGTGCATTAAAATACCGCTTTTTCTCATTTCTTCTACCTCCCGATAAGTTGTAAAATTACATGTGGATTTTCCGCAATATAGTCTGCACCGGCTTGTACCAATTCATTTCTTGTTCTGAATCCCCAAAGCACTCCGACCGACGTCATTTCGGCATTTTTCGCCGTAAATATATCAACATTGGTGTCACCCAAGAACAGACACTCTGACGGCTTTACACCGAGTTTTTTCGCTATTTCAAGCGCCGTAAAAGGATTGGGTTTTGTCGGCATACCGTCAATAACTCCATGCACCGCGTCAAAATAATTTTCACCGAAAATATTATCGGTAACAAAATGCACGACATTATCCGGTTTATTTGAGCATACCGCAATTTTTATGCCGTTCTCTTTCAGTTCTTCAAGCAATTCTCTTATTCCGTCATACGCATCCGTATCATAAAGATAATCATTTTCATAATTTTCGTCATACATATCACGCACTTTTTCAAACATTTCCGCATTATCCTTGCCGTAAACTCCGAGCATTCTGTGAATAAGTTTATCTCTGCCGTCACCGACATATATTTTATAATCCTCTACCGGAATTTCGGGCAAACCGAATGCCGCAAGTGCAATATTACCAAAATGTGCAATAGCATTTATCGTATTTGTAAGCGTACCGTCAAGATCAAATATACACGCTTTAATATTACTCATAAAATCACCTCATTATGTTAATTATATATCTTGAAAACTATTATGTCAATGTGAATAGATTATGAATTTTTCTTGATATGCTTGATTTTTAAAAAACACTGTGATAGTATATCATTAAAGCTTCTACAAAATTGTTTTTTGAAGAAAGGATATGTAAATATGAAAAAAAGTTTAATCGTTATTGCCGCATTAATTCTTGCAATGTCAGTTGCGGGCTGCGGTAAAAAGACAGAAAATACAAATACAACACCTCAGCAGACTGCGCAGGCAGATGCGTCGGGTGCATACGAAAACGGCAGTGCAACAGAAACTCTTGACGGTCAGGACTATTCAAAGAATGTCGATATGGCGGCAGTCGAAGGTACAGAGGCAAAATCAGATACAAAAGCGGACAGCTATTCGGGCGAAGTAAGCAACAATGATATTTCTATCGAGGAAGCAAAACTTATCAATTATGATGACAGCGACGTTGTTGTTGTGTCATTTGAATTTACAAACAAAACCGATTCAGACCAATCATTCAGCGGAGTATATGACGTCATCGCCGAACAAAACGGTTCTTCATTAGCTCCTGCAACAGTAATCGGCGTGGACGGTGTGGAACTTCTTACACTTTCACAAAATATTGCTCCGGGTGAAACAATTACTGTTCAAAAAGCGTACAAGCTTGACAGTAAGTCGTCACCGCTTGAAATAACAGTTCAGCCGTTCTCTTCAGACGACGAATCATTCGTTACAAAGACATTTAATTTCTAAAACAAATAAAAAATATCTCTGCACAATGCAGAGATATTTTTTATTATGCTTTAACAACCACATTTTTACCGTTAATTTTACCTCTGTACAGCAATTTATCGGCACTTTCAAGAAGAACATCATCGACTTTACCGCTATCACGTTCGATAATTCCGAACGTCATCGTAACGTAAATATTGTTATTTTCATAAACAAAATTTTTATTTTCGATAGTTTTTCTTAAGTTTTCAACTTTTACAAAGGCGCTGTCAATATCATCATTACAGAACATAAACACAAATTCTTCACCGCCCCACCTGCATATATCAACATTCTCCAAGCCAAGCGATTTTCTCATAATCTCCGAAATATTCTGCAGTACATAGTCACCGCATAAATGACCGTATGTATCGTTTATTTTTTTGAAATCATCAATATCACCGATACAAATGACCACAGATTTATTGTCCTCGCTGTCCTTAATTCGTTCCATAAACATTCTTCGGCTTTGCAAGCCTGTAAGTCGGTCGTAATTTGCAAGATTGTTAAGAGTCTTGTTTTCATCAACGAGCTTTCTATGCGTTACAGTTGCCGATACGTCCGATATGTACGCACCTATCAATATAATTCCGACTGCCAAAACGGTATTGTATATTGAAACAAAAACGATATGTACTTCTGCCTCCGAGTAAATATGACGGCAATGCAACGTCAAACCTATATACAACAGTACCTCACATATCGAAAATATATATGTTACACTCCGATGTTTAAACGGATTAAAATACACAAATGTTGCCATAGAAATCAAATACAAGGCAAAATCCGACGAATATCCGCCATTTAGCACCGTCACCGTAACAAACGCCGATACTTCCAAATGCACCAGTACAATACAAACGCGATAATATCCTTTCAGCACAACAAACAGCATTAATATATAAAATATCACACTACCGATATTATACATAAACGGTATCTGCATTGAAAAATGCTTAAATATAAATAGAAACGAAATATGGAATATTTCACATAAGACAATAATCTGTGTGTAAACACTTTTAACATTGTCTTTAATTCTCATAATATATCTCCCTATTCTCTATGAGTATATTATACACGTTTCTTTCGACAAAAACAAGATTAATTTAGAGTTATTTTTCATTTTTTGCATAAAAAAAAGTGACAGACTGAAAATCTGTCACAATGTACTCCAAATTAAAGAGCAGCCTTAGCTGTTTCAACAAGCTTTGCGAATGCAACGCTGTCAGCGATAGCGATTTCAGAAAGCATCTTTCTGTTCATTTCGATACCTGACTTCTTAAGACCGTTCATAAATGTTGAATAGTTCATACCGTTTTGCTTACAAGCAGCAGAGATTCTTGTAATCCAAAGACGACGGAAATCTCTCTTTCTTCTTTTTCTGCCTACATAAGCATTTTGCATTGAACGCATAACAGCTTGGTTAGCAATTCTGAATTGCTTGCTTTCAGCACCTCTGAAGCCCTTAGCAAGCTTTAATATCTTCTTATGTCTTTTTCTTGTATTTAATGCACCTTTTACTCTTGCCATTAGTTTCTACCTCTCTTTCGAATTATTTGTAAGGAATAAGCTTTTTAATAACTGCTGCGTTAGCCTTTGAGCAGTAAGCTTGCTTTCTTAGATGTCTTTTTCTCTTAGTTGTCTTTTTGTTCAAAATGTGTCTTCTGAACGCCTTGTTCATCTTAACCTTACCATTCTTAGTTACGTTGAATCTCTTAGCGGCGCCTCTGTGAGTCTTTATCTTAGTCTTAGCCATAATGCACACTCCTTCCGAATTAAATAATATTATGACAAGGGAGCAAGAAACATTGTCATATTTCTGCCCTCAAGCTTAGCCGGTTTTTCAACAGTTCCGGCTTCTTTAGCCTGTTCTGCAAATCTTTCAAGCAAGGTATAACCAATCTGTGAATGACTTACCTCTCGACCTCTGAAACGAACTATAACCTTTACCTTATCGCCCTTTTTAAGGAACTTTATTGCATGATTACATTTCGTATTGAAATCATTTGTATCGATAGACGGTGAAAGCTGAACCTCTTTGATGTTAATAACCTTTTGGTTCTTTCTGTTTTCTTTTTCACGCTTATTAAGCTCAAACTTGTACTTTCCGTAGTCCATAATCTTGCATACCGGCGGCTTTGCCTGCGGAGCAATCTTAACCAAATCCATTCCCTTTTCATACGCAATATCCTGTGCTTCTTTTGCACTCATTACGCCAAGCTGTTCGCCATCAGCTGAAACAACTCGAATTTCGTTATCACGAATTTGTTCGTTAATCTGCAAATCATTCTTACTAATTGTTAATCCCTCCTTAAAACATAAACAAAAAAACGGCTGCAAAACGCACCCGCACAATACACCGATACCTAAAGTATCTGTATATTTACCGCAAAGCCTTCGCCGTACGGTGAGAACGGATTGTTCTGCTTGTTTTCTTTTCTGAGATATTATATCAGATTATTTATTCCCTGTCAAGCATTTTTATTAAATATTTTCAAAAAAGGTTGCCGGCATTAGCCGACAACCCTTTTATATTATACATCTGCTGTTTTAACCGATTCAAATTCTTCTATAACTTCCTTTGACGGAGCTTTTGTGGCAAGTGACACTATAAAGATAAGTGCAAGCGATACAATAAATCCAGGAATAATTTCATATACGGTAAATATACCCGGAAGATTATCCGCACCCCATATAGCAGTCGGAACATATGCCCACAAAAGTGCTACCGCACCGCCGGATATAACACCTGACAATGCACCGTATTCATTACAGCGTTTCCAGAACAGGCTGCAAAGAATAACCGGACCGAATGCCGCACCGAAACCCGCCCATGCGTGAGCAACGATTTCAAACACCGATGAATTAGGGTCAAGTGCAAGCAAGCAAGCTATAATTGCAACAACCACAATCGTGATACGGCTTACGTTAAGCAATGTCTTTTCCGAAGCATTCTTGTTGAAAAGCGTGTTGTATATATCCGATGAGAATGATGATGACGCAACAAGAAGCTGTGAATCGGCTGTTGACATAATAGCCGCAAGTACAGCCGAAAGCAACAATCCCGCAATAACTGTCGGGAACATATTCTGTACAAGTACCATAAATACTTTCTGTGTATTTGCGCCCTCAAGCATACCGTTTGCATTCAAAATGCTAAGTGATGAAGGGTCTGTAATCTGACCTGTTTTGAACATATATTGAATATACGGCGATGCCAATATACCAACCAATACAGCCATAGCAAGACTTACAATAACCCAAACCATAGCAATTCTTCTTGCAGGCTTAATATCCTTTGATGACTTTATGGCCATAAATCTTGTAAGGATATGCGGCTGACCGAAATATCCAAGTCCCCACGCAATAGCACTGACTATACCCATTGCACCGAAACCTTCCGATACACCAAGTGTAATTTTACCGATTTCCGACCATTCAAATGTATTTGAAGTAAGACCTTTATACATAAAGCAAGGTACAACGATTATTGCGGCAAACATAAGCAATCCCTGAAATAAGTCTGTCCAACAAACCGCTTTAAATCCGCCAAGGAATGTATATGCCGTTACAACGACAACGCTCAAAATAAGTGCAGGTATATATCCGATACCGAATACATAGTCAAACAAATTAGCACCTGCCGCAAACATTGACGATGTATAAACCGTAAAGAATATCAAAATAAACAACGCCGAGAATATACGAAGTACGTTTGATTTTGAATGAAATCTGTTTTGCAGAAAGTCGGGAATTGTGATTGAATTGCCTGCAATCTGTGTATATTTTCTAAGCGGTTTTGCAACGATTAACCAGTTAAAATATGTACCGAGTGCAAGACCTATTGCAGTCCAAATTGCGTTTGTAGCACCCGAACCCAACAAATATGCAGTACCCGGAAGTCCCATCAACAGCCAACCGCTCATATCCGAAGCCTGCGCACTTAGTGACGTTACCCAAACGTTCATACCGCGTCCGCCAAGTACATAATCGGAATGTGTTGAATTTTTTTTGTAGAAAACAAATCCGACCATTACCATAGCGATAAGATACAGAAGTAATACAATACCCTGTATTATACTTTGTGATGTCATATTAATACCTCTCTTTTTTAAAATATACTACTCATTATATCAAAAAAGGATAAAGTTTGCAATATTAAATATGCATCAATAATTAATTTTAGCGAAATTTGCTTTTTTAATAATGCGATTTATGATAATGAAGTAAGCAATCATAAGCCAAATTGTCGCCCCAAACCACGCAACAGGTGACGCAATACATACCGCCGCAAACTTCAAATACGACACAAGCACAAATGCAACAAGCGAACGCATAACCAGTTCCCAAACACCGCCGAAAAACGCAATCATACTACTGCCTATACCTTGCAGAGCATTTCTGTAAACGAACAGTAAACCGAGTATCACATAGAATACACCGTTTAGAACAAGGTATTCTTTTGAAAGCGACATAACTTCATTCTGACCGATGCCGACAAACAATGCAACAAGCGGTTTTGCGAACATAATAACAACAAATCCGCCTACAATACCGCAAACCGTTGCGATAATCGCCGCACCAGTCACACCTTTTTTAATTCTTTCAAGCTCTCTTGCGCCGTAATTTTGTGCGGTGTATGTCGCAACCGCAACGCCCAATGACGCAAGCGGCTGTGTTGCAAATTGGTCTATTTTCGAGCCGGCTGTAAATGCCGCAACGGCAGTTGAACCGAGCGAATTAAGTGCCGATTGGATTACCATTGTACCGATGGCGGTTATTGAAAACTGAAACGCCATAGGCAAGCCGACTTCAAGGTGTTGCCAAGCAAATTTCCAAGAGAATTTCCAATCGTGCTTTGTAAGTCTTAGAATTGGGAATTTTTTCAAACTGTATACAAAGCACAATATACCCGAAATAAATTGTGCGATAACAGTTGCCCAACCCGCACCGGCAACACCCATTTTAAATGTAAGAATAAACACAAAGTCAAGTATAATATTGATAATACTTGCGATTATCAAGAATACAAGCGGTGTTTTACTGTCGCCGAGCGAACGGAGTATACTTGAAAACAAGTTGAAAAATACCGCTGCCGCAATACCTTCAAAAATTACTATTATGTAGTTGTACGAATCATCTATAATGTCGGACGGAGTTTTCATAATCTCCAAAAGCGGTCTTGCCGCCAATACGCTTATCGCCGTCATAACAATCGTTACGGCTATACCTAAAATAATGCTTGTCGCAACAGAACGCCTTACGCCGTTTTCACTGCCTGCACCGAATCTCTGCGCGGTTATAACCGCAAAACCGCTCGTCACACCTTGCACAAATCCCACAATCAAAAATGAGATTGAACCTGTCGCACCAACCGCCGCAAGTGCCTCAACACTTATAGTTCTTCCGACAATAATCGTATCCGCCATATTATAGAACTGCTGAAATATATTACCTATAAGAAGCGGTACCATAAAGCTTAATATCAACTTTATCGGGCTGCCCTTAGTCATATCGTTAGTCATATGTAATCTCCTCTCTTTGTTTAATGCTTGAACTATTATAGCACAATGTTTTTATTTTTCAATACTTTTTTCAAAAATTATCAAATAATCGCAAAAGTTATAAAAAACTAAATATTTTTCTTGTTTTGATTGTGATTTTGTGGTACAATCGAATGGTTGTTGTTTTTGAGGAGGGTAATATTATGAATAAAAAATTATTAACAAAAACACCTGTCGTCTGCGGACTTGCGATTATATGCTGTCTGCTTTGGGGAAGTGCTTTTCCTTGTATTAAAATAGGTTATCAGATGTTTAACATTCCGTCCGGTGCGGTCGGCTCACAATTTCTTTTTGCCGGTATTCGTTTCACACTTGCCGGTATACTTACAATTCTTTTCGGAAGTATTTTAAGCAAAAAAATACTTGTACCGAAAAAAGAATCACTTTTTTCTGTTTTTAAGCTTTCTATGGTGCAAACAGTTTTGCAGTATGTGTTTTTCTACATAGGCTTGGCGAATACATCAGGCGTAAAATCTTCTATTATAAATGCCGCAAACGTATTTCTTTCAATATTATTTGCAGTATTTATATTCAAGTACGAAAAAATGACGGTTTTAAAAGTTTTGGGATGTGTTGTAGGATTTTTAGGAGTTGTTGTAATTAACCTTGCGAACGGCGGTTTTGATATGAGTATAAAACTTTCCGGTGAAGGTGCTATATTGCTTTCAGCGGCAGCTTATGCACTTTCATCGGGTATGATTAAAAAATATTCTAAAGATGAAAACCCTGTGGTTCTTAGCGGTTATCAGTTCTTTTTAGGAGGTATTATTCTTGTCGTTGTCGGAATAGCAACAGGCGGTAAGATTTCCGGATTTACTCTTGCATCTATCGCACTTCTTATATATATGGCGATGATTTCAGCCGTAGCATATACTTTGTGGGGAATATTGCTTAAATATAACCCTGTCGGTAAAGTTGCCGTTTTCGGTTTTACAAATCCGATCTTCGGCGTTATCCTTTCGGCTGTTTTTCTCGGTGAGAAAAATCAGGCTTTCGGTGTTCAGGGTCTTGTAGCACTTGTCCTTGTTTCAGTCGGTATTTTTATGGTTAATAAATCTAAAAATTAGTTATTCTTCGGGCGGTTATTCACCGCCCATTTTTTGTTTGCTTGCCACTTAGCCGACTTCGTCATCGGCGCCCATCAACGGAGCCTTTTATACCTCTCCTTGAGGAGAGAAGGCACGCAGTGACGGAGTGGTGGCTCCGTAAGGCGGTAATCTGCCACTTATCCCCTATTTTCTGTAATTACTATTTTGTACGGGACGGCACCCCGACGTCCCCACTTACACGCTCCGTGGGGAGCGTGACCTTGTCCGCAACATTCTTTACTGCCTCACGTTCCCATTTCAACTCACACGCTCCGTGGGGAGCGTGACTATGCCTCTCGAAGTCAAGATTTGATACTTGTCATAATTTCAACTCACACGCTCCGTGGGGAGCGTGACGAATACGTCACTGAAAACGAACTACTGATGTCAGATTTCAACTCACACGCTCCGTGGGGAGCGTGACTTTAATAATCGTAAATGGTGTGAGTGCCGACACATTTCAACTCACACGCTCCGTGGGGAGCGTGACAAACATACATAAATCCGCAGGAACAATCAGGCGAATTTCAACTCACACGCTCCGTGGGGAGCGTGACCGGGGGTTTGGCTGAGGCAATGGCAGATACACCGGATTTCAACTCACACGCTCCGTGGGGAGCGTGACGAAATATGTCGTTTGTAATAACGCTTCCTGCGGCAATTTCAACTCACACGCTCCGTGGGGAGCGTGACGTTGCGACTTCTTTGCAATGTTCTATCGCCTCATCATTTCAACTCACACGCTCCGTGGGGAGCGCGACATTGGCTTACAGACGTGAAGAACTAAGGCAACTAATTTCAACTCACACGCTCCGTGGGGAGCGCGACGTACGTTTTACATACAAGGTTTCTTGCACCCAATCAATTTCAACTCACACGCTCCGTGGGGAGCGCGACGAGGCGGCGGAAAGTCGTGGGCGGTCAGAATGAATTTCAACTCACACGCTCCGTGGGGAGCGTGACGGATTGCTCCATATTCAGATAAACTTGAAAATAGAAATTTCAACTCACACGCTCCGTGGGGAGCGTGACGAACTACAAATTATTAGAAATGGTTACGAAAAAGATTTCAACTCACACGCTCCGTGGGGAGCGTGACCCGACTTTGCAGAATGTTATAACAAGTGCAGTGGATTTCAACTCACACGCTCCGTGGGGAGCGTGACTTTTTTATTTCAACATCCAAACTACTTGTTTCAATTTCAACTCACACGCTCCGTGGGGAGCGTGACTTTTATATTTCTCACAATCTTCTGTTTTAATACCATTTCAACTCACACGCTCCGTGGGGAGCGTGACAGGCTGAAAGCAACTGCTCCACGAACACCCTCCGCATTTCAACTCACACGCTCCGTGGGGAGCGTGACAGATTCTCTATTCCTTCTAATTTTGAACAATTCATAATTTCAACTCACACGCTCCGTGGGGAGCGTGACTATCAATTATTTTTTCAAATTTAACATGATTATTATTTCAACTCACACGCTCCGTGGGGAGCGTGACCCAATCTTGAAACGAACGTTTGATATTGCCAATATTTCAACTCACACGCTCCGTGGGGAGCGTGACAGGGTTATACCTGAAACAGTAGGACAATTTACAGATTTCAACTCACACGCTCCGTGGGGAGCGTGACTTGCAGTGCTGATTTCACTTAACTTGTGCAATTCCAATTTCAACTCACACGCTCCGTGGGGAGCGTGACCGCTTCCTGCGGCAAAGGAACTGTGTCGTATTGAATTTCAACTCACACGCTCCGTGGGGAGCGTGACGCGTAGCAGACAATTTAATGATTTGTATGAATTCATTTCAACTCACACGCTCCGTGGGGAGCGTGACTCTACATATTGTATATGTGAAGTCACACCACCACAACAGAGTGGACATTTTACTAAAAATCACTTTAAAAAGCGATATTTTTTACATAATATGTATTATTTTTTCAGTGAACCTCAATATAAAACCAATATCACTGCACGTTCGCTCACAAAATCAAACTGCCCTCAGGGTCATATGTTTCCTTTGCACCTATATGCTCCACTCTCCTCTTCCAATTATTACCCAAATAATAGAATCGAAGGCTATCTTGTTCTTCATCAATAATTTTCATAAGTCTATCTTTTAATTTCAAGAATGTTCCGTAATCAACATCAACTTCAAACACAGAATTTTGCACTCTTTGTCCGTAATTAACACATTCCTTTGCAACCTTGCGAAGTCTTTTCCTACCTGCCGCATCGACAGTTGACACATCATAACTTACCAAAGTCATCATCAATATCACCTACTTCACCAAATAACACGGATACTCGTCAATTTCACCACGCACAAATTTTGCAAGCAACATACTTTGCACATACGGCAAAAGTCCCATAGGAATTTTTTCCTTCAAATACGGATGTATCATATCGGTACGTTTTTTCTCCTGCCATTTTGAGAGCACCTTTTTCCTGCCGTCATCATTCAAGAAAACTGCACCGCTTACCTGTACATCAAAATCTTCGGGTTTAATAATTTTAAGATTTATTAATGTCAACACAAATCTTTCAACAATACATCTCCCCTCCTCGACCAAATCGCACGCAAGCGATTCACGTCCAGGACGAAGCGAATGATAAAATCCCATATAACTGTCCAAGCCCACACTTTCAAGTGCCGCCGCATATTCACGGGTAAAAATCGTATATAAAAACGACAACATTGCATTCACCCTATCGAGCGGAGGTCTTTTACTTCTCATTGCAAAACAGAAATCGTCTTTTTGATGAAGAATAAGGCTGTCAAACACATCAAAATATGCCTTTGCACCGTTCCCCTCCGTACCGAGTATGCCGTCATAATCATCTGTGATATACACGCTTTTAATACAACCGTCCAAGCGTTCTATACAATGCGTCAGCTTGCCGTCCTCATCAATTTGCGGATAATCTTTAAGCGTTCTTTTCACAACACTTTTTGTATTCGCCAATTTTGCGGCAACGGTATTTTGTCTTAAAAGTGCAGGCGGTTTTGAAAAAAGTTCGTATTGACGTTTTCTCAGCAACACATTTCCATGTGACGCACCCTGCACACGAGCCAAAAATCTGCCTGACGGAGATATGAAGTTAATAGGTATGCCGTAATCGGCACACTTCCCCATGAGTGCAGGCGAACAGCCAAGATAGCTGAAACAAAATATTGCCTCAATATTTGAAAACGGAAGTCGTAATTTAACCTCATTATTTTCCTTACATACAACATTTTCGCCGTCGAGAGTCATGTATATATTTTCATTCGTGACATACAAAGTATTCAAAAGTTTTCTCATACGCAATCCTCCTCAATAAGCTGTTTAATGCTGTACTTTTTCGTTTTAGGCATACACAAATCTTTAATCGAGCAACCACTGCACTTTTGACCTTTTATTTTTGGAGGAATAACACCGCTTTCCATTACGTTTTGCATTTTACCGACCAAATCATCAAGCAAAGCTTTATACCTGTCATACTCCTCATCAAACGGCATTTTCACACGTTTTCTTGTATCGGAATAATATATGCACCCCTCACTGTTGCATTTCCAAATATAGTCCGCACACAATTTTTGAGCAAACACCTGTATCGCGTCAGTTTCTCTTATAGAGCCGTCTTTAGGCTGTGTAGGCTTGTATTCCACAAGTCTGACAGTGTACTTTCCGTCAAGACCGTCTATCGGTACGCCGTCTTTATTTTTGCAAAACTCTATACAATCCGCAACGCCATACAAATCAAGTTCATCATTATACAAAGTAACCGAGCTTAAAACAACCTTGTTATTGCTTTTGAATTGGTGTTTGCCCGAATGTACGTTTTCGTGCATAATATTCGCCAACACAACCGAAACATTTTCAGCCCAAGCATTCTCAATTTCAAGCAATCCGAATCTTCTCGGGCAATACATATAATGCTGTATTGTCCTTATATTAATCATGCTTTCTCCTGAAGTTCTACTCCTTCAGGCATATTTTTATCGACAGTGATTTCATAATCATTGAAGCTTCTCGGAACTTCCACTCCGTCTTTTTTGCCGATAACAATTTTGTCAAACAACACATTTGCCGGAGCATTTCCGAGTAAGGAATCATGCTTGAATACATAAAGTTTTCTTACGCACATTTTACCTCTTGCGGCACTTCTGTCGTGTTCAAACATATTGATAATGGCCTTCCACAAAAGTTCAAGATCTTCTTCCGAAAACTTAGTAATTTTCTGTGCAAGCATAGCCGACACATATCCGTCCGCTCTGTACAAGCCATACGGTACTATGCTCTTTCTGCCCATAGTAGCACTATCACTTTCATTTGTTCTTGCCTGTCTTGTAATTGTTATATCCTGTGTAAATATCGGATCAACACTCTTTGCAAAACTAATCTGAACAGGACCTCTGACAATACCGCATGGGTCGTTACCTGTACTCATAACCGCACCGAATGTTCTTACATCAAAATAATTTTGACATATGTAATCTCTTGCCGCTCTTACCGCCTCAGGATTTTTACCCTTTTGACCTGTCTTTTCGCCTATTGCCTCATATGCCTCCGTAAATTTTGTGTTAAGTGCCTTATCAGGCTTTACAAGAATATTATAATACGGCTCATCCTCTTTAAAAATTTCCACAAAGTTGCGGATTTTTCTCTTTAAGCACACATCTGTAACAAGTCCTGCCGACGTTTCGGGATCAATTCTCGGCATATTGCCTGCATCGGGATCACCGTTAGGGTTGCCGTTTTCTACATCAAAAATAACTGTAAATTCGTATCTGTTTTTAATTGGTTTCATAATTCTCTACTTCCTTTCATATTTCCTTAGTTTTTGTGTCATTTGGTTTATATAAATCTTGCATTTGCTGATAATAGCCTATAATAAACTTACCTTGCTCGCTAAGCGGTAATGTCTTTGGAAATTTGCCGTTTAGCTTGTCCATAATTTCACCCGTAACTATCTTATATTTAACTTTATATTCAAGTTTTTCAATGTGGTATTGCGAAAGCTTTATAAGTTTTGGAAATACCGTTGACGGATTTGCACAAGCTGACGCAAAATATGAATCCTTAATCGTTCTGTTCAATTCTTTCCCCTTGACTGATTCAATCTGAACCTTTTCAAGTACGGCAAAAAGTCTGCCGCACAGATACGCTTGATTATTATTTTCAATATCAAGTGCCATTTTTATCTCCTCCTTATTTTTTGAATATCTATCTTTTCTGTTTATGCAAGCCTTGATAATGCCTGCACGAACATAATTTACCGATTTATCCGTTTTCACTCGTCTTACGGCATTTTCAAGCAAAGACTCCGGATAACGCGTACCGTTTATTATCGCACCGAACACCGAAGCCATAAACGGCGGCGGTGTGGTGTAATTTGTGCTTTGAGGTGGTTTTAATTCTCGAAATATTCGCCACATCGGTATATTTCCTTTTGAATTAACAATCATTATATCTGCTTGATGTCTTGCTATATGTGAAAATATATTTCCGAATTTATCATGGTATATAAATTTTTGTGCAATACGTGAACCATTTGGTGCAAGTCCGACGATATAAAACTCAACATTTTTATCAATGTCCAGTCCTGCCAAATCGGGACTTTTACCCTCATTCACATCATTAAGCGATTTAAGCAAAATACTGTTCATTTCATCTGCGTCAATCTTATCGTCAAAACCAAGCATCGACGCAAACAAATCTGTTTCTTTTGAATCATCGTCCGACATCGCCCAAAATACAACTGTCATATCATCAAGATATATTCTGTGATTTTTGTCTGCGATTAAAGTGTTTAATGCCTCTGTGTAGTGTTTCATAGTAGTTTGCGTTATGGAACTGTTGTACGCCTGTTCTTTGCCGTATGAACACTCTGCCGTATTATTTACGCAAACCATTAACGCACCTGTTGCATTTGCATTTCTTACACCCTTGATTTTATCGTGCGTTACCGATATTTCGCCTTTTTCTCCCGTAACGGCACATATGTCATTACCCTGCACCGGTCCGACTGATTTTTTCAGTTCCGTTATCTTTTGAGCAATTTCGCCGTCAGTATCGTGCAATTTTATTTCAGGGTGTCCGTCAAGACCGAAAATAAAATTCGCCGTCGAGTATGCTTTTCCGAGATTTACAAGCAACTCATTTTCGGTTTCATCCTGCGGATTCCACTTTTGCAGAAAGTTTCTGTATGCCGTAACTATATCCGATGTCATACCCTCTGTAAATTCAAGGTTTTTGTCCACAAACGCTTTATGCGATTTCTTCGCCTTATCCGTACTGTCCTCAGTTGAATATGTACCGCTCTTATTGTCGTAATTAAGTCCGAAAATGTATAACGGTCTGTGTTCGACAATATTTCCGTCTATACCGGGTTTCTGCGTTCTCTCCGGCAAAACCACCGATATAGGCTGAAGTTTGGTTTTACCCTTACTGTCGGGTTCACTTTCCTGCTCCACGTTTATAATATCGCTTACTGTACCGTCTTTTCTCAGCATAATCATATGCGTGATATTCTGTCTTGAAAAACCGTCTTTGCAAACCTTGTCATTTCTCGCAAGAATATCGTAATATTCATTCAAAGCCTTTATCAGCATTTCATCATCTCCCTATATTTTGCTACATCTATAACACCATCAATCATATGCGGTCTGTAAAAAAGTGCGTCCGCCTTGTCCGAAAAATTACGTTTATCCCAATCATTATCTTTCGGATGTCCGCCGTCCTCAAACTTCATATGATACAGCATAAATCCTAAATCCGTATCACCTTTTAACGTATCCGAAACATTTTCAAGCGGAAATTCCTCCACAAGCTCAATACTCTTTACGGGAAATTCACGACACCCAAGCACAGGTTGTCTGAATTGTTGACCGTTTCTTAAACGTCTTAGAAGAATATTATAATGCTTTTCCTCCGACTCATCATCATGGTCACTCTGTATACCCGTAAGTTCAAAGTGAAATTCCACGCCGTAACATACATCTTTCAAAATCATACTTCCGCGTTGATTTATCATATCCTTAGTATAAATCGTTGCATCACCTGTACCGTTTTTCATACTTTTTTGTACCGACTGCAATTTTATTTTTTCCTTAACCTCATTACGGCGAACATTGATAAATGTTATCGGATTAAAAACGATAATCTTATCAATTACATACCGAATTGCCGGTTTCCAATACACAGACTTTATCAGTCCCTCAAGAGCTCCTGGTGTCGGAACATCATAACTCACACGTTCAACTTTCATTTCAGGGCGGTTAAACGCGGCATAATCGCCTTTAACCATAATTTTAAATCCGTAACTCATTTTAACCTCCTCATACAAAATAATCTACATCATTTTCCAACGTCAAACCCACGTCCGACTTATAATAATCTGTATTTGCAAGTATGCAAACACCACAATCAAGCTGTTCTATAATCCCCTCTTTAATCATTTCTTCAAGCTCCCAAATATGTACGGACGCGCTGTACTGCTGTAATTTTCGTTTTACGGACAGTTTTCCGTATCTGAGCTGTTCAATCAAATCTTTATTTTCATCACGCGGAATTACTATTCCTATAACTTGATTTTTGATAAACTTAAAATTCTCGGCATACGTTCTGAACGGTATTTCATCAAATTTCAAATTTTCACCCATAAGCGAAATTATGGTACTTTTGTCTATATTGCCGTCATTAAATGCAAATAAGCGACTGTAATATTCTTCAATACATTTGTCGGTTGAAATATTGTCAAATTCCTCAAATAAATTTCGTGTTATATTTGATTTAAGCTGAATTTCACCTTTTCCGCCGTCTGTTTCAAAAACAAACACATCGCCCATATCCATCTTACCCTCACGGTTACATCTACCGCCGGACTGCAATACGTTATCAATCCCCGCAATTTCTCTGAACACCGCCTTAAAGTCAAGGTCAACACCCGCCTCAATCAGTGATGTTGAAATCACAGTCGTATTAATTCCGTTCTTTATATCTTCCTTTATTTTTGCAATAATCTCAGAACGGTGCAAAGGCGTCATATATGTTGACAAATGATACTTGTTACCGCTGCAAATATCATATAATTCCCTTGCCGTTTTCCTTTTGTTCACAATTATAAGTGCATTGTCATATTCCTGTGCCTTTTCTGCCAGTGAAGCAAGTTCACACTTTCCGATATACTCATATCTGCACTTATCAAATACGTTAAACAACGACGTATCCTTAACCGCATTTTCTATTTTGACACCTGACATATACCTTTCCATAAATTTATCATAATTCGGCATTGTCGCCGACATCAAAATTGCTGTACTGTTAAGATACTTCGTCACATACCCTATCGCCCTTAAACAAGGCTGAATATAGTCAATCGGCAGCATATGTATTTCGTCAAATATGATAACACTGTCCGCCAGATTATGAAGTTTCCTAAGTCGTCTGCCTTTATAATGATACAGTGATTCAAAAAATTGAATATTCGTTGTTACTATAAGTTTTGCGTCCCAATTTTCACAGGAACGTTTTAATTTTTCCGAAGTGATTTCGTTCTCATCTTCATTTTTATCATCATCAAAATCATAATTTGAATGGTGCTGCAACACAGGAAGTACATCACCGAAAATATCCTCGAATACCTTTGCTGTCTGTTCAATTATACTGACATACGGAATTACATATATAATACGTTTTTTCTTATTCTCTATCGCAGTTTTCAAAGCCGCTCTTATACTGCAAAGAGTTTTTCCGCTGCCTGTCGGCATATTCAATGTATACACATTCGCATTCGATTCAACGCTTTTATAAACCTGTTCTTGTATAATACTTCTTGATTCTTGAAGTTTGGTTTCTATTTTAAAAGAATTAAGTTTTTCGCATACTTTTTCGTATGCTTTTTGAAAATCTCCGTCTATACCTCTGTCTGTGTTGGGAGTTACAAACCGCTCCGTATCTATAAAATCCGCATCCGTAAGGCATGAAAACAAATATCTTGTAAAAAAAGAATACCTTTCAATAATTTCTCTCTGATTACTGACATCAAAAAGTTCTCTCAAATTATCTTTGGGATATTCAAGTTTAACTTCATTTTCATACGCAGAATAATCGCCGGTTTTTCGTTTCATTCTGCCGTGCAATGTCGAATCTTCTTCACCGTCAACTTTCGTTCCGCCGTCAGGTAAACCCGAATGATGTCCCGCAACGCAATACTCAATCATAGGCACATATGATTTCGGCGGTGCTTTCGCAACTTCTTTTGCACCGCATATTGCGTGTTCCACTCGGATATTTTCCGCACCGTTTATACGTTTTTGAAAACCCGATGTATACTTGCCTATATCGTGTATTTGCCCCACAAATTCGGCTATATCCGCCCAAAATTCATTCGCATTTTCACGACATAACTTCGACGTTCCGTTCAAGTGGTCCAAAAGCAGCTGTTTCCGTCCGTCGTCTGATGTATGTCCAATATATTCCATAGCAATCATCCTTTTTGTACAAATTATACTTTTATCATATCACTTTATTCGTGCAATTTCAACATATATTTTACTTTTTAGTAATTATCTATTAAATATACCTATAATTTTTATATATTTGCACCAAAAAAGGAACATATAAACAAAGCATACGCATTGTTTATATGTTCCCCAATGATTAGCTTAATTGAGTCTGCAGACAAATCCGCAACGATTTTGACTGCATTCTGTTTAATTATTATTGATATTTAAGCAATATCTCGCCTTTTCAGGCACTGAGCCTATCATACAAGGATTATGAATACTGAAATAATCCATAACATAACCCTTGTCGGTATAGATGTTTACACTCTTTTTGTCTTTCATCATTCCCGTATTATTTTCAATAACAATCTTCTTTATTTTTTTACAGTTGATTTCAATGTCCGAACGAGTGTAATTGCAAGTAATACTTGCATCTGTATTTTCCAAATTCACAGAATTGTTCAAAATGTATATTCCCTTGTACTCATCATCTCTGTTCGAATAAGAAGAAAAGCATCTCAAACCTCTTGTTTCGATAGTATTTCCTATATATTTCTGTTCAAATTCAGTCGTCAGCTTAATATATATCGCCTCTGTAGAGCCGGTATAACGTGCAACGGAATTTTCGCCTGTATTTTTTACCGTATTGTGATAAACCAATTCATACGGACCTTCGATACCCGTTTCAACGCAATTTTGTACAACGTTATTTTTCACAATCGTATTAGGGAGTGATGTTCCCATACCCGCGAATATCGCCGCACAACCAACACCGCTTGTAAGTGCGTTCGTATCATTTACGGACGGTTTGCCGAAACCGATATTTTTGCACACATTATTTTCAATAACGTCTGCATATTTGCCCGAAACAGTCGGAGTCCAATAATCAATCGCCCCCCAAACACTGTTGTTAATCGTGTTATTTCTTATAACATAATCGTCAACATCGCCGACAAAACTTATCGTCTTACCGCAGCTATTCTCGAAAGTACAATTTTCAATAAGAACATTTTCAGCCGGACTTTGTGCATCACCGACTATTCTTATACTGTAACCGCTATTTGAACTGTCCGAAATCTGATTGCCGCAATTTGTGAACTTACTGTTCAAAATCGCGAGATTACTGCAATCTCTGAACACAATTCCGTTGTTTTCAAAATCGGTAAAAGAACAGTTGTTGAAAATAATATTATCGCAATTTTCAAACTTTATCATAGGAAAATTTTCAAAATCTATATTTTCGACATATAAATTCTCAACATTCTTCACAATCTGATATGACGGCACATCGTCCGAATAATCCGCAACAAGCGTTGCCCGTTTTCCGCCGGAAGTTTTTATCACCGTGTCTGAATTAAATATTGACGGATATTTTCCGTATTTAATCGTACTGTGAACTTTGTATTCATTCGGAGCAAGTGTGTTTATTGTTCCGTCTTTGCCTTTTATGTCGTTTGAAACACTGCCGGCAGAAAACTCATACAAGTCAGTTCCCAACAGTACTGATGACGTATCATAATTCTTAAAATCCGCTTCGGCGATTTCTTCGGGTGTAAGTTTAAACAGTTCACCGTTTTTCGATTGAATGTTCGACTTGTGACTGTCTATCTCCTTACGTATTTGCAAAACAGCATTGCGTGCCGAATTACCGTCCGCCGCGTATACAAAATTCGCACCGAATGTCATGCACATCATCAATACCGTTAAAAGAGCCGTATTTTTTTTCATTTTCAACTCCATAGCCTTTCTCAAATAAAAAACCAACTTTAATAATAGCGTCTGTAAAATTGCAAATTCAATTCATACAAATTCCAACCGCCATTACATACATTTTATCATTAATTATTCATTTAATCAAGACTTTTCGATTAATATTTTCAAATAAAAAAGCATATCATTTCCAAAAATGATATGCTGAAATTTTTAATAATTTTCTGCGTGAATTTCAAAATATGCTTGCGGGTGATTGCACACAGGACAAACCTGCGGAGCTTTTACGCCTACAACAATATGACCGCAGTTACGGCACTCCCAAACCTTGACTTCACTCTTTTCAAAAACCTCTTTTGTTTCAACGTTGTGAAGCAATGCACGGTAACGTTCTTCGTGAGTTTTTTCTATTGCGGCTACCATACGGAACTTTTCAGCCAATTCGTCAAAGCCTTCTTCTTCGGCAGTTTTTGCGAAATCGGCATACATATCTGTCCATTCAAAATTTTCGCCCTCTGCCGCCGAAACAAGATTTTCTGCCGTTGTTCCGATTCCGTTTAATTCTTTAAACCACATTTTTGCGTGTTCTTTTTCATTGTCGGCTGTTTTCAAAAACAAATCCGCTATTTGTTCAAAGCCGTCTTTCTTTGCCTTCGACGCAAAATATGTGTATTTGTTACGTGCTTGCGACTCACCCGAAAAGGCAGTTCTTAAATTTTCCTCTGTTTTTGTTCCCGAATATTTGTTTGCCATTTATATTACCTCCGTAAATTTATTCATATATAATATATACCACTATACACGAATTTTAAACAACATTTTTTCTATGTCTTGCATTTTTCCGTTTTTTGTATTAATATATGTTTTGGGGTGATGATATGAATGTTGAAAAAAATATGTTTACGATCGGTGAAATGGCAAAATCAATCGGAATTACAAGAAAAATCATATTGAATTACGAAGCAAAAGGATTGATTACTCCGGACGTTAAAGACGGCAAAAACGGAAATCGTTATTATACCGTAGATACGTTCACTAAAATTCGTACAGTACGTATTTTGCAAAAGCTCGGTCTGTCGCTTGATGAAATTCACGCCTATTTAGACGGCGAAACCGATTTATTACCGCTTATCCGCCGCCTTGAAGCTATGCGTGACGAAATAAATTTGAATATTGAAAAGTTGTACGAAAGAGCAAACACCAATCCCACACAAATCAAGGAAATCCGCATTGACAAACAAACGATTTATCGACGCACTTTTACTACGGAAAGTATTCTCGATAAAACAAATATTCTGCGCGATACCGCAATACTTGCAATGCGCGAATACGGTACCGATATGACAAGGCGAATGTATTTTTTAGAATACCCATTGTCCGCACCCAACGAAATTTCTTACTGTGTTGCCGTACCGCCTGAAAGCAGCGGCGAACATATCGTCGTACTGACCCCAATGCGTGCAATTTGCATTTATCATCACGGTGCATATGAGGAACTCCCGAAAGTTCGCGAAAAACTTTTGTCGTATGCCAAAGAGCATAATCTCACACCTTTGGGAATGTGCCGTCATACATATCTTGAAGGTCCCCCGCAACATAAGGATAAAAAACTTTTCATAACACAAGTGGCTCTGCCGATAGAAGAATAAAAAAACTCCCGAACATATAAGTTCGGGAGTTTTTGTTTTTTACATAAAGAACGGGAAAAAATCGTTCTGAACCATATATCTGTTATTCATTTCTTCGATTTGCAAATCGGTATAACCTCTGTTTACCGCTTTTCTTGTGTTTAAATTAACAGCTTGTACCAAACCGATTACTTTTTTTGCATTATTATCATTTAATTCAACATTATACTTGTCAAACAAGCTAAGAATATCAGGAGCGTTTTCATTGCTCATTTTACATTCCATTTCAATTTCAAAGCATAAGTTTTCGCCCTTTACTTCATCCATACCCATTCTCTTAATCAAGTAATGTCTAAGTGCAAGATATTCGTTGGTTTCTTCAATATATCCCGGGTTAGCCATTTTCATAATCTTTTTTCTTGACGGAATATAGAACGGCTTGTTACCTTGCGTTTTCAACAAATCATCATAAAAACCTTCTTCCAAAACATAAGTGTTTACAATCGAATTGTTGTATATTTCCCACAAATCCATTTTACCGTTGACAGTATTAATCAATTCCATAAAATCTTCTTTTGAAATATCATGGTTTTGCTTGTCGTATATTTCAAAAACCTTGTCCAACGGAACAATTTCGTAAAGTTCCGCAAAAACATTGCAGTAATTTATTATTTTATCTCTGACTTCCAAATCGCCTTTTGATTCGTTTGTATAACATTTAGCAACTAAGTATTTTACTTCGTCACACAAGCTGTACTGTTCATTTTCAAATGATATATAACCTAATTCCAATAAAAGTCTAATTTTGAAAACGTCTGACTGTTTAATTTCATTGCTCTCGCACCAATTTACAAGACATTCTGTTTGTTCTTTGTCAAGCGCCGCAAGAACCGTCTTAAAATACTCGTCTGATAATAATATTTCCGATATGCTTTCTGCCACTTCGCCCTTGTTCATTTTTGAACGACCTTTTATATTAAGCTCTTTTGCCAAGTCAAGCATTTCGGGCTTTTTCCAAGACATTATATTATCAAATATTTTCATTTTTCTACCCCTTAATATTTTTTTAATATTATATCATTAAATTTTCACATATACAAGCCATAAAAATAAACAATACTTTCCGCAAATTCTATCCGTCAAGTCAGCCAAACCTCTAAAAATTCCGCATAAAGCAACACCTGCGGCAAGTGTTAGAGTTCAAGGCAACGCCCTTAGCTCCCTCACAAATACCGCAGGTGATATTTTAAACTATATCAAATTGTTTTGAGAATGTCTAACTTTGATGTGCCCCTCTTTTTAAATCAAAGCCGGTAAGAGGGTTATATTAATCATATTTATCCTCTTTGACACTCACAGTCACTGCCATCTTTCGGCGCGGATATGTGACTTCGTCACCACCTCAAATGAACCGTATATTATTTTATCAGCCCACAGCCTCATTCGGATCGTCATACGCAGTCATACCCGGTATTATCCAAATTGTTTGGTTCTTTTCTTCCCAGTCAACTCGGCAATCCAACACATCTGTTATATCACGAAGTTTAAAGTAGTTGTTACCGTCAATATTATAGCACGTTGCCTTTATAGGTACTCCGTCCAGTGTTAAAAACGCCGATGACGAAAAGGCTGTCCTTGTAACATCGTCTCCCGGTGTTAATTCGCCGCCAACCGATGTATAATCATAAAAGCTTAGCATATCAATCGAATTTGTTGCTCCGTCATACTTAACATCAAATGTTTTAATTGTTCCGTTTAAGATTTGTGCAATATCTCTGAGCTTAAAGTAGTTGTTGTCATCAATGTTATATGCAACGGTGTTATATTTGCGGCTATCCAGACAAATAGTCTGCGTTTTGGCAACAGAGTTTTTGCTGAATCCGTTTCCGGGATAATAAGTAAATGTTTCCTGACTTTCATCCTCTTGAACCAAATAGCGAATCTCTCCGTTATAGTAAATAGTATAGATTTTTCCTGTTATAATCCAAGGCTCTATTTCAGAAGAATCTATTCCCGGAATATTCCTCATATCCTCATCACGGTCAAACGAAAATTCTTCAATACCGTATACATTTACCCATTCTTTGTTTTCTATTTTATTGATTTCACCGTTGTTTGAACGAACCCACTCATTATATTCTAAGCTCTTATCCATATCAACGTTGATATATCCGAAACTATACTCTTTCAGCTTTGCAAGTCCTTCGGCAGAATAGGTCAACGCACCCCATTCGCCCCAAGGTGTATCTACGGACAGAACACCGATAGGTGCACCAAGCTTTGCTACGTCATCAGCTGACGGTATTTTAGTGAAATCGGCAAGATTGCTTGTCGGAATATAACATACCTTCGAGTTAAACCAGATTTTTGAATTTGTTCCGTCATAATCTTTCTCGATAACATCTATTACCGCACCTTTTTTAACCGAAGAACCGTCTGAAATATCACAATCCGCATTTGCCTCCGCTTTGTACGAAATAAGCGGTTTTTCGGTGTTTGCAAGTTGTATATTGACATATTTGGATTCAACATAATATAAACCGTGCTTGTAATAGATTTTATAATGTCCGTTTTGTGGTGTTGCGTCCACTATTTGAACAGACTGATTTATTTTGTAAACACCCGATTTTACATAATCCGTTGAGTCGGGAGTTGTCTTTACCATAAGCGGAGCGGTTGCTTTTCCGACTGCCTCAATTTCCGGAGGAGTTGTCACTTGATTGTTAATATCTAAGATATAACAATTTTTTCTCGGTACAAAATATACGGCAGGTTTCCAGCTTGTAAAAGCAGTACCGTCTTTTTCTCCACATTGTCTGATTGTACCTCGCGATTCATCAACACCGCCTTCACTCCATATTGCAACCCAATCTTCGTTATATCCGACAACGTCAAATTCACTTGTTGCACCTGCATAAAATGCTGTGTTGGCATTTGCCTCTGTTCTTGACTTTTCTGCAAACGGAGGATCATAGCCGATTTCTTTAAGTTCGTCCAATCTCTTAGAGTGATAATTAATCGGCGGATTGCCCGGATAGAAAGATGCTTTTACCGAGCCGAATTTACCCTCATCACCGATATGTATAACTGCTTTACCTACTAACGGTAACGATGCCGGTCTTTTATGTCTTACCCATTCAGTCGGAACTTTTGCGTAGAAATTCATTTCTTCACCTTCGGTTGTTTTTGAACCGCCGTAGATGTAATCAGCAAGGAAAACCATATTTATTGCGTGTTGATATTTTTCATCATCCGACTTTAAAGACTCATTCAACTTTTCTTCAAAGTCCTCTGCCGCCTCAAGTGTATCTTTTCTGTTTGCATAAGCATACACATAACCGATTGTACCGTCTTTAAGCTGAACTTTGTGGTAATTGTCCGCTATTTGGTCCTTGCCGTTTATGTATGCCTCCAAAACCGTCAATTTCTCATTTTGGTACACAACACTGATACTTCCGGACGGTGTCGGATTTTTTGTGACGTTCATACTTCCTACTGTTACATAAGCCTCACTGCCGTCTTCAATATCCGTTGCGAAGACAGGCACTGCAAGCATGGTAAATACCATAATCGCCGCAAGCAATGTGCTAAAAACTTTTTTCATTTTAATCCCTCTTTTCTTAATTTTTTCGTCTTGGCAGACTATGTTCTATAATTATTATACACCGTACACCGATGTACGATGCAATGGATTTTCAAAAAAATTAATTTTTTTCTGAAACAAAAACTTTTAATGTCATATCAAAAGGAGTTTTATTTTTCATCGCTAAAGCTACACTGAACCTCGGAACTGTCTGTTTTTTCATAATACAGCAAAAACCTCCTGCATAATCACAGGAGGTTTTTGTACTGATTTATCTTCGGCATCCACAGTCACTGTCATCTTCCGGCTCGGATATGTCATCTTGATCACATTCCAAGAATTCGCCCCTCTCAGGCGGGAAGAATTCGTCAACCGGGAAGTCTATTCTCTCAAATAAGTCACAAGGATTGTCATCCGTTGCCCCTACCCCAAATAGACCATGTGGTATGGATAGTGAAAAAGTTAGGGTTTATGCTATATTTAAGCATATTCCCTTCGACCGTCCGGATACTCCAAATACGGTTGTTTCTTTTCATTGTCGTATTTTTGAATCGGAACACCTTTTATTTTCTTTATTTCATTATCTATCCTAATAGCCTCGACAAAACATTTTGTCAATTCATCATCAGATACACCGCAAGTAGAGTCAAGCTCATTTTCTTCATAAATTAATATTCAAATATATCTTCGTAGTTGTCAATTTGTCGAACAGATAAAATATCGCTGCTCTCAACATTTTTATTATCAGGCAATCTAATAATAGGATTTTCAAAACAACAAGCCTTATCAAAAGATAGTTTATAACAAAGATAATTGATAATATACTTTAAAATTAATCTCGTTTTTTCTGATGAATCCGTCTTTTCTGAAAAGCCATCAAAAATAAAATCCTCAATTGCCACTTTTACAGTTGCCATGTAACATTTCTTCTCAGCAAAATATTTACTCATCAAGTCAGTTCTGTCTAAAGAATTCATAAGGTCTGAGAATATTTCCGGCATTGACGTTAAACTAGCATAACACCCCATCATTTTTTCTGCAAATAAAAAACCATTGACACAAGAATCATCTAAAGCTTTTAATCTTTTTTGGAGTCTTTCTTCCCCATAACTTTTAAATTCATGTATACATCCTTTATAATATACACATATGCCTTGGTCTTGCTTAAATTCAATTTTGTATTTTTTTAACCACCGTGTTAATGTATTATCAGATAATAAAACGGTTTCCAAATTATCAATTGTAAAGGTTTCATTGTGTATATCTCCCAATCGCGTTGTAATATGATGAATAGTGATTTCTTTTAGACAAAAATTTGCCGGCAATGAAAATCTCTCATAAAATAAATCTAAATCGCCTTCCCAATATTGGCGATTTAGAAGACGTTGCAAATTGCAAGATATAAAATCTTTTACACTTCCTCTGGGAATATTCAAAATATCATCAAGACTATTATATATTTCATCAATAGAACATGTATTTAACAGATTCATAATTTTTTTCCCTTTCTTTGTAATATCATATATTTATCAGTAATAAATCATATACATTCTTGTCAAACACAAAACATTTAAATTGCAATTATTCTACATATTCAAAAATTTTAGAATGTACAAATTCCTAAATTAATTTATTCATCTAAATTACTTGATATTTTTCTGTACCAACAATGTTTGTTTCATTATCATAATCAAAAACAATTCCTACACTATATCGTGCTCTCGTTATTGCAACATAAAATTGAGCCCTCGTCTTGGGCGGCAAATTTTTTGAACGGTCCTTCATCCAGTTCTTCATTGTGTTTGTTGGATAAATTAAGACTCTATCATATGTTAGTCCCTTGGACTCCCCCATATTTATAACTGCATAACTGTTATTTACCTTTACTGTTTTTTTATCTCTCAGTTGCACTGGTTTAAATTTTTCTAAATAAGCATCAACATCATCTGGTCTTACTAAAAAAACTCCATCATGTCCTGTTTTACGTAATTGCTTTGTACCAGTCTTACCATATTCCTCATACAATTGTGATGAATACGAACATATGCTTTGGTTATTTCTATAAGAATTGTTTAGTGTTTCTTTATCAATAATACAATTTATTTTTTTGCACTCCATTCTAATAAATTCTTCTATTTTACCATCTGCATACTTCTTATATTTTGCTTCATTATGTGTATGATACGTTACCTGTCGAGGATCTCCTACCATCGTCACATCACAATCCGCCTGCAACAAACTCTTTATGATATCTAAATCATATCCGACTAAATCTTGAATTTCATCGAAATATATCTTAGGATAAATTCTGCTAATTCTTTGCGAAACCTTACCTTTTGTTTCTTTTTCACAACGGCATACAAATTTAGCAATCTTATCGGAATACATTTTCATTTCATCCGTAAAATAAAATTTTCTATAATCTGCTTCTCTATAATATACTGGTCCATTCTTACTGTCATATCTTTTTCCTGATTTTTTATTAACTAATATCATACCATGAATCTTGTCATCTAATACCACTCCTTGAAAAGGTCTAACTCCATGCTGTAAAAGAAATGAATACCATGTTTGTATTGTAACATTATGCGGAACGCAACCATTAAGTTCTATAAATTTTTTACGGATTTCCATTTCATTAGCAATAGTATATGTTGTTATCAGTACATTAACCGATTGTTGAATAGCCTGATTGACCAAATATGTAGTTTTTCCGGCACCCGCAGCTGCAATTATCAATCTATTTACCATCTAATAGCCTCCAAAATATATTCAGGAATTTCTATATCTTCAGAAGATTCAAAGATTTTCAATCCACATTCTGTTTTGTTATGTTTCATATATTTTCTCAAATCATCCTCCTCTATATAATCAGTACCCAAAATACGATTTAACTTTTCCATACCATTAACTTTGAGAAGTTTTGGTTCCAATGTGTTGTAATTATACCCACTTTCACCAATCTTAAGTGTTCCTGTATCCACAATATTATCTACGCATATTTTTATATAATCATTCTGATTTTCACCCATATAGTTTTTATACTTTTTCTTGATAGCCTCCATATCCCCATCGTTATCAGTAACAACTGCTATTTTCGTCTGAATAAAATCAGCAATCTCAAGAAATCGTAAAAATGACACACCCACAGAAATAACTTCTATCCCATCCTCTATCGGTAGCCGTCCATCATTAAGCTGCATATATGCTTTTTGAATTACCAGCTCATCTGAAGCCCCTTCACACAAAATAGCTTTCTTGCACAAAATCATTCGCAACGTATCATATCCGGCCACCTTCTTAAAGAAATTGTATGTTTCTTCCGATAAGTCAGAAAATTTTGTTATTTTTAAATTATCAAGAAGCATCACTTTTCCTAATCCCAACTTATTTGCTACAAAACTACTATGTGTTGAAATAAGTATTTGTTTTTCTGCATACTGTTCTGAAATACATTTAATCAATTTATTCAGTCTTGTATGTGACACATGATTTTCCGGCTCCTCAAGCAAAATAATACTTGCATTTTGTGAATTACGTTTTGCTAATGCTAATTCTGTTTTAATCACACATTGTTCACCTTTTCCAACATAATTAAATGGTATATCATCTAATTGAGTGACAAGACTATTCTCCCATGCGTTCTTTGTAACTAATTCTACAGATAAGGCTATCTTTTTATCAGTCAAACTTGCATCTTGATTTATTTTTTTATTTATGGTCTGTATTGAGGGATCATTAACAAATGTATCCCTCATTTTTCTATGTGCTTGTGCAATTGATGTTATATCTTGTGGTTCTAAAGAGCCCTTTATAATCCTTGACAAATACAAATCATTTCCACTTTGATATCTATATCCAGATGAATCAATTAAACTTGATTTATAAGGTATGCTACGCGTCGTAATTGTATCTCTAGCAAAAGTTGTCCAAGTAATATCATAATACTCAATCGGTAAACTTTTAACATTTCCTCGTTGAACTAATGCCTCATATTCATCTGCATATTTATCATTAAATGCTATTCTAAAACAAAATCCTTCCGCACTATTATCTCTGTCAGAATTTGCATTCCCATTCATTAAAGGATTTTCAGATCCACCAAAAAAGATTTCTATTGTTATGTCCGGAAGTGCCATAGGAGCTGTATCCACTGATTCTATATACGCATCAACAATCTCTTTATTAAAAATATACTGTGAAATCTCATTCCAAATACTTTTGCCATTAATAATTCCGCTTAATGCCAAATTTATAGCTTCAAGTATTGTCGACTTTCCGGCTTCATTATCTCCAACAATAATATTCAACCCTTCTTCAAGTGTTATTTCAAAATCTTTATAACATTTAAAATTGTGAATTTTAACTTTTCTAATAAACATTTCTATGCCTCCTCATATTTTCATATATTTCTGTTTCATAGACTCTACAAGCTTTGAATATGTTATTTCATTATTAGCGATTTTTTCTACACTATCAATTATATCTTTACTTAACTTCATATCTTCAATAGCAAATGTGCTTTGCAAATTTTTCAAATTATTTTTATAATCTTTAGAAGCCATTTTATTTCTCCATTCAATATGTTTATCATTTCTTAATTAGCTATGAATATTTTTCATGTAATATTTTGTTTCACTATACCTTGCGTTCTTCCTTCTTTTCTTCTCATGGATATCATTTATATGTTTCTTTTTCTTATAGTTATATACTTCCATTTAAAGCCTACATTTTATGTCAATATTATACATTATTTTCAGGATAATGTCAATATTCGTTTGAAATCTTATATAAAACTTCTTTAATGTTTGAATTTTTAAAACAAAAACATATGAAATGAATCTCATCTACTTTTAACAACGATATGATTTTAAACCTAAGATACGAGTTTATCTACATATTAGATAGACATATTTTAACTACCGAGAAATACTCGATAGTTGCATTTTTAATTTCTTCACTATAAAACAAATTAATATAATTAAATATTAAAACCATCAATTATTTTTTGGTACGCCTTCTATAATTGCTATGAGGATTTTCTCTTTCGGTTGGAATATTATTGCAAGCACAATCAAGATGATTGGTTATCATTTTAGACAATTTAACGGCAAATTCTCTGTAATCATACCATTTCTTTAGTTCTTCAATGAAATCTTGATTCATAACATCATTTTCATCTACATTTCCAAAAGAAATACTCATAGCGTTTAAAACTGCTAAAATTGTATAAAAGTAAACCATTACATACTCCGGATGTTTGCCGCGAGCCTCTTTTGCTATATCTAACGTTTGTCCGAATATTTGCAACGTACGATTTAATGCGCTTAAATTATCAAAAGAGTTTTTTACATCTTTTTCAACTGCATAATTACTAATATCATCAAGCAGCGTTTTCAGTTCCAATCTTTTTAATGCGCATTTTTCATCCAAAGATAATTGTTCATCGTTATTTCGTAACAGTCGTTTTGCTCTGTAATGCACATTGTCCGGTTTTATCGGTTTAAATGTAAATCGTTCACTATTTCCGTCACAAGGGATTCTGTATATAGGAAGTTCTTTAAGTTTTTGGTGTTGCTCATCTGTAATTTCACCGAAATAATCCGAATTGTCAATACCGAATATATTGCATAAATCTTCTTTTCGCTCTTTTGACGGAAGCTTTTTAGAATTTTCCCACATATTTATTGCCTGCCTGCTCACTCCCATTACTTCAGCCAATGCCCTTTGACTATAATTGCATTTTGTTCTTATATATTTTAATCCGTTCATAAAACTGACCTCCAATAATAATTAAAACATGTGCACTTGCTTTAATTATTATTTTATACAGGTTGACACAAGGTGTCAATTTGCAACCATAAAATTTTTAGGACAAATCTGAATTACTTTCGGTTATTGATATTGCATAAAAGTGTACATTATAAAAAGCAGACACAAAAGTCCGCTTTCACATTAATAATATATACCATACTTTTTAAATTTCTTATGTCCGAAATATTTTTGTATTAAATATTTATATAGTTTTTCGCTCGGCCATATATGTTTTTCATCATGATACATAACCATATTTATTTTTAAAAATAGGTAAATACGAATTAGAAATACCTGTAAAGACTATCCCCCAACAATCTCTATATCCACAACTCCCATTGAGTTCCATAGATTCGTCAATGTTTCTGTAAGGTTCAAAGTCAAACGCATTACAATACTGTAACAATTCAGGTAAGTCATCATCTTTTATTTTAATACCGTAAGAAAACACAATCCTTTCATCTTTTTGATGTCTTCTAACCAGTTGATATGACAATTCTTTTTCTACAAGATTTAAGAGCATAGTTTCTTCACAATCTTTTATAAAATTATTTTTAAATTCTATTTTAAAAAAATAAATTGGTTTATCCATAATGATCACCTCGTAAGTGATAAAAGTTTATCTTTAAGAGGATACCCTAACACCCTCGACAAAAGGTGATTTATTGTAATAATCGACTGTACTTTTCAAGAAATTTTCACGCACACCCCCTGTTCTCTCACGATTAAGAACGACTGCTCTTGTAGGCTCATATCGCACAAATGTAAATGGTGTGTCTTTTTCAACATTGCTTTTTTTCAAGCAATATTAAAACCAATGTTTCACTCAATACCTCATAGCCAAATTGGTCAAGTTTGTACCACTCCTCAAGCAAAATATATCATATTCGTACCGAATTGTCAAACATATTAAACCAACTAAAAAAGCGGACAGATTGACTTCTATCCGCTTAATATAAATTCTATCCTATTGTGAATCACTTCTAATATAAAATGTCGAACGTCCAGAACCGCATTTTATAATTTCTCCGCTATCAACAAGCTTTTTAATAGAGTTCTCCACTGAAGCTTTCCCTATTGTTGGGCATAGCTCCAAAATATCGCTCTTTTTGAATTTACCAATCTTACTCTTTACCGCCTTTCTCACTATATCCAAAGCCGGCATTTTATTCGACACAACATTTATTCTATCTTCAAAATCCCTATATGCCGCAAGAATAATTTTTAATACATATTTTATAAAAGGTGACGGATCTTCCTTGTTGTCATGCCAACCATGCTGACATTTTTCAAGAGCCTCATAATACAAATTCTTGTTCTTCGCTATTTTACTCTCCAAAGAGATATATTTTCCTACTACATATCCATTCCTGTATAGTAGTAACGTCGTAAGCAATCTACTCATTCTACCATTCCCATCATTAAACGGATGAATACATAAAAAATCATGTATGAATATTGGTATAAGTATTAATGCATCAATATCTTGTGCGGAAACAGCCGCATTATATCCTTCGCATAATTTATTTATCGCCGTAGGTACTTCATACGGTGCAAGTGGTGTAAATAATACAAATTCATTTCTGTCACCGTCTATTGCACTTATATAATTCTGTATATTTTTAAAATTACCCCCAATATTCTTTTCAGAATATTTATATAAATCTCTGTGAAGTTGCAAAATATAATTTGAACGAATCGGAATGTACTCATAATTTTCGTGTATAGTATTTAATACATCTCTATACCCCATAATTTCTTCTTCATCACGGTTTCTGGGCGTTGTCTTATCTGTGCATAATTGTTTTAGACGAGTATTTGTTGTTCTTATCCCTTCTATTTCATTCGACGATTCTGTACTCTGCACTTTTGCTATCTCAATTAATCTGTCAAGTTCAACAGTTTTTTGTTTTAAATATAATTCCTGTCGACCTTTAAATTCATGTATTTGTGCAACTAAGCCTAATATTTCACTATCCCATTTCTGTTCCTTTAGTTTCGTATAATCAAAGGTTCGCATTTTCTCACACTCCATTGTTTTTCTCCTGAATTATACCCCTTTTTAGGAGAAAAGTAAAGTATATTAGGATAAAGTTTTTATATTTCTACCTTTAACTACATATCATTCGGAACTTTATCATCATATTGCGGAACAATATCAAATGTATTCGATATTGTTCCGCAATATTGTTCTTTTATGTTGAAAACTATATTCAATATAAAAATTAAATATTTTATAGTATTTATATTATCACTATAACTTATCATGCATATCATTAAAGTTTTTATTTAATTTAAGTAAAAACTCTTGTATTTTTTTACTTTTTAGTCTATACTAATATAAAAGGAGGTTGTTTTTATGATTATAAGAGAAGAATACCTAAAAAAATTATTCACATATATGGATGCACCGATTATAAAAATTCTTGCCGGAATACGTCGTTGCGGAAAATCCACAATTTTAGAAATGCTCCACAAAGAATTAATAAGCAAAGGTATTGATAAAAGCAATATTATTTGCAAACGATATACCTCTTTTGAGATAGATGACTGCTATACTGCAAAAGACATGTATAACGATATAAAAAAAGAAATGATTAATGATAATAAATACTATCTTTTGCTCGACGAAGTACAAGAAATAGACGGTTGGGAAAAAGCTATTAACAGTTTACTCGAAGACACCAATGCCGATATTTATGTGACCGGTTCAAACTCAAAGCTTATGTCAAGCGAAATATCCACATATCTAACCGGCAGATATGTTTTAATCCCCGTTTATCCTCTATCATTCAAAGAATATCTCGACTTTAAATCAAGCAGTACAAAGTCGGAAAAAGAACTTCTTAATGAATATATAAAATTCGGTGGGTTCCCTATTGTTGCACTCGGCAATTACGATGAACAATCGGCATATCAAATCGTCGAAGGAATATATAATTCAGTCATAACAAGTGATATTACAAAAAGACATAATATCATAAATTTTGATTTATTTAATCGTGTTGTAAAATTTATTATAGAAAATGTAGGCAAAACTTTTTCAGCCAATTCAATAGTAAAATTTTTAAAAGGTGAAGGCAGAGCTTTATCGGTGGAAAACATCTACAACTATCTTGAATGGCTCGAAAAGGCTTTTGTGATCTATCGTTGCAGACGTTATGATTTACAAGGGAAATCAGTATTAAAAACTCAAGAAAAATTCTATCTTGCAGACCAATCGCTAAAATATTGTATTATGGGATTCAATCCAAAGTCCATAGCTTCTATGCTTGAAAATATTGTGTATTTTGAATTAAAAAGACGAGGATATGAAGTGTATATAGGAAAGCTCGGTACAAAAGAAATAGATTTCGTTGCCATTAAACGTGATGAACGTATTTATGTGCAAGTATGTAGAACCCTTCCTGAAAATTCAGACCGTGAAATCGGCAATCTACTCACAATTAAAGACCAATACCCAAAATACGTTGTCACCTTAGACGAACTCTCAACCGGCAACGTCAACGGTGTAAAAATCATTCACCTATTTGATTTTTTGCTAAAAGAAGATTTATAAATAAACATAACATGTTAATTTTATCTTATACAAGCAAAGAATTTTTAATGAAAGGATAATCATAAACATGAGTAATAATGCAAATATATACACTGAATTATTAGCAATATGTAAATTAAAAGAATGCTTACTATGAACTAAGCACATAGTACCTATTGTAAAGGAAATAGATAAAGAACCTGTTTGGGACGGTAATTTATATGTGTACAAAGAAAAAGGAAATGTTAATAATAAATCACTTATTGATTCAATTCCTATACAGGTCAAAGGAACATGCAAAAATCGTATAGATAATAAACTATCTTATCCAATTCGCACGGATGATTTAGAGAAGTTTGAAAGCAATGGTGGTTGTATTTATTTTGTTGTTGTTCTAAACAATTCAGGGAAACGATTCTCTGTATTCTACAAATTATTGCTACCCTTTGATATCCTTTCTATAATGCAAGGGAAAGAAGATCAATCTACAATTAATGTACACATGAACAAATTAGACATTAATAATATATCACAGATGTTATCACTCTTCAAAAGCTTTATTAATGATAGAAAAAAACAAGGCGGTACTGCTAAGCAAGGTTTAAAATTACGTGAGCAATTATACAGCGGCAAAACAAATAAGGATTTAAATATAAAAGAATTTAACCTTTCATTTAGTGCAAATGCTTGGGATAATATACCAACCTATATTTATGCAAAAGATAATAATGAAGTTGAATTACCTATAGATTGTGTACTGTTCAAAGAAATATCCACTAATTTATATACCGAGATTGAAATTGGCTCGGATGTACATTTTTGCAATACACAATTAATAAAATCCGCCAAAGATGAATATTTAATTATAGAAAATTCTATTTATATCTCAAAGAATCACAAAACTTTAAAATTTAAATTTTCAGATAAATTGGAAGAAAGAATAGCTGCATTAAATATCATGAAATCATTGTATTCAAATAATACTATAAATATAAAAAATGTTCTTAAAATGAGTATAGATATTAAACACTTAATACCAATAACAGAACTATGTGACACACTGAATTATCATATAAAAATAAAAAAAGCACTACAAATGATTAAAGCTCCACTAAATCTCAGTTTTAATAATTTCTCAGAAGATGATTTATATAAAATACATTTATTGGTTTCATCGCTTATAGACAATAAATCTTTTAAAAGAAATACTGTAACTACAGACCCCTTAGCTATTATGAACATAGGGAATCTCTGTTTATTAATTCAAATCGAAAAAACAAGTAATGGTGAATTTATCATAAAACCTGCCGATTTTATAAATACTAATATCAAAGTATCTTATGATAATATACCCAACATAAAATACCCCATCAGTGCATGTATAATATTCAAAAAACATGATTGGGCTACAATAGACAATCTTCCATATGATGACATATATAAATCAATAATAACGCCGAGTTATTTTAAAGAAACCATAGGTAATATTAATAATACATTATTAGATATAATTGCAGCATTTGACGAAAGCAAAAGACCGGAATTATTAAATCTTGCAATCAAAATTTCGCAATGGATAAAAGACAATGAAACTTATGAATATTCTTTAATCAACTACTATCAGTGTATAAAAAGAGAACGCCTCCTCACCGATACCGAAAAAAGTATTTTACTTGACATGAAATATAAATGCAAAGATGATATTTGTAATTTCGGAATATCAGTACTGCTAGATAATGCAGATGAAGCAAATTACATTTGGAGTAAATTAAGTTCAGATAATCAAAAAACACTTAAATCTTTTCCTATATTCACATTATATACAAATATGATAGAAACTTAAATAATTACATTATCAAAAATTATAAATTGGGACGTACACACAATTTGATACGTCCCCCTATTTTTATATGTAACCATATTATTTATCTTTGTTTTGCACTTAATGCCGCGCCGATAATACCTGCATCGTTAAAAAGAGTTGCAATCTCTATTATTGTTTTTTCTCTGTACTTATTGTAATCACCTGCGTACACAAATTCTTTAAGTGGATTAAGCAAATAATCACCCTCTTTTGATATACCGCCGCCAATTAAAATTTTACTTGGTTGAAAAATATTTAGTATTGAAATCAATCCTACGCCAACATATCTTATATATTGGTCTACCACGGCTTTGGCTGTTTTATCGCCCATTTTTGCACAATCAAAAGCTGTTCTTCCCGATACCGCACCATTTTCCTTTACCCAATCGTGCATTAACGACAATCCGTCCAACTGCATTGCTCGTTTGGTCTGTCTTATAAGTGCAGTTACCGATGCATAAGCCTCCCAACATCCTTTATTACCGCAATTACAAATTTCTTCACCTTCGGCATTGACAATAATATGACCGAGTTCAGCACCCGCACTGTTAAATCCTCTATATGGTTTTCCGTTAATAATAACACCGCCGCCTACACCCGTTCCGAGCGTAATAAACACAAAGCTATCTTCATTATTACCGTTGACAGCATATTCACCCAATGCGGCGGCATTTGCGTCATTTTCTACATTTACCGGTTTACCGAGTCGTTTTCTCAACATTGCTCCAAGTTCGGTATTTTTCATATCAAGGTTACAAGCATATGCTACCACACCCGTTCTGTTATCCACAGTTCCGGGACAACCTACACCGATAGCTTTAATATCAGTTATGGAGCACTCTGCCCCGTCAACTATATCAACGCACAAATCAGCCATATCTTCGACAATTTCTTCAATCGGTCTTTGTGCCAATGTAGGCACAGACGATTTATATATGATACGTCCCGAATCATCAACAACACCTGCTGCAATATTCGTTCCGCCCAAATCTATTCCTATATACATTTTAACCTCCATCGGATTTTTATTATTACTCATTACAGAATACACGGGTGTTAATAAGAAAAAAAGTGAGAGTAGCTTTTTTAGAAAGGGAGAGTCTTATTAAAAGAAGATGCCGTATATTCTGAAATCAATAAAATAAACCTAACATTATAGCTATTTAATAGGCAAATACATTTTGGTGTATTTGCCTATTACCCTTATCACCAACACATCTTTATCAGGTAAGCTATTTTATCTGGACATATTACTACTTTTATGTTTTTTATTTATATAACAAGGTATCCCAAAATCAAAGATTCTGCTAAAATTACAGATTGGTGAAATCTCAAAATATCCTTATTAATCATTTTATATGTTGCTCATTACAAAATACACGGTTTAAATACAAGGGGAGTTCGTATTTGCTTATATGGGGTAACAAATAAAACCGTGTATTCTGAAACCAACAACATATAATACCATCACAGAATATATGATGTAAAATAAAAGAGAGAGAAGGTATTTTAATAAAGCATACATTCTGTGATTTAAATATTATTTACAATCTAAACATGGAGTATCACACAGTTCAACTTCACATTTACCTTTTAATCCGTCGGATTCAAATACTATAATTTCGTTTTCGCCTTTCTTTAATAAAGAGGCGGGTACATACAGTGTCTTTTGAGGTCCGATTTCCCAATATCGACCTATATTAAAGCCGTTTATCAAAACAAAGCCTTTCTTAAAATTATCCAACTTCAAAAATGTATCATATGTATCTGTCACTTCAAATACACCTCTACAGAACAAACTTTTTTCTGTAGGCTTTTCAGTGCAATAAACAACCTTTTCAAGATTATCCATAGGCAACTTATATACATTCCAATCAAAATGAATTCTGCGACCTATCAGACATCTTCCGTCAATACCTTTTTTACGCATCATTTTCGGTCCGAAATTCGCTCTGCCCATATTTTCACATAATATCGTCAGAACGTCGCCCTTTTGAGCATTGAAAGTGATTTCTAATTTTTCATCATTGATATATACAATACCCTGCAATTCATTATTGATATATATTTGTGCACGGTCACCTATACTTTCAAAACTCAAAACCGCATTTTGATATTCCCTATTTAGTACAGTCTGATAAGCTATATATCCGTATCCTTGACCGTATTTTTCCATACAACGTGGAACGTCTGACTTTATAGGCACGGCTAAATTATTCAAATTGTCAAACAAACCTCCGAATTCGATCAATTCAACCTTACCGTATGCTTTTTTCTTTCTGTTCGGTGGTACTTCGGGCAAATCTTCATCTACATATTTCTTTATAACATTTCTTACCGCATAATATTTATCTGTTACATCGCCGCATTCGCTAAGTAACGCATCATAATCATAGCTTGTTACATCGGGTGCAAATTTTTCATAATGGTTTGCACCGCTTGTAAATCCGAAATTCGTACCGCCGATAAACATATAGATGTTCAGACTTCCCTTTTTCAACATATCATCTACTACGGCAGCATAGTTCTCGGCGGAAGTTACATGATGTTCCTCATCGCCCCATGCGTCAAACCAGCCGTTCCACATTTCCATACACATTTTAGGTTGATTTGGGAAAAGTTCATCATGTGCCGCAAAATTTTCAGACACACGACTTCCGAAATTAAGAGTTTCAAAACAACCCTCAATACTTCCGTCAAGTATATCCTCTTTTGACGTTCCGTCAGAAGTGAATAGTGGTACATCAATATCTCTGCTGCGATAAAATTTGTACAAATGTTTCAAATATTTTTTATCATCACCATAGTATCCGTATTCATTTTCACACTGCAACATTATTACAGGTCCGCCGTTAGTACAAAGCAAAGGTCTGACTTCTTCAAATAGTCTGTCAAGATACCTTTCAAAATGATGTATATACGCGGCATTTGAGCAACGTATTTCAATATCTTCTTCATTTTGAATCCACCAAGGCAATCCGCCAAATTCCCATTCGGCACATATATAAGGTCCCGGTCTTACGATAACCATAAGTCCCTCTTTATCAGCCTTTTTTATAAATTCCGCAATATTCAGCATACCCGAAAAATCATATTCACCCGGTACTTTTTCGTGCATATTCCATACGCAATATGTTTCAACGCAATTACATCCCATTGCACGCATTTTCTTAAAAATATCGCTCCAAGTATCAGGCATATTTCTAAAATAATGCACTGCACCCGATATAATTTTTATCGGTTTACCGTCTTTATAAAATTGATTTTCTATTACTTCAAATTTCACTTTATCACTTCCCCTGCATTAATTCTTGCAATAACTCGCTCATCACAGAATACACGTTAATCATTATAACCGAGAAAAGGAGCGAACCATTCCTTCATAATAAATCTGTGTATTCTGAAATCAACGATATATTAAGAAAAATGCCTCTGCCTCTATATTAAATAGAAACAGAGGCTCTTTAATCCTTGTATTTCGACATTTCTCATATATCATCCCTTGACAGAACCAACCGTAATACCTTTTACAAAGTATTTTTGGAAGAATGGGAATGCTATAAGCAAAGGTCCTACCGCAACGACACACATTGCCATACGCAAGTTAAGTGTAGGCAAATCCGCCGTTGACGCACCCGTTCCCATTACAGCTTGACCTGCCGCAGAGTTTAAGAACTGTGACTTTTTCAATATCTGCATAAGCAAATACTGCAATTTATAAAGTTTTTGATTATCAATATACAATAGTGACTGATACCAGTCATTCCAGTATGCAAGTGCATAGAACAATGCTATTGTTGCAAGTACCGGCTTTGAAAGCGGCAACACAATTCCGAAGAAGATACGCAATTCCGACGCACCGTCAATACGAGCCGCCTCCATTATAGAATCGGGTATTCCTTGGAAGAAACCTCTCATCAATATAATGTACCACGCATTTACAACCAACGGCAATATAAGTGCCCATATAGTATTTTTCAAATGCAACCATTGTGTCATCAAAATATATGTCGGAACAAGTCCGCCGTTGAACAACATTGTAAAGAAGATGAAAAAGCTCAAAATCTTTCTGTATCTATAATTCTTACGAGAAATAACATATCCCGCACTCGCTGAAATACATAAACCTATAATCGTTCCAACAACTGTTGTTATAATCGTTACCATATATGAATTCAAAATCATACCCGGACTCATAAATACCGCTTTATAAGCCTCTAATGAAAATTCTTGCGGAATCATTCTGTAACCGATTTTCTGAATTTCACTTTCGGATTGAAACGATGAACCGAGAACGAGTAGAAACGAGCCTACACAAAACACGCATAGCACTATAAGCAAAACGTGCGAAACAACCTTCATCATTTTTTCATCGGTGTTTTTAATCTTGTTGGAAACAGGTTTTTCTTTATTTGACATAATCTCTACCCCCTTAGAACAACGCACTGTCCGGCTCGATTTTCTTAACAACAAGGTTTGTTCCGAGTACAAGGAAGAATCCTACTACGGCTTGTATAAATCCGGTTGTTGAAGCCATACCTATATCCGACACATTCATAAGTGAACGGTAAACATATGTATCAATTACGTCTGTTGTCTTGTATAATAGCGGTGAATTCATTGTCGTATTGAAGAACAAGCCGAAATCTCCACGCATCATATTTCCGACGCTCAAAATCATCATAACAATGATAATCGGCTTAATCATCGGCAATGAAACATACCATATCTGTTGAAGTTTTGACGCACCGTCAATCTTTGCCGCCTCAAAATATGCGGAATCAAGACCTGTCAGTGCCGCAAGATAAATAACCGCATTATATCCTACGTTTTTAACTATATTTGTCAGTGTCAACAGTACCGGCCAATACTTCGGCTCATTGTACCACAATATCGGCTCATGACCGAACAATCCCAATATCTTATTAAGCATACCATGGTCTACATCCAAGAGAGTATTCAATATGTATGAAACTGCAACCCATGATAAAAAGTAAGGTATAAGAAGTGAGGTCTGATAAATCTTTTGTGCCTTGTTTGACATTTCATAAAGCAACAATGCAAACATAACTGCCATTGCAGTACCTACGAATAGGAATACTAAATTGTACGCAATCGTATTAAATACTGCCGGCCATATTGTACCCGTTTTAAATAAGAACTTGAAGTTTTCAAGTCCGCACCAGGGGCTTTTGAAAACCCCCAGTGCCGGCGAATACTTTTGGAACGGTAGAACAAGACCATACAACGGCAAATAGTTAAATATAAATATTACTATTATAGCCGGTAGTGCAAGCATTGTCATAGGTGCATTCTTTTTAAATTCACCTAATTCCGTTTTGACTCTCTTGGAGAAACGTTTTTTTGTTTTCGGTGTAGTAATCTTAGCCATGTTTTCTCCTTTCTACACACAATTATTTTCCTTTTGCTGCGTTGTATTGCTTGTTTAATTCGTCAATTACAGTATCAATACCTGCCGCTTTACACTTTTCGTCCAATTCCTTAACATAAGCGTCAAAGTCAGTCATTGCACCATATTGAAGTACCTTTTCAGATGCTTGCCAAATTTCGCTTAGTGCCGCAAGTTCTGTTGTAATAGGTTGAGTATCAAATTGTACATCTGCCATCTTACTTACAGTGATATTCTTGTTGCCTTCCTGCATCTTTTGTAGAGCCTCTGTTGAGTTCCATGAAGAATTCCATTGGTCGAATAGAGGACCTACATAGTTATGCCACAATGTCCATGTTCTGTCGCCGCCCTCTTTAGGAATAACAGTCGGTGAATCTGTACCTTTACCTGATTCATATACATAGTCTACATCTTCGATACCGTAAGCAAGTGTATTTGAAATGTATGGGTCTTTCCATACAAGGTCCAAAATCTTCATTGCTTCTTCAGGGTGCTTTGATGTACGGCTTATTGCCTGACCTGTTCTAAACTCGTTTGCACTTACTGCCGCATTGCTATTAATTAATTGGTCTACACATGGGAAACCATAGTTTGCAGATGACTTTGAGCCGTCCTCCGTAACTGAACCGGTATCTCTCATAACCGCATATTTACCCGTTTTCTTTGCTTCTGCCGCATTCAATGTAAGTGCGTCCTTAGGGAAGTAACCTTTTTCGTACCATTCATGTCTTGTCTTATAGTCTTCAAGATTTCTCTCATCGTCTAACAAGTAGAAGAACTTTTCTTTTTCTTCATCAAACATAACCAAGCAACCGCCGCCCATAGCACTTATATCGCTTTCACCCCAGTTAGGTGATACAATATCAAGAACAGGAGTTATACCCGGTTCGTTTTCCTTAAGTGTTTCAAGATACGGTTCAAGGTCTTTAAGTGTCTGTACACTCTTGTAATCGAAGTTATACTTTTCAACTAAGTCTTTCTTAAATACCCAGCCAATCTCTGTATAAAGCTTCATTTGTGACGGAATTATCTGAACTTTTCCGTCATATGTTACATAATCCCAAGCACGAGGGTCAGCCTTAGCTTTTATGTCTTGACCGTATTTGTCAACAAGCTCTGTAAGGTCCATAAAGTTACCCTTTGGTGCATTTGTGTCATAAGATGTTGACGTATTCCATGGTGCAGAGAACATAATATCAAATTCTTCACCCGAATTGATAACAACATTCATTTTCTCCGCATAAGATGCCTCGTCAATCAAAACCAACTTTAATCTTGCACCGACTTCTTTTTCAAAAATCTTATTTACTTCGTCCTCTACCATTTGTTGTGATGACATATTGTCAATCGGTTTTGGCATATACCAAGTAATTGTAGGAATGTCGTCCTTTGGTGCGCAGGCGCTTAATGCGCCTGTCACCATAAGTGCTGCCATACCTGCTGAAATAATTTTAATATACTTTTTCATTTTGCTCATCTCCGTTTGCTTTATATTTTATTATTGTTCAGTAGCTGTAAGTTTGTAGTAGTTGCTTACTTCCGGTTTCATATTGCCGCCTGCAACACCGCTCCAAACAAATACTGAAATCTTACCTATGTTTTGAATATAAGACGGCACTGTTACATCAAATGTCTTTTCTGAAATTGTTTGTCCGCCGTCAAGTTTTACTTCATTCATATTAACATTTCCAAGCAATCCGCTTGCAGTGTATATTGACGGAATAATGCTTAAGTCTGTTTCATATGACGAATTATTATGAAGATTACTGATTTTAACTTGAAGTGTATCTCCTGCATTAACAGAATCAAGACTTGTTACTGCCGTGCCGTTCTTCAATACTTGAATATCACTGTATTCAATAGTATTGCCCGTTGTAAATGTAATTGGTTCTATTGAACCGCCTTGAAGATAACCGATTCCCTCAATGCTGATTGTATATTTTGTGTTTGATTCAAGTTTACCAAGGTTTACTCTGATACGCTGCCATGTTTGACCGCTTTGTACCCATTCAACCGATTTGCCGTTTATCTTTACTTGATTTGCTTGAATAGGATTAACGTCAGGCTTATTGAAATGCTTGTCATTTGGAAGAACTATATCAACGATACTGTTGCCTACGTTATAGTTTACCGCACCGTTTTCAATCCATGTTCCGTCACCGTCATCTTCACATCTGCCTACATATGTATCATCAACAAATCTAATGTATGAGAATTCAAGATTTGTTACTACATTGCTGCCTTGTTGGTCATCATAATCGAATTTCAAGTAATCATATGTGTTATGGTCATTCCAAGGAATTACTTTTGAATCACTCTTTTCGCCCGATTTAACACCCGGCTTTGATACGTCGATTGTGTATTCGTGGTATCCCTTTTTAATGTCAACAGTCTTGAATGGTTGTTCATTTTCTTGTGTTTCGCTTGAGTTGTAGAACCATACACGGAAATCGCTTATATCACGGCTTGAATTTAAGCCTATAACAATATTCTTTGTTGTTGCAGAGCTAACCGGCTTATCCATATGATAGAATGTGTTTGCCCATTCATCTGCATTACCAACATTCATATTGACTTTCATTCTGTGTGAATTACTGTCAAAAGCATATTCCGTTTTGCAATCTGCCGTTGCGTCTGCACCGTTCTTGTACCAGCCCCACCAGCTACCGTCCTCAAACTTGATAATTCTCTTAGCATATTCTTCAGGTGTTGTGTTACCTTCGGTTGCAAGTGCTTGTGTACCTTCCCAATGATTTTGAACTCCTGTTGTTTGGTCCGGTAACAACAATCTTACTTTTGATGTATCAACTGTCTTTACTTCAAAGCTTATATCATCAATATTGATTGTAGCGTCCATATTTGTAGGAACCAATTCAAATCCCGTGATTGTACCTGTTACGTTGTCAAGACTTACTGTATATGTTGTTTGATCTGTTGTTGTAACCGCATATTCGGATTTAACATCGCCGTTTGTTGTGTGGATTGTTACACCAAGCTTTGTATTTTCATCAAATGCGGTGTTCTGCATTTTAATCTTAAGCTGTGCATAATCTGCCGAGTTGATGTCAAGCTTAGGTGATTTAATCTTTAGAATGTTTGTTTCACTGTAACCGGTTTCCAAAGCCTTGAAAATACTGTCTTTTACTTCTACATTAAAGCCATTTTCTACTGTAAATCCTTCTTGATAGCCGTCACGGTCAAATGTCCATGCAGTTGCTTTCTTCCAGATTGCATAAAGTGTTGTGTCCTCTGATACATTTACACTGCTTACAACATCACCGTTTGCGGTAAGTGACCAACCGACAAATGTATATGTTTCACGGAACGGATATTTACCTGCAAGTGATACTTCACCCGCCGTAACTTCTCCGCTCTCCGGCATATTTGTAACTTCGTCTGTTGTGTTCTTATCAAATGTCAATGTAGGTAAGTTCTGTCCCGATACTGTAATTTCAATAGTAGCTTTAACACTGTCGTCATACTTTGATGTTGCGGTTATTGTTACAGTACCGTTATTCTTTGCGGTTACAAGTCCGTTTTCATCGACTGTTGCAATAGCTTCGCTGCTTGTTGTCCAAAGAATACCGTTTTCTGCGTTTTCAGGAGCTATTGTTGTTGTAAGTTGAAGTGTACCGCCAAGTGTAGTTATAGCAGCACTTTCACCGTTTGTAATTGTTATTGCTGACGGCTTTGTGCCGTAAGTGATGTTGTCGTTACCTGTTAGGCACTTGTTAAGCTGTTCAAACATCTCGCCTGCGATATGTTCCATACCTACGTTACCCGGATGAGCCTTTACGCTCTCATTCCAGTTAGCGTCAACTCCGTCGCCATCATATGCCTTATTTTCGTTTGTGTTAAATTGTTCAAGATTTGCTATCGGAAGATTAAATTCTGCCGCTACTGCCTTTGCTCCGCTAATCTTTCCGTCGCCGCCCCAGAATGGTGTTGTTACTAATACAAGAGTATTTGGTGACGCCGTTTTTATTGTTTGAACAAATTGTTTTAATGCGTTTTTATATCCCGCCTCAGTTGCCGCACCTGCGTTTTCACCGATTTGTACGGTTACTATATCCGGTTGTCCTGCCTTAACCTCTGCTGAAATATCGGCAAGTTGTTCTGAATAATCTGTACTGTCTGTTCCTGCTTGAATAGCCGATTCAAATGACGATACATTCTTGCAAGATACCAATGAAACATTGTTCTTTCCGTATTTGTCGCCAAGCATTGAGATAAGTCTGTGGATATAGTCCTTATCCTCCGAACTTGCCGCCATACCCCAGTTGCCTTTCCAACCAAGGCTTTCATTTGGCTCATGTTTTAGGATAGAGTTACCGTAAGCCATAACCTTGATTGTCTTTGTAGGAACAGTTGCTTCATTCTGACCGCTTATCGCTACGGTAGAAGTTGCTTTATATTGAACTCCGTCCAAAGTATAGTATGCAGTCACGTTTACATTACCGTTCATTTTACCCGTCAATGTAAGTTTTTTGTCATTGTCTACAGTTGCCGTAGCATTTGCAAAATCTACTGCCCATACAACAGAACTGTAATCCTCAACCTCAACACCGTCTTTAACTGCTTTCGGTGAAAGAGTAAGTGTGCCGTTTTCTGTTGTTATTGTTTTATTATCTGATGTGATTTCAAATGTAACTCCGCCGGTTTTGAATGTGAATGTGTCTTCAATAAGAGCGTCATTAGTATCTTTAACTCCGTCAAAGTTGATTGTATAGTCTGTATTTGCGTTAAGTTTTCCAAGATTTACTCTGATACGTCCACATGTACCGCCGTGAAGAACCCATTTAACCGGTTGATTATTAATTTTAACTTGATTTGCTTGAACAGGATTAGCTGTCGGGTCCTTAAAGAACTTACCGTTAGGAAGAACTATATCTACAACGGTATCATCCGGATTATAATTTACAGCACCGCTTTCAAGCCATGTTCCGTTTCCGTCATCTTCACTTCTGCCTACATATGTGTCATCAACAAATCTGATATATGCAAATTCAAGATTTGTTTCTGTTTGGTCATAATCAAATTGGAAGTAATTATATGATGATAACTCTTTCCACTTAGTGCTTGCAGATACATCAATCGTGTATTCATGGAAGCCTTGCTTCAAATTAACTGTATCAAATCTGTTATCACAATTTTCTTCATCATATGAGTGATACCACATACGGAAGTTTTCTATATCACGGTCTGATTTTACACCAACGATTATTCTATTTACATTTGCCGTTGAAACTGCACTGCCCAAACCGAAATAAGTATTAGGCCAATCATCAGGGTTGCCCATATTCATTTTAGCTTTTACCGTTTGACTGTCACTGTCATAAGCATATCCAACATTACTTCCGCTTGACCAGTCATCGCCGTTCTTTTGTATGCGTCCCCAGAAACTGCCGTCCTCAAATTTAATTGCTTTTAGAGCCGCTTCGTTTTGTTTTGCATAATTGTCTGAGATAGCTTGTCTACCTTCCCATTGAGCGATTACGCCATTTTTCTGATTAGCAAGTAATACTCTTAATTTTGTTTTATCAGTTGTGCTTTGACCTGATACTGTGATTTCTATGCTGTCCTTTATGTTTTCGTCATACTTTGATTTTGCCGTTATGTTAGCCTTACCGTTGCCTACCGCAGTTACAAGTCCGCTTGTGCTGACTGTTGCAACTTCCTCGTCATCTGTACTCCATGTAATTTCTTTACTGCTTGCCTCTGCCGGTGTAACATTTGCCGTAAGTTGAAGTGTACCGCCCGGCTCTGTTATAGAGGCAGTTTCGCCGTTTGTGATTTCTATTGCAGTCGGCTTAGTAACATAAGCACCTGCCTCCAAGTCAACTACTCTTAAGAACCACATTTCAGAATTTGCGGTATCTGAAAGAGGGTCAATTCTCATTGATGTGCAATCCTTTAGACTTTCGTTTGTCCATGTTTTAACAAGCTTATCACCAACATACATATCAAGTTGATTTTTGCTCTTGTCTGCAATGAACTTTACACTATATGGCTGATCTTTTTCAAATACTTGTACATATGAGCCTATATTGTTATCTCCGTTCGGAGTGAATTTCAAAATTCCCGTACAATACGGAACTTCCAAATTCATTTGCATATATGCTACATTACCCAAGTCACTGTTATATAAATATTTGTCAAGATTATTTAAAAGAATTCTGTTATCTGTAACAGTACCGTCACTTGCAGATGTTTCGCCTTGCCAGTTTACGATTAGTGAATTGCCTTTACTGTCAGGGTTTGTGATGAACGGTGCGTTTGACCATTCAGGTTTCCAGTTGTTATACGGATATACATATGTACCTTCTGCATTGTCGTAAACATCGCGGAATACTGTTTCCTTTTCACCGTTTCCTTGAACAGCCTCTACATCTGCCGCCTCCATAGTTGTTGTACCAATCTTTAAATATTCCACTCTTAAATCTTCTACAACATTATTTTTTGTACTTGTCAACGGGTCAATAATCATTGCCGTACAAGTACTTAGGCTTTCGCTCTTCCATACAGTCTGCAAAGTATCATTTACATAAACGTCCATCTGATTCTTTGCGGCATTTTCAACAAATCTTACTTTGTTCCATTCACCCTTGTTAAGTGTGTATGTAAACTCACCGATTGACGAATCGCCTGTTACTGTATCACCGCTGACTTTTGCAGGTCTGAATCTGACCGTATTATAAAGCCAAGGTGACTTTATGTTAAATTCCATATATGTTGCTTTGCCCGAATCGCTGTTAAACAATTTATCGCCAAGGTCTTTTAAAGCAATTTTATTGTCTGTGATACCGCCGTTGCTCCAATCACCTTGCCAGTTAAGGCGAATAACTTTTTTATTTAAGGCAGTACCGCCGTCACCGTCTGTGTCAATCCATCCGCTTTGTGTCCATTGAGGATTCCATGCACTCAACGGATAAGTGTAAGAACCTTCACTGTCTTCGTAAACGTCATTTACGATAGGTGTATCAACCACATCATCATTTGCCGCCATTGCCGGCACTGATGAAATAAATATCGAAAGAAGTACAAGCAAAGCCAATACTCTGTTCATTAGTGATGTCTTTTTCATTATAACTCCTCCTTTTAAATGTATTAATTCAACGTATAATAATCCTTTATCTCGGGATTCATTGGATAACTCCAAACGAATACCGAGAATTTATCTGCTGCATTAACCTCCTGCGGAACAACTATTTTAAAATTAAATTCTCCGACAGTCTGTTCTGCACCGATAGTTACAGATTTTTTATCTGCGTATTTTAATAGTTCACCGTCATACATTGCCGCTATAATGTCAAGCGTTACTTGCTTATCCGAATTATTACTTAGCCCGCTGATTTTAACAGTCAACTCATCTCCCGCATTTATTGAAGAAATGTTGTTTACGGTTACGCCATCTTTTATTAACTCTATCTTGTCATAAGTTATTTTAGCGGGTGGCTTTTGACCCGATACCGTAATTGTTATACTGTCTGTAATTGTAGGTTTTGATTTTAACTTAGCCGTAATTACTGTCGTTCCGTTTTTCACTGCGGTCACAACTCCGTTTGCGTCCACCGTTGCAACAGAACTGTCACTTGAGCTCCATAATATTTCGTCCTCTGCACCTATCGGCTGAATTGAAGCCGTAAGGTTAAGTGTTCCGTGGTATGTTGCTATACCGCTTGAAGATGTACTGATTGAGATACCCGTAGGTTCGGGATTTCCTATTGAGAAAGTGAAAACATCTGAAACATCATTTCCGTCCGTTGTTTTTACTCCGTTAAACCGTATCGTATAATTTGTGTCATTCTTTAGTGTTCCGAGATTTACTCTGATACGCTGCCATGTATTACCGCTTATAACCCATTTTACGGGCTGATTGTTTATTGTCACGTTACTTTCCGTAATGTCATCGTGATTTTGAAAATATTTGTTTTTCGGAAGTACCAAATCAACAACTTTATCTTCTTTATTGTAATTAACGGCACCGTTCTTTATCCAAGTTCCGTTTCCGCTATCCTCACATCTGCCTGCGTAACAATCTTCGTCCATAAATCTTATATATGCGATTTCGACATTTGTGTCGGGGTCACCCGTTTTCTTATCATAATCAAACTTAAAATTCTTATATACGCTTTCATTGCTCCATGCACTTGATTGTATAGTATTTTTATCGATGGTATATTCATGAAATCCCGATTCAACATCAATCGAATAATAATTTTTCATTGAATCTTCGATGTCATTGTAGTAAAACATACGCAATGTAAATGCTCTGTTTGATTTTAAGCCTATAACTATGTTATTTACGGGTTTCGCCAACACCGCTCTGGCAGGGTGGAAAAAAAAACACGGCCACTTTTCCGAATGGTCCCACATATGTATGCCAATAGTTTCGCTGTCACTGTTATAGGCATATTTTGCGGCACTCCAACTTGACATATCGCCGCTTGGATTTTCGTCCCTTGAATAGCTGTTATCCTTTAACCCCCACCAACTGCCGTCGGCAAATTCAATAGTTCTTTGTAGGTATTCAGTAGGAGATGATTGATTTGCTGCTACCGGTTGTGCACCACTCCAACTGTTGACAATACCTTTTTTCTGATTAGCAATCAGTATTTGCATATCGGTGTTATCCTCCGCCGCATTTACATTTGCCGCAGACATAAACAGCGAAATAATCACTAACAGATAAGCAATCTTATTTATCATATCCTAATCTCCCCTTGTAATGTTTGAAACAAAATGCGTTTTACTTTTGTATTAACGGTTATAATACACTCACCCCTCTTTTACTTATTTTTCTTTAGAAGTTTTATATAATCTATACCGATTCTTCCTCCTTTTTCTTTATATTTCATATCTTCTATTGCTAAGCGAAGTGCTTTGACATTTCCGTTGTACTTCGCATTTGAGCTTAAATCAGCTGTATAAACTATACATGTACTTTTGTTATTTAATATCTCTACTTCTACGCTCTTATCTTCTGACCATATCGGCTCATCATCAGTTACAAAATAAACTCTTGCGTGTGTTGAGTCTGTAGAATTTGCAAGTGAGAATTTTACTTTATCGTAGTCTGCCGCATTTACACCCAAATTACCTTGTGCAGTTTCAAAAAACGGTGACTTGCAAATTATATCTGCACTTAAAATTCCGTTCTTTGTAGTTACATTCGCTAATGAGGTGCTTAACTGCCAGCCGTCATATATAGAATTGATATTGAAATTCCATACAACACCTTCATCTGTATCTTCACGGCTGTTTACTCTTTCCGCAATATCCTCATCTGTAAGTTCTTTTTCAAAATCTCCGTATAATCTTATGTAGTCAAAACTTCCCGTGATACCTGCCTCATTTCCCGGGTCTATACGAATTCTTGACATCGTACCCGAAAATCCCGGCATTTTACTTACGTCAATCATTATTTCTTGAATACTGTCAGATGATTTAACTGTAGTCGTATATGAATTACCTTCATTTATACCGCTACCCGTATCGTAGAAAATCTGCATATCAAAGGTTTTATTTGCTTGAACTCCGATACACAAATATTTTGCTTGTGACAAGTCTATTGACGGGGTATTTATCGCAAACTGCGGGTCGGTACTGCTTGTTGAGAATTTACCGATTCCGTTAGCCGCCGACATATCCATACCGCTTGAATAATTCCATGTATCATCAGGCTTATCGTCATTCCATGTTACACTGTCAAATTCAAAACTCCATACTTTCTTACGTTCCTCATTTGAACGAGGGACTTCATAATCCTTAGAAACATCGTTTAGTAACAATGTTTTTTCGTCCGGGTCCCATACAGCTTGCTTATTGAATGTAAGAGCAAGAATTTCTGCATTTACCCATGTTGTTCCGTCCTCTAAAATTGAGGAATTAGGAAGATTGTATTCTTTGCCGTTACATTCTACCGTTTCACTGCCCGGAGTGAATTTTGTAATCGTATTTCCGCTCTTTACCCAAACCTTGCCAGTTTGAGCCTCATACCATATCTGACCTTTCCATTTATCTGATACTGAACGGAGAGGAAGGAACGGTAATCCGTTTACCATCTTTACATCTGTATCGCAGGTCCAACCGTCAAGTTTTACCGACACACTTTTTTCATCCTTTAATGCCATAAATGAAATTGAATCTATTTCAATCGATTCACCCGATTTACAGCCGTCAAAGGAGATATTCATTTCATCAAGAATTCCTCGCCAGAACTCTGCATATTCTCCTACCGGTATATAGAAATCTATATAATCGTCAGAGTCTTTCATATTTTGTACAGTCAACTGCGTGTGTATTGTACGTTTGCTTGATGCAGTGTCCCAAAACGGTGTTTTTATACTTGTCAATACCGAATTGGCACTGCCTTTATTCTTCATTCGTATTTTAACGTGAGTAACATTCGCAGTATCTATATTCTTGTCCTCCAAACTCAATATAGCTCTGCCGTCACCCGTATTAATCTTCATAACACCGTTATCTATACTTGAGGAATCTGCACTCCAACCCGGTGAATTTTTATCGTCAAAATTCCATGTATATTTTTCGTAAGCATCCTTTGACGGTGTTTCACCTACGTTTACTTCACGAACTCTTGTTTTTCTCCAATAAGGATACAAATTGTTGAAACGGTCTTTCTGATGTTCGTCAGGAGTTACATCAGTATGATTTTCACCGTCCGTAAGAACATCTCTTACATCATCAAGGAACGAGAATCCGAAGCCTTCACTCGGTCCGTAATAATGTCCTTCACCCCATTCATTCCAAGTTGCAAGGTTAAGCATTGGTGTTTTCAATTCACCTAAATCTTTCAGTTTCGGCAACATTTTTTCTTTATATTGCTCTACTTCCCACTTAACTTGGTCTGAACTTCTGCGGTAACCTACTTCACGATTCCAACTGTAATCGTCAAAACCGGTTGATACAGTCGGTACATAATCATATCCATTTGCTTTCGCTATATCAATATTTTCAAGGTTTGCATCAACTGCGTGTTGTGACCAATTCGACATACTGTAATGATAGAACGCGTCACCGCCGAATGCTTTACCTTTTGTTACTGAATCTGTCCAATTATTAAAGCCTTCGCCGAAATGTAATATATACAACGGACGCTTTAATCCCTCAGCCTCACACATATCACCTAACTTATCAAGTATATTTTCCTTTGCATTAGGGAACGCATTCTGAATCTGTTCCCAACCGAACATAAATACTACCGGACGTCCGCCGTTTGTATAGTAACGAGGGTCTTTGAAATAGTATTCTATCATCTGACGTCCTACTTGCTGGAGCCAAGCCTCTGCTCCGTTTTCATCTGTTTGCCAGCCTGCCCAGCCCGAAGTTTCCATAAGCAAAGCGAATTTCATTTTATCCGAATATTTTGCTTTAAAGAATGGGTGACGTACACGTTCGGATACACCCTCTGTCCATTGACCGAGTGCATACCAACAAGGTGCAACATAATCAATACCGTGTTCTACCCAATATTTAATCTGCCAATCCCAGTGTTCAACACTGTCTTCATCATAAAAGCCGTCCAACGGTCTGCGGAAATCGGAATCGTTTACCCAATCCCAACCGAAGTGTCCACCTTCGTTCCAAAGTCCGAAATATTGCATTCCTATGTCAACACCGTCACTTGATGTAACATTCGGTTCAGGTACATAATCGTCAAAAGTTTCTGTCGGATAAACTTGAATACCCGTTAAATAAACAGGTGCACCGTTTCCGCCCGTAACAGAAAATCTGTCAACAGCGTCTGCGTCTTTAGGCAACGGAATATCAGATTTCACCTTTTTATCATCTACATATAAGTCAAATGTCTTTGTTGATAATTTAACATCAGCCCAAATTATATACCATAAATCTTTTTTATAGTTGTTATAGCACACTACGGGACTTCCCGAAGAATCTATATAATACAGTGAGTTTTTATCCGCTTTAAGCTGAAATACATTTTTTCCGTCATTCGTAAATCCGAAAGTAGCATTATTACAGCCATCAGGTATTCTGATATAAAATTCTGCCGTAAAATCACGAGTTTGTTTGCCAAAATAACGTGAAAGTGTTTCTGTTCCCGATGTTCCTACCTTAATGCCTTGCTTTGCCGTGTAAGACTGTACAGAAGCATTTAGTCCCGATGGTTTCTTTAATGTCCAATTTGCAGGAAGTGTTCCGCCGTTTCCTCGACCGAAACTTTCATCAATCCAATAGCCTCGCTTTAAACTGAATGTATCTCTTTTCAACGAAAGCTTACCGACTGTTTCATTTCCTGAGGAGAAGAAGAAATTATCAATTTTATCTGCCGTAAATGATATGTTCTTTGCGCATTGAACATTGTCTATGTAGACATCAAATGTCTTGCTATCCATATCGAATGCAGTGTAAATTAAATATCTTGCGTCAGCCTTATAGCTTACTAAGTTTTGTCTACCGTTAGGTGTATTTACCCATATGTATTTGTCGTCTATACCATAGTATATTGGCGAATCTGTTCCGTTACGCAATGAAACTGATGCGTCCTTTACGCCTGTACCTATGGTAATATCAAAATACAATTCCGCCTTACCGTAAGTGATTGCCTCAAATTCACGAGTTGCCTCAACCGGCAAAACCGAACTTGTATCATTCAATCCCAAAGCTAAACTTTCAGAACTTAAACTTGTTACTTCACCGCCGATTTGATTAAAGTCCCAACCCGAAATTCTTAATCTGCCGTCCTCATCTTCAAGTCTGTTTTCCGGTGAATAAGCTATTTCATTCAGATATGTTTTAACCTCCATATCGTCCTTTTCACCGCTTATATCTACATCTGCCAAAGCAGGAACAGCCGGACTTATTATTGTTCCCGACAATAACAAAGCCATACCGATTGCCGTTACTTTTGCAAAAATATTCTTCATATTTTACGCCTCCCTCTTTATCAAGCCTAATTTATTCATCATATATAACCATTAAATTAGGATACTCCCACTCAACCGAAATAAAGACTTTAGAACAATTATCTCCTGCCGTTTTATAATCAACAAGGTCTGCCGATGTGGCTTGAACAATTCCTTTTCCATCTCTTGTATCGGTATATCTAAGAATCTTTACAAAATCCGACAAGCTGAAAGATTCTACTTCTTCCAAATTCGGTGCTCCCTCTGTCGCAACGTCTTTTTGAGTGATATTTACAAAACCTTTCTCGATAGAATAAACATAACCGTACATATAGTGAATACGAGTTTCGGTCAACTGACCGTATTTATTTCCGCCCGGGAATAAGTTTTCACTCGGTTTATAAACCAATGCGACATCACTTGCTTCATCACCACTGTATTGAAGTGTGACCATATCGCCTACTTCAAGTTTGTGTGTCGGTTCTTCTGCTGCATTATACGGGAACGAATTTGCCAATTCTTCTTTCATAAGCAATTCTTTTTCAAACAGCTTTGACTTGAATAAAATTTTTGTTACCGGCTCGTCATCTTCATTAATCGAATCTTCAACGCTTGCAACAACTCCGATTACTTCACCGTCACCGCCGCCGTTCTTAACTGTTTTATCGTCTGAGAAAAGTATCTTGGCGTAAAATTCATTTTCATCGTCGGAATATGCCTCAAACTTAAACTTTGTATCAGCCGGTATTTCCGAAATTCTCTTTATCTTATAATCATCGTCTTTATCACCCGTTACAACAAATACAAGTGTATCAGAATCCACATTTACTTTACCCATAAAATTATGTAACTGCTTTGTGTATTCCGTTGTACCCGAGTAAATTAATCTAAGACTTTCTTCGCTTTCACCGTTTTGAGGTTTTGCCGAAAGATCTGACGGACTGTTGTATGGTGTATCGATTTCTCTGACTTCACCATCACCATTACATTTGTAACGAATAACTCGTCTTTCGACTGTTTCAGTTCCTTTCTTAAGCAAATTCAAAACCTGCTCGGCTTTTGACCTTTTTAAACCGTCTATATTAACCTTTTTTGCAACCTTTATTTCTTTTCTGTTGCCTTGAACATCTAATATCTTTATTTCCATGTCCACTTTGTTATCTGTCATATATGCGTTTAAAAGATAACCGTATGAATAAGAATTATCACCCTCCGAAATTGCGGCAAGCATTCCCTCCGAGTCCAAATAGAAAGTGCCTTTTCTGCCTGCCGATATTGATGATATATCTATCAATTCATCTATAACATCGTAAGGAGTGTTATCAATGTATACTTTATCCTTTGCCACCTTTGTAACACTTCCCGTTACACTGTCCGCACTGACAATAATTTTTGCTTTTTCATTATTTTTTGCAACAGCTACTCGAATAACCGAATCAGTAGTAATCTGTTCAAAATCAAGTTCCTTGCCCGACTTATTATATACGGTCAATTCATTATCGCCGTAACCTCCGAAGTCCAACGTACTTTTTGCTCCGTTTTTGCAATAGATTAATTGATTATCCTTATCAATGCTCTTAACTACATAAATATCAAAGCTTTCAATTAAAACCGCTTCATACTTACCGTCATTGTTATTATCAATCAATGTAATCTTACCGTATTTAGGACACATATCGCTTTCGGAAATACTGTCAGCCGACGCACCGTTAAATACGATATAACTGTCTTGAGCAAGCTTATACTTCTTTTCTCGTCCGTTTTCGTTTTCTATTGTATAAGTCTTATCCTTATAGCTTACAACGTCATCAGCGTCAAATTCCATACGCTTGTTGCTTTTTTCCGTAATATAAACAATTTCACCCTTACTGTTTACATAGAATTCAGTATTGCAGCCAAGCAAGTTACTGTAATCTTCACTGACCGGATAAACAATTCCGTTTATAACAAGAGAATTTTCCCAGTTGCTATTTGTTTCATTAATTGAAATTCTGTCAGCAGCCGTTACAATACCGGTATATTTCTCAACGTCCAAACGTGAACTGAACCATGTATCTCTTGATACTGAAATACTTCCGTCAGCTTCGGTTTTAACAAGCTTTACGGAAAGTGCGTTCACCATCATATGTACCAAATTGTAGTATGTCAATGTACTTTCGGGTTGTGTCGTTGTACCGTCAAGCAATTCCAAACTTGAGGCATATGACATATATCCGTTAGGATAACCTCCTCGCATTTCTGCCATAGGCTCATATCCGAGTGCTGACACCATTACCTTTACGGCTTGTTCTATAAGCACATCATCATCAGGATGAAAAGTTCCGTCTGGATAGCCGTGCAACAATCCAAGCTGTGCCATACCGTATATAGGACTTTTTTCATCGGGCACATCTGAAAATGTTGTTCCGCCAGAATAAAAACTTTCGTCATATCCTAAGTATTTCAGCATAATTGCCGCAAAGTCACCACGCTTTATAGTTGTTGCCGCCGCTCTGTCTTTATCAGTCAAACCAAAAGCTGATAACAAACGAACATTATCATCAAATTTATCCAATTCCTGCTTTGTATATACTTCATCAGCGGCATTTGCAGAAATGCACATCAATGAAAATATAAAAATCAATACGCAGGCTGTTATTCGCTTTAAATATTGCTTTTGAATTGATTTTTTCATTTATCTATCCTCCCCACAACCTTGTTTATGATAACCGCCGCCTCTGCACGAGTCAATGCCGATTGAGGACGAAATGTTCCGTCATCATATCCGTTCAATATATTTTCTTCTGCCAAAGCACTGACTGCCGTTTTTGCATAATCGGAAACAGTATCGAAATCTTCAAAACCGTTTTCGTCTGCCGAGTTATTCATATCCAATGCACGAGCAACCATAACCGCTACGTCTTGTCTGCTTACCGCCTGACCGATTCCGAATTCTGTACCTTGACCGTAAACCAACTCTGCTTTTACCGCTGCTCCTATATAATTTGCATACCATTCGTCCTTATTGACATCAGTAAATTCCAAATCGTTTGAAAGTGTCAAATCCAATGCCGAAACTAACATTTTAACAAATTCCTCACGTTTAACTTCACGGCTCGGCTCAAAGTTTCCGTCACCCGTTCCGCTGACAATATCTTTTTGATAAAGGTTTTCAATATCTTTCTTTGCCCATTCATATCCATCCAAATCACCGAAAACATCAACCACTTCGTTATCCGGTTCTGTAACAGTCGGAGTTTGTGTCGGTGCAGGTGTATTTTTAACAGTCGGACTTAAAACAGTATCATTAGAACCTATTCCAAAACTTCCTTTGCCGCTACTGCTACTGCTTCCGCCACCGCCGCCACTACTTCCGCCGCTGGTTCCGCTTGAAGATTCTTTCTTCTTTTGGTCTGATACAGCTTTATCAAAAGCGTCTTTCACTTCTGCCAAAGTCGAGAAGTTTTTTTCTGTCAACTGGCGATATGCCTCTGACGGTGTTTTCAAACTGTTTACTGCTCCAAAATCAAGTGAAATCAATTCGGAATTTGTTTGAAGAATGTTTTTAACATCTCCCCACGCAACTGCGTGCTTTAAAGCCGTCGTTATAACATTCTTACCAAATTCCGCTCTTGCATTTGCAATCGTTTTACATTGTTCCGCATTCATCTTAACTGCGATTTCTTTTTTAATCTCGTCTGTTAAAGGCTCGTAAGTCTTATATGCCGATAATTCTTTGAACTTCAAGCAATCGTCATAATCATCTATCGCTTTAATCCATTCGTCTGTTGACATATGTCTTACTTGAACTGTTACAACCGCTTCATCAAGTTGTTTTTCAAAGTCATTCCAATCAGATGCCGTTTTATCGAGAAGTTCGTTATAAAATTCATCTGTGTATTGACCTTTTGCGGCAAATGATTCATAATGTTGAGTATTTAATTGAAGTAAGTCATAATTACCCTCAATCAAAGTTTTTAATAATGCAGCATCGTTGTTCATTCTTGCGGCATTAATTTTATTGAAAATGTCATTCGCATAATCCGCATACACATAAACTATGCTCTTTTTATATTCGCCGTCAATCTCATCGCTTGTGAAAATCAAATCGTATTTTACCGGTTTAACCAAGTTTTCATTTTGAATTTCAAATGAGAAATCAAGATTACCGTCTGTGTCTGTATCGAATGTACCAGCGTAATCTATTTCACCCGTTTCGGTATTTCTTGCTTTGACGTTTACACTTCCCGTCTTTCCGTACAAGTTACCTTTACCGATTATCTTTCCGTCTGAAAGTGAAATTGAACAATCAAACTTTTCAAGATTGATATGTCCTATTCTTAAAATACCTTCTTTATCTGACGGAACGAATTTCAAACCCGTAATTTTGCCTTTCCAAAGGCTGTTGTCTGTCGTATCGATTTTGTATATCTCTTGACCGCTTGTAAGATTTAATTCATAGCAACGGTCATCACTGTAATCCTCATCTTGAGATGTCTTAAAATATAATTTACCTTTTGTACCCGACGTTTGATTTTTATATGCAATATTAATTCTCGGAATTTCCGTTGCATTCATTTCAAATCTGTCTTTTGTCGTTATTGCCGCCTCAGGACCTGCCGACTTTATCCACAACTCACTGTTGTAAGGTACCGGCTCCGAAACATATTCATTTACATCAAATCCGTAATCTGTTGTATCGAATTCATATGCTCTCTGTCTTTCATCTTCTGTATATGCTGTTTTATAATCACCCAAGAAATGAACATAATCAAGTTCAAATCTTTGTCCTACACCGCCTTTTATTGTAATTCCGTACTTTCCTATTGTACCGTTCCATGCGGTGTTAGAACCCGTATTTATGTAGAATGATTGAAAATCGTCGGACGGTGTTATGTCTGTTATGTGGAATGTACGTTCCTCCGACCAGTCCGCCGAGCCGTCACTGTAAATATGAGCGAAATACAATACTATTTCATTTACCGCTACCGGCACTTTCATTCTGATTTCAATTTTCTTTGTCGCACCTGCATTTACATCGGGAATCGGCCAACAATATAAACGGTTGTCCTCATCTTTCGGTGAATAATACACAATGCTTTTATCAACAAGGCTTATATTAACATTCTGCTGATAATCTCTTAATTCATATTCACTTTCAATATCATTCGTTGCCGTCAAGCTTCTGTACATTGCGTCGTCAATGGTATCCGGATTCGGATAATCCTCATCTGCAAAAGCAGAAAAATGAATACAAGATACACAAAAGCACAAAGCCAATATCATACTAAACACTTTTTTCATAACTAATCCCTCTCCCATCCAACATAGAAATTTTTAAGGTTATTCACTTTATCAGTTCCTATAACAATATTATACTCGAATTTTGAATCTATCTCAATGGTTGTAATCTTGAAGTTTATGTCGTTGCATTAGTATTTTTTGCCGTTTTATGTGTAAATCGTTTAGAACTATGGACAAAATATTTTAATTGTTGTATAATGTAGACATTATTTTGAGTGTATCTCATCAATAATATAGGAGGAATATATATGTATAAAGCAGTTATAGTAGAAGACGAACCTTGGTCGTTAATGAACATCAAAACTATTTTTCCTTGGCAAAATTATAATTTTGAACAACCTACGGGGTTTGATTCTGCCCAAGACGCATTGGGCTTTATTGCTCAAAATAAACCTGATGTATTATTTACCGATATTAAAATGCCCGAAATGAGCGGGCTTGAACTTATAAAGCGAGTTAGGGAATTTAACACGAATACAAAAATTGTGGTGATAAGCGGTCATGCAAATTTCACATTTGCACAACAAGCCATAAATTACAACATTTTCAGCTATCTATTAAAGCCGGTAAATCGCCGAGAAGCCGAAGAATTGATTATGAAACTAAAAACGGCACTTGACCGTGAACATAATGTCAGTGACCTTTCTCAAAAATACGAACATATTTCCAATACGGCATTTCAAAAGCTTTTGAAGTATGTGGACGAGCATTTTAACGAAAAACTTCAATTAAATACATTGACCGAGCGTTTTCATATTAATGAATCCTACGGAAGTCAACTGTTTAATGAATACTTCGATTGTGGCTTTACCGAATATATAACCAATCTGAAAATGCACAAGGCTGCCGAGTTATTGAAAAGCGATATGTCAGTAGCCGAAATTGCAGACTTTTTAAATTACGATTATGCTTATTTCAGTAAGCTTTTCAAAAAGCACTTCGGTATGACTCCAAAACAGTATCGTCAAAAAGAGGGAGGAAGTTATTAAATGAAGCCCAAGAAAAGTCTACGCAGCAGAATTAATTTAATTTTCTTAATTGTATGGCTCATTATATTTTTTATGCAAGCTATATACATTGCCGTTCAATACCGTCGAGCATATACAGACGCACAAGCGGCATTTGAAAATACAATGTCTTCTGCACACAGTGTTTTAACTGACAAGGTACAAATCAGTGCACAACTGTTAAAAGGACTGATTGATGACCAGAATATTGAAAAATATTTTCAATGTACAGACAAAAATCAGCAAAAACAAATGTGGCAGTCGCTTGTATCTCCAATTAAGAACGCATACAGTATAACTTCCGAGCAGTATTATGCTCTTTCCTTTGATAATATGTGCGAACTTATTGATTCATCAAGCGGCACAACAAAGGAACTTATACATGCGGCACACAATGCGTACGACTTTTTTGACGGGAATAAAGAAAATCTCGTTTTTTACTCCACATCGGGTACACCGTTTACGGATATGTATTTCTTTTCGTTCCAACAAATAAAAACACCCGACCCCGACCGTATCGGAATGAAGTTTCTCGGAACGGTTGTTGTTGCGGGAAAGGTCAACAAAACGGAATTTATGCGTGAATCGGGACTTGATAAAAAAGTTAGGCTCGTTCTTCGTTTCAACGGTGATGAAGAAACAGACGTAGAACTTATACCGGGACTTGAAGAAGGTTCAAACTATTTTTACAAAACTCAGAATGTAGACAGTTCAAACTGGGTTTTATGCGGCAGTGCGGCATTAAGCACGCCTATTTCATCGGGACTTATACTTCTCATTGCCGAAACAATTTTTATGTCTGCATTATTCTTGGTAATACAACTGTACATAAAAAGGAATGTCTTTTCACCGCTTTACAAAATCTCCGATTTTCTGAATGACTATTCTCTTACAAAGAAAAAATCACATCTTAATTTACAAAATGACACGGAAATCGGAATTATAGCGAATAAGATAGATGAAATGATAGAAAGGATAGAATCGCTTTCAAGACATATCGTACAAACTCAACAGCGTTTATACGAAAGTGAAATTGCTCAAAAAGATGCATCGCTCTATGCTCTGCAAGCACAACTAAATCCGCACTTTATGTACAACACTCTTGATTGTATCTGCGGTATTGCAAATGTTTCGGGCACACCTCAAATTGCCGATGTGGCAGTCGCACTTGCAACAATGCTGCGTTACAGTTTATCCGGCAAAACCATTGTGCCGCTTACAGAGGAAATTGAAATCGTCAAAAATTATCTGAGCATTATGGAAGTACGACATCCGAATTTCTTTACTGCCGAATTTAATATTTCACCCGAAGCGGAAGAACTTATGTGTCCGAAAATGTTGTTACAACCTATCATTGAAAACACATTCAAGCACGGTTTTGTACCACGAACAAAGAATGCTCATATAGTCATTTCAGCTAATGTTGATACAGACCGACTGATAATAACTATATTTGATAACGGAAAAGGCTTTCCGAAAGAAATATTATCCGAATTGCTTAATAACTTCAAGCAGCTTAATAACTCTTTCTATCTTCCGTCAAACAATTCAACTCATATAGGCTTGATTAACATTCAAAGCCGCATAAGATTGAATTACGGAAAAGATTACGGTCTTAATATTGAAAGTGAAGAAGGCAAATTTTCAAAAATCATTCTTAACTTGCCTATAATCTCTAAAGACGAAAATCAAGATGTCAACAGTACGGACGTTCATAGAAGCGAGGACTTATCAAACTTAACACAAAACTAAGCTAAGGACGGAATGAAAATTCCGTCCTTTTACTTTGTCCTTTTACTTTGCATAAAAAAAGTATGATACAGAATACAATCTATATCATACTTTTCTAAAAGGAAAGAGAAGCGTTAATTAATATAATCCGTAATTTTGCCGGCAGATAAATCTGCAAGAGAATAATCCGCACCTTTTGCATTATTTACGGCAAGGGTGTACATACCCGCCCTTTTACCTGCCTCAATACCCGAGTCGGCATCCTCAACAACTAAGCACTTTTCATATGGTACTCCGAGCATATCCGCCGCCTTTAAGAATACTTCGGGATCAGGCTTTGATTTTGTTATATTGTTTCCGTCTGAAACGGCGTCAAAATAATTGTCAAGACCTATGTATTTCAATATATCAGGAGTGTTTTTACTTGATGAGCCTATCGCTACTTTTATCCCTTTCGCTTTGAGTTCGGCTAAATTCTCATTTACTCCATTTAGTATATCGTCTTTAGTAAGTTTCTTTATATACTCTTTATAGTAATTATTTTTTCTTTCTGCAAGTTCGACCTTTTCTTCATCGGTATAAAGTCTTTCTGCTCTTTCCAAAACAATCTCAAGGCTATCCATTCGGCTTACACCTCGAAGTCTGTCATTTATCTTTCTGTCAAAATATATACCTTCTTCGTCCGCAGTTTTCTTCCATGCTCTGTAATGACATTCATCCGTAGAAACTATAACTCCGTCCAAATCAAATATAACTGCCTCTATTTTCATATATGCACCTCCGCATTATCCTTATCAATACTGTATTCCTTACCGTTTGCGTTAAATGAAAATCCGTCTCCGCTTACAAGTGAAAATACCGTTTCTTTCTGACCTGCACATATTTCGATAACCGAGCCTTTATAATTTATATGGCACTTACAGCTTGTCCATGCTTTCGGCAGATGAACATTAAATTCAATGCCCTTATCATAATGACGCATTCCCAAAAATCCGTTTACAACGCACATCCATACTCCGCCAAGGCACGCAATATGCAAACCGCCCGAAGTGTTCTTCTTTACATCGTATATATCCATAAACGCAGAGTTTCTGAAATACTCATAAGCTTGGTCATAATATCCGATTTCATTCGCAATAATCGAGTGAATAGCGGTTGAAAGAGAAGAACCGTGATTTGTCTTTGGTTCGTAATAATCATAATTGCGTTTCTTTTCTTCCTTTGTAAATAAGTCACCCAACACAAATGTCAACAATACAACATCTGCCTGCTTTAACACCTGCATACGCCACAAGTCAAGCGGATGGAACATTGTTCGTATATCCGAATGTCTTGGCAAAGTATCCATATCAACCGGGTCATTATATACAAAGCAATCGTCCTGCTCATAGATTCCAAGGTCTTTATTTACACGGTAATACATATTATCCGCAGCCTTTTTCCACAACGCCAATTCTTCTTTGTCAATACCCGTTTTCGCAATCACTTCATCAAGCTTTGTTTTATCGTTTTCAAGCATTTCGTTATATATTCTCAATGCGTAATTTAAGTGGAAACGTACCATAAGATTTGTATAACAGTTATTATTTACGCCGCACGCATACTCATCCGGACCGCAAACTGCATTTATACAAAATCTGCCGCCATAGCCGTCTACAAAACAACCTCTGTGAGCCATATATTTAGCGGTTTCAAACAAAATCTCCGCACCGTAGTTATAAACAAAATCTCTGTCACCCGTCAAATCATAATAACGCCATATCGCATACGCAATATCACTGTTTATATGATATTCTGCCGTTGACGCCTCATATACGACGCTTGTTTCTTCACCGTCTATACTGCACCATGAGTACAACGCACCCACGCCGCCAAGCTGCTCCGCTCTTTCTCTTGCCTTATCCAATATACGATAACGATACATAAGCAATCCCTTGCAGGTTTGCGGGTCAGTGAAAATATAATAAGGCATAAGATACATTTCCGTATCCCAAAAGACTTTACCACTGTAATTCTGTCCTGTAAGTCCCGTTGCACCTATTGACATATCGTTTACCGTAGCAAGTTGTTGACGTAAATGGAACAGACTGAAACGGACTGCCATTTGGTCCTCGTCATTGCCCTCTATTTCAACATCGCCGATTTTCCAATAATTCTCCCAAAACTTCTCTTGTTCTGCTTGAAGATTATAAAAACCGATTTGGCATATGTTTGCCGCCTCCGCTCTTGCCTCCTCTGCCATATTATCCACATTATCAACATCAGAATAAAATGAAACATACTTTTCAAGTGTGAATGTCTTTCCCTGCTCCGCACAAACCTTATATACTCTTTCGTATCTTTCATCTGTGTTCACAACTTCACATTGAGCATTATCCGCCTTATGCAAAACCGCACATGCGGCACGCATGCCAGTATTCTTTGTTTTTGAAACAATCACAATACCGTTTTTATCTGCGATTTCACTTTCCGTATAAGTCGGATATGTACCGTATATCCATGTATTTTTAACAATAGCCGCTTTTATTTCTATTTCACCGCTGAAATCTATCGGTGTAACCTCATATCTGATCTGTGCACTGTGTACACGTTCCATATTTACTATACGAGTGCTTTTAACCTTTATTGTCTTACCCGTTTTGCTTGTAAAATCAAATGTTCTTTCAATACAGCCTTTCTTAAAATCAAGAACTCGCTTATGATTTTTAAGACCGTTACTGATACACGCTTTTTCACCGTCTATATACACTTCAATAATACGCCAGTCCGGCAGATTAACAGTGTATTGGTCACACTTTGCCAAACCTCTGCAAAGGCAGTAATACTTATATGGCTCGGCAGTTTCAAAAATGCCGTTTATATACATTCCCGATTCATCAGGTAACTTTTCATCATCCTCATCATACGTTCCACGCATACCTAAATATCCGTTGCCTAATGCAAATACACTTGCTATATGTCCGCTGTCATCAGCGTTTATTTCTGTTTCAATATATCTATCATTCATACTGTTCATCATATATTCCTCCCTTTTCGTTTTAATTATAACTTACCGAAAAATCAAATACAATGGTCCTAATCTTGAAGTTTATGCCGTAATATTAGTTTTTTTGAGAAATGTATAAAAAAAACCACCTAAACGATTTGTTTAGGTGGATTATTTTATTTGCTCTGAAAAGTATATACTCCGCTTTCTACGAAATGTTTCTTTCCGTCTATTATAATCGTTGCATTTACAGGTGTGGTTATTTCATAATTCACAACATCATCTTCACAATGCCAATAAGATTTTATTCTGCCGTAAGGTGTATCCAATGTAGCTTTCATACCGCCAAGACGTTTATCGACTGTCGGTGAAATAATCACACTCTTAAATCCCGCATTATTTTCATCTGGTTTTATTCCCGCCGCAACAGAATACAACCAACCGACAACCGAGCCGTAAGCATAATGATTATACGAATTCATATCTGAACTCCAAAAAGTACCGTTATCTCGAATACCGTCCCAATGCTCCCATATCGTTGTTGCACCATGATTAACCTCATACAACCATGACGGATATTCCTCCTGCAACAACAGACTGTACGCAGTTTCCGCATAACCGTTTTCACTTAGTGCATACAGTAAATAAGGAGTTCCGACAAATCCCGTTTGAAGTCTGTTTCCGTTATTCTTTACAAGTTCGTTTAATTTGCTCGCAGTTTTTGCTCTGTCCTCAGTAAGATTAAAGCACAACGCAAGAGTACATTCTGTTTGTGTATTATATTCTGTAAATGTCTTTTTAAATGTTGCTACAATATTTTCGTAAAGTGTTTCATACTCTGACATATCCTTGCCGATTACTTTTCCCGATTTTATCAACAGTTCTGTTGAATACGCATAAAAAGCACTCGCTATAAAATCAATATTGCTTGAGCCTACATAACTTCCCGCAGGTGCGTCAAGTCCGAGCCAATCGCCGTAATGCTTTCCCCACAGTTTTTTATCACTTTCCGCACAAGTCCATAAATATTTATCAAGACTGTCATTTGTCATAAAATCAACCCAACGCTTCATTGCGTCAAAATTAATTTCAAGCACACTTTTATCTCCGTACATCATATACATAGTCCACGGAATTACAGTTATAGCGTCACCCCATGCCGCACTTGATTTGTCGGTACACCAAAAGTTAGGAACAACCTCGGGTACAGAACCGTTTTCATGTTGCTCCGCACGCACATCGCCAAGCCACTTGCCAAAGAATTTTCTTGTATCATAATTATAGCTTGCCGTCTTTGCAAACACTTGTGCGTCACCGAGCCACCCCATACGCTCATCTCTTTGCGGGCAATCCGTCGGAATATCAATAAAATTATCTCTCTGCGACCACAAGGTATTTTCAAACAATTTATTAACCTTTTTATTTTCGGTTTCAATATAGCCCGTACGTTTCATATCAGAATACACTGCAATAGCGGTAAAATTATTTGTACTTACTTTCTTCGGGCATTCATCAAGTCTTATGTACCTAAATCCGAAATATGAAAAGAACGGCTTATATGTCTGACTTCCGTCACGGCATATGTATTCCAGTTTTGATTTTGAAGAACGATAATTTTCGTTATAAAAATTTCCGTCACTGTCAAGCACTTCACCATGTGAAATTACAACTCTATCACCGCTCTTTGCCGTCAAATTTAATGAAACATATCCCGCAATATTTTGACCGAAATCTATAACACGTTCACCTTTAGGTGTTGTAAACATTCTTACGGGATATATCTTTTTCTGTTCCTTTACCGTTTCGCCCTCCTGCTCTATGAGTGTCGTTTTTGAAACAGTATCGTTTATAAATGCTTTGCCGAGGTCTTTAATTTCAGATAATGCATCATACGTTTCACCGTCGTAAATATCGGAAAACAATATATGACTTGTACTCACGTCCCATGAATTATCCGTTATAATTTTTTCTTCACTTCCGTCACTGTACGTTACAATAAGTTCCGCTATGACCGCACCGTCCGTTTGATTTATCGCCTTATCCTCAACACTTATTCTTCCTCTGTACCACCCTTTTCCCAAGCATATGCTTAAAACATTTTCATCGTTTATCATATCGGTAATGTCATACGTTTGGTATTGCAATCTTGATTTATAGCTTGTACAACCGGGTGCAAGTATAAAATCGCCTATACGTTTATCATTCAATCTTGCCTCATAAACACCCGTTGCACTTATGCTTATAACGGCTTTCTTTACAGTCTTATTTATTTTTATCTTTTTTGAAAATATAGGACATATCTCGCCTATATCAGCAGATGTACTAATCCAATTTGCATCTTGTATCATAATTCAAATCCTCCGATTCATCTATATCGTGGTTACACTATAACATAGCGATTATGCATTGTCTATAAAACAGAAAAAAATACTAATCTCACGACATAAACTTCAAAAATCCGACCATTGAATTTAGTCTTTATCTCACATATAATGATGATAAGAACATACAGAAAGGCAGGAACATTATTATGGGTTTTAAAAAGGATTTCGTATGGGGTGCGGCAACGGCGGCATACCAAATCGAAGGTGCATATAATGAGGACGGCAGAGGCCTGTCCATATGGGATGTATTTTCACATCAACCCGAAAAAATATTCGATAATCACAACGGTGATTCGGCTTGTGACCACTATCACCGTTTTCGTGACGATATAAAGCTTATGAAAGAGATAGGAATAAAAGCATATCGTTTTTCAATAAGCTGGACAAGAATTATCCCTGACGGCACAGGAGCAATAAATGAAAAAGGAGTTAAATTCTATTCCGAACTTATTGACGAGCTTATCGCAAACGGAATTGAACCATACATAACTCTTTTCCATTGGGATTACCCATACACCTTACATAAAAAAGGCGGATGGTTAAATAACGACAGTGTTGACTGGTTTAAAGATTATGCGGCAGTGGTAGTAGAATTATTTTCAGACAGAGTAACTCACTACATAACTTTTAACGAGCCGCAATGTTTTATCGGCAGTGGTTATCTGTATGGTGAACATGCACCGGGACTAAAATGTACATACAACGATTTATTTCAAATGGCTCACAATGTAATGAAAGCACACGGTGCGGCGGTAATTGCCATGCGTAAAGCCGCAAAACAGCCTATAAAAATCGGCTATTCTCCAACAGGTACAACGACTTATCCGTCAAGTACATCGGAAGCGGATATTGAGGCGGCAAGAAAACAAATGTTTGACTGTCCTCAAATCGAACATTGTATGAGCGGTATATCATGGTGGAGCGACCCGATAGTTCTCGGTCATTATCCGGAGGATGGTCTGAAAAAGTATGCTCCATATCTGCCTGAAATTACAGATGAGGATATGCAACTCATTCATCAACCAATAGATTTTTACTGTCAAAATATTTATCAAGGTATAGAAGTTTGTGCCGATGAAAATAACAAACCTACCGTAGTTCCGAGAAAAACGGGCTTTCCACAAAATGCAATGGGTTGGGCGATAACTCCCGAATGTCTGCATTGGGGGCCTAAATTTCTTTATGACCGCTACAAACTTCCGTTCTATATATCCGAGAACGGAATGGCGTCAAGCGATTTAGTGTCGGAGGACGGCTGTGTGCATGACGCTCCGAGAATTGAATATATTAAAAGTCACTTAAAAGAATTTGAGCATGCCGCCGATGAGGGAACTGATTGTTGCGGTTATTTCTGTTGGTCGCTTATGGATAACTTTGAATGGGCTTACGGTTATTCGGCTCGATTCGGTTTAATCTACATTGACTACGTTACTCAAGAACGCATTATAAAAGATTCGGGACGTTGGTACGGACAATATATAGCCGACTTTACAAAACAAAATCTTTGATAAAAATATAGGATGCTGCGAAATGCCGCATCCTTATTTGCTTTATTACATTACCGCAAAGGAGTACAAAAATGATATATCTTAACAATAACACAATACATCTGCAAGGCAAAAGCACAAGTTATATAATGACTGTCGGCGAGCATAACGATTTACTTCATTACTACTACGGCAAAAAGCTTGCCGACCGTGAATATAAAGCCATTGCAATGAAAGACGAAAATCAATGTGCATTTTTACCTGAAGGCTACACTCTCGAAAATTATCGACAAGAATATCCGTCATACGGATATTCAGATTTAAAGTCACCCGCTTATGATGTATTTAATTCAGACGGCAATAATATTTCTATGCTAAAAGTGACTGACATAAAAATAAAAGACGGCGTATATAATCCATGTGGTCTGCCGCATATTCTTCAAAAAGACAACACTGCGCAAACCTCATATATAACGCTATGTGACGAGGTTATCAATCTTGAAGTAACTCTTATATATACTGTATTTGACGAATATGATGTCATTATAAGGAGTGCCGAATTTAAAAATCTTTCCGATAAACCAATCAGAATTGACAGAGCATACAGTTCGTGCTTGGAACTGTATACAGAAAAACGTGATGTGATTTATTTTCCGGGAAGTTGGGCAAGAGAACGATATATGGAACGTGCCGAAATCAGACATGGTGAAAAAATTGATATTTCAAATGCTCGCGGCGGCAGTGGACATAATATGAACCCGTTTGCAATAGTCTGCAACGAAAATGCCAACGAAAATTACGGAGAAGCGATAGGCTTTTCACTTATATACAGTGGAAACCACTCCACATATATCGAAAGCGACGCTGATTTAAACCTCAGAATAATGCAAGGTATCAATCCGCAAGATTTCTCTTACACTCTTAACCCGAATGAAAACCTCGAAACACCGCAAAGTGTAATTTGCTATTCTTTAAACGGTATCGGAGGAGTTTCTCGTGAATTAAATCGTCTGTACCGCAATAATCTATGCCGTAGCAAATGGGCAAACAAGGACAGACCTATACTTATAAATAATTGGGAAGCAACTTATTTTGACTTTACAGAGGACAAACTTGTTTCACTTGCCAAAACTGCAAAAGAAACAGGAATTGAATTATTTGTACTTGATGATGGGTGGTTCGGAAGTAGAAATGACGATTTTCAAGGACTTGGCGATTGGTTTGTAAACAAATCAAAATTGCCGTCCGGTATTGACGGACTTTCGCAAAAAATAAACGATGTAGGCTTGAAATTCGGAATATGGATAGAGCCTGAAATGGTCAATCCAAACTCGGATTTATTCAGAGCACATCCCGACTGGGTAATTCATGTACCAAACAGACAACCAACTTTGAGCCGTAATCAACTTATATTGGACTTGACACGCAAGGAAGTCCGTGATTATATTGTAAAGTCAATATCAAACATACTTTCTCAAGGTGTTTCATATGTCAAATGGGATATGAACCGTCCTATGACCGATATGCCACGTCCGGGATACAATTATGAATATACCTTAGGCTACTATGATATTCTCGACCGACTTACAAAAGCATTTCCACACATTTTATTTGAAGGATGCGCCAGCGGCGGCGGAAGATTTGACGCAGGTGCTTTGCATTATGTACCGCAAATATGGACAAGCGACAATTCAGATGCAGTTGCACGATTGAAAATTCAATATTCAACATCTATCGGTTATCCGCTGTCCTCAATATCGGCTCACGTTACAGCCTCTCCAAACCACCAAAACGGCAGAATAACTCCGCTTAAAACCCGTGCAGACGTTGCATATGCGGGAATGTTTGGATATGAACTTGACATTACTCAGATGTCCAATGAAGATATTGAAGAAATAAAAAAGCAAATAAGCTTTTATAAGAGTATTCGCACATTAATTCGTACGGCTGATTTTTACAGACTTCAAAGCCCGTATGAAACCAATTACTGTACATGGCAAGCCGTATCACCTGACAAGAACGAAGCATTCGTTATGAGTTGCAAAATAGAAACAGTGCGTGATAAAGAAAATAATTATATCAAACTCTACGGACTTGATTCTTCCGCAACTTACACCGACACGCTTACAGGTAAAACATATTACGGTGACGAACTTCTAAATCGAGGTATTATGTTTGAATATGAACTCAAAGACTTTTCAACGGTAATTATGCATTTGGTTAAAAATTAATTACTGCATACAACAAACGCCTTTCGGAATTTACCGAAAGGCGTTTTTAGATGTTTATTGATTTGATATTTCAACCGCATTGCATAACGGCTTTATATTTGTCATACTTTCAAAAGCAAATACTTTTATTTTGTCGTATTCGTTATTAATCTTAAATGTCATATTTTCTCCGTTGTATGACTGTATATCAATACTTGACATTATGCCGTTTTTATATGCAGCTACAATGAATTTTGTTCCGTTATTCGCATTTCGAGGAGCTACGGTTACCGTTGAATCATTTACAGTAACATCATCTTTTGTCATGACAGAAGGAACTGTTCCTGCTGATATATCACATACTCTGAAAACCCACATTAGATTATTTCCGGTATCTACAAGCGGGTCTATTCTTATTGATGTACACTCCTTTAATTTTTCATTTTTCCATGATTTAACCCATTTACCGTCAATATAAATATCAATCTGATTTCTGCTTTCGTTTGCAACAAATTTTACATTGTACGGTTGAGGACGACTAAATCCTTTCTCGAATACCTGTACAAGCTGTTCTCCCAAATCAGATCTACCATATGAATCTGTCGGTGTAATTTTCACTATTCCCGTATAATACGGAACTTCAATATCAAACTGTACATATGCCTTACCGTCTGAATTGCTGTTAAACAAATACTTATCAAGATCTTTAAGAAGAATTTTATTATCCGTTACAGTACCGTCAACAAAGGTTTTACCTTGCCAAGGTATAATAAGTGACATACCTTTATTATCAGGGTTTGTAATAAACGGCATACCGTCACTGTTTGCCCATTGCGGCGTCCAGTTTTCCATTGGATATGTATATGATTCCTGCTCACCGTTATATACGTCACTGAATAATGTTTTTTCATTCTTAGGCTCATCAGAGATTGTTGCGGCAGGAATGTTTGTAATTCCTATTTTTAAATATTCAACTCTAAATGCCTCTTTAACCTCATTATTTGTGGCGGTAAGCTGTTCTATTTTCATTGTTGTACAGTCTGTAAGTTTATCGCTTTTCCATACTGTTTGTAATTTGTCATTGACATAAACATCAATCTGATTCTTATTTGTATTTTCTACAAATCGAACAACATACCATTCACCCGGATTAAACGTATATGTAAAATCGCCTATTGATGTATCACCGTTAGGTATAAATCTTAGAGTATTATACAATAACGGTGACTTAAGCTTAAATTCCATATATGACGCATTTGCTGAAGTGCTGTTATAGAACGTATCACCGAGATTTTGCAATGTTATTGCATTATCGGTCAATGTTCCGAGGTCTTGGCTCCACTCGCCTTGCCAATAACTGCGTAATACATTTTCGCCGTCATCATCTGCTCCAATCCAGTTTTGCTGAGTCCATTGCGGATTCCATTCGCTTACCGGATGAGTATAAGTCTTATCGGCGTCATTGTAAATATCATCTACACTCGGAATATAGTCTATAATATCCTCTGTAACAGCCGTTGTTGTAACATCGGAATAAGGCTTAATACAAACAGTATCTCCTGCCGTTTTTATACCGTCAAATCCCGAGAATTTGCTAAACTGTTTAACCGAAGTAACTTTTATCGTAACCTCACTGCCTTTTTCAAAGCTTTCGCTATACGGTAAATTATGTTTTACTCCGTTCACTTCAATTTCAATACTGCTGTCACCGTTTACAGTTATCTTTTTATTACCTGCTTTTCCGTCATCACTGCATACATATGCAAATACCGCATTCAATTCATGTTGTCCTGATATTTTACTGTTATTCTCATAAATATTTCCGTCATTATCAGTGAAATATTTAAACTCATAACCCGATTCGACATCGGTTACAGAAATCGGAACATTTGCAGAATCGGCAATAACATTCTGTTCCAAGCTATTATATTCTGTATCACCAATCTTCATAGATGCCGTAACCTGCTGCGGATTTTTAATATCAAGAATAGCTCTGTCGTTATAATCTGTATTTACTGTTGTTTTAAAAGTATAATTACCGCTTTCAAGTTCATATACCATACAACCGTCTTGGTAACCCTTAGACTGTATACCCTCTGAATTTTCCGCTTTAACATTGCCTTCAAGCACATCTGTAGAGTCACTCTTTACCGGCAAATACAAAGTTGCCGTAGTGTTTGCCGGAACGGTTACGTTATATGTAAAGCTGCCGTCTTTGGTATTTACCTCCCATGCACTCTTTATATTACCGCTTATAGAATTATACGAACCTTTTGCACTTGTAATACTTCCTCCGATTTCCGGCTTAAGAAGAAAATGCTTAAATCCTGCACTGTTTTCGTCACGGTCAATACCAAGCATATATCTGTACATCCATTCGCAAACACTGCCGTAAGAATAGTGATTTAACGATTGGTCTTCTTGTATCATACTTGTACCGTCATTATAAAAACGCATTGATGACCAGCTTTCCCAAATTGTTGTTGAGCCATGTACTACACTGTAAAGCCATGACGGATATTCTTTCTGTTCAAGAAGTTTATATGCCACATCCGAATAGCCGTTGTCGGAAAGCATTGGATTTAGATAGCTTAATCCAAGAAATCCCGTTGTAAGGTGCCAGCCGTGCTCTTTAATATTCTTTACAAGATTTTCAGCCGCACCGCTTATTTCATCTTCATCAAAAAGACCGAATTTAAGACCTAAAACATAAGATGTTTGTGAACCGCACTTTGTTGTACAGCCGTCATCTTCAAGGAATTTTTCTCTCCATGCAGTTCTGTATTTATCATACAACTCACTGTATTTTGCACTGTCGCCGCCATATCCCAATATTGATGCAATTCTTGAAAGCAGCTTTGCACTGTACGCACAAAATGCCGTATCCGTCAAAGCAATCGGACTTTTTGCCTCCAACACCGGTAACCAGTCCCCCGTCCAGCTTTCATCTCTGATGTAATCATCTCCGCTGGTTTCTACAAGGTAATTTACCCAATTACACATAATCTCATAATTTTCTTTTAGATAGTCTTTATTTCCGTATTGCATATACATTTCATACGGAATTATAACGATTGCGTCACCCCAACCGTTAGTTGCCTTTTTTCTGTCGCCTTGACCGAACCATCCCGGTCCAAAAGAGGCCGGTGCTACATCAGATATAATCGTATTGTCCGTTGACGCATCTCTCATATCCATACAATAGTTTTTGTAAAACGCATTTATATCCATATTGTACGAGCCTGCTCTTGCAATAATTTGTGCGTCGCCCGTCCATCCATAACGCTCTCCTCTTTGCGGGCAATCGGTAGGCGCACTTAAAAAGTTATCTCTTTCACTCCACAAAGCATTCAAATAAAGTTGTGTAACAAATTCATCGGAACACTCAAAGCTTCCCGTTTCCTCCATATCAGTCATAAGCAACATTGCCTTAACATTTTCGGCGGGAATTGGCTCTGAAAGACCGGTTATTTCAAGGTATCTGAAACCGTGATATGTAAATTTAGGTTCAAATATTTCTGTTCCGTCGCCTGAGAAAACATATGTATCCGTAGCCTTTGCATTAATTAGATTTTTTGTATATACAGTTCCGACTGCACCGTCTTTGTTTATAAGTTCATCTGTATTGATTATTTCACCGTATTTTACAGTCATCTTTGTTCCGGCAGCTGCCGATGCCTTTATATACGGGATTCCGGCGATATTCTGTCCGAAATCATAAACATACACGCCTTTTTCCGGCTCTGTCATTGTTACAGTATCTAAAGTTTTTACATTTTTAATAAGCGGCATATCTTGAGCCATTATTTGCGGACTTGCCGGATAATTAAATATTTGCGTTTTGTCGGTTACTGTAACAGACTCCCATTTTGAATCGTCATAATCAGCGTCTTTCCAATCACCTAACTGTTTTTCTATTTGTGCGTCAAACTGATGTCCGTCATACAAATCGTCACTTAGCAACGGTCCGTGTCTGTAAGATTTCCATGAATTATCCGTTACTACAGTATCACTTGTTCCGTCTGTATATTTAATAAGTATCTTTGAATAGAATCTCAATGTTGTACCATAGTATCTTAATGTAAACCAACCGTGACCAAGCTGTGCACCGACAGCATTTTGACCGTTCTTTACCATATCCGTAATATCGTATGTTTGATATAAAATATGGTCATCATATTGAGTCATACCCGGATTTAAGTATGTTCCTTCCGTAACACACTGTCCGTTTAAATAAAGTTCGTAAAGACCCGTGGCAGTGGCATATGCTCTTGCAGATTCAACTGTCTTACCTTCGGGAATGTTAAATTCTTTTCTGAACATAGGTGAAGATTCTGTTGTCGAATCATCTTGAGTATTACTTTTTCCAATCCATTCGGCATTATCCCATCCCGAATCCATAAGCCCCGTTTCAAAATATGATGTGTCGGAAACCGCAGTTTTATTGCTTGCGTCAGTCAATTCGACTTTCCAATAGTATCTCGTTGAAGATTCAAGAGCAGTGCCTTTATATTCTATATATGCACTGTCATCGCTTTCAACTTTACCGCTGTCCCATACATATTCGCCGCTATTAAGTTTTTCATCTGATTTTGCGACCAATATTCTGTATGCAGTCTGTTTCTGACCTCTTACATCATCCTCCATTTGCCATGAAAAATACGGGTTTGTACTGTCAATACCTATTGGGTTTATCATGCTGTCCGTCTTAAGACGTACTACCTTTGCCGTTGATCCATCCGCCGCAAAAGCAACCGATAAATCAGTAGCTGTAAGGCAAAAAGATGTTACCATAATTACCGAAACCATAATAGATAACAAATTTCTTAGCTTTTTCATTGTCCTTCCTTCGTTTCATTAAGCTTAATTAACATATTCTAATTATATATTATAATCAAATATTTATCTATGGTTTTATTCTTGGTTTTATAGTCCTCTCATTAGAATTTATTGTTTAAATAAACCAAAATTATCATAATATCACATGATAATTTCGGCTTATTGATTAGTTTCACTGTGCTGCCGCACCGATTATACCGGCATCATTTTTCAATGTTGCAATCTCTATTTTGTCGAACGGCGTTAGTCTTTCTTTAAGTGGATTTAGCAAAGTTTCGTTTTGTTGCGATATTCCGCCTGCAATCAAAATACATTCGGGATCAAAGATATTTATAATATTTTCAATTCCAACCGCAAGATAGTCAATGTATTTATTAAACACTTCCTTTGCAGTATTTGAGTCTTTCTCCATTGCTGTAAATATTGTTTTACCGTCTATTCCGTCTTTAGCACATTCTGCAAGAATACCGTTCGGGTGTTTCTCTACTGCTGCTTTTATCTGCTCAATAAGTGCAGATACGGACGCATATTTTTCCCAACAACCGCATTTACCGCAGTCGCATTGCAAACCGTCTTTTTCTATAATTATATGTCCGACTTCGCCTGCCGAGCCTCTGCCGGAATATATTTTACCGTCCACGATAATACCGGCTCCCACACCCGTTCCGAGCGTAACCAATACCAAGTTATCGGCACCTTTTCCCGCTCCTGCAACTTGTTCACCCAAAGCCGCACAATTTGCGTCATTAGCAACCTTAACAGGTACTTTTAAAGCGGTTGTCAATGCTTCCTTTAAATTGTACTCATTAAACGGAAGATTTGAAGTCGTTATTTTTTCATCACGAATAAATCCCGGAACACCTACTCCTATTGAGCTTACTTGATATTGCAGCATCAATTCGTTACATACCGATACCAACTCATCAACTATATCGTCCGGCGTTCTATTCATTGAAATTGCTACTTCTCTGCGTTCTATAATTTTATTGTTTTCAAGCACACCGATTTTTGCACTCATACCGCCTATATCAATTCCGATTCTTGTGTCGGCATATGCGTCATAATCACATATTACTGTTACGTTAGGGTGCATTTTCAGCATTGTTGCAGGTGAATCCGTTGTTATTTCATCAGAAAGCAATGCCTTTATGGCATTCATCTTCGAACGTCCGTTTGCAAGCAAAATTATCTTTTTTGTCTTGAATATAGTTGCCATACCCATTGTAAGTGCGTGTGTCGGCACTTGATTTTCGTCTTTAAAGAAACGTGCATTTGCCTCTATTGTATCTTGAGTGAGTCCTGTAAGATGAGTATTTGAACTAAGACTTTCAGACGGCTCATTAAAGCCTATATGACCGTTTCTGCCGATACCGAGTATCTGCAAATCAATTCCGCCGAATGCTTCTATCTGTTTTTCGTACTCTGCACATTCCGTTGCAGGTTCTACCGTTTCGCCGTTAGGAATATGCGTATTATTCAAATCAATATTAATATGACTGAAAAGATTTTCATTCATAAAGCTATGGTAACTTTGAGAATTGCTGTGGCTTATCGGATAATATTCGTCAAGATTAAACGTCACAATGTTTTTGAAATCAATCTCATTTTTTTTATTCATCTCAATTAATCGGCTATATGTACCTATCGGTGTTGAACCTGTTGCAAGACCAAGCACACTGTTCGGCTTTTCGTTTACTTGCTTTGCGATAAGCTCCGCCGCCTTTTGTGACATTTCATCATAGTTTTTACATAAAATCAAATTTATCATTTTTCTTCTCCTCCGAATATTTCTCCGTTTATAATAACAGTATTGATTTTATTGTCATCGTCTACCACAATCAAATCACAGTCAAATCCCTCTGCAATTTTGCCGCAATTCAATCCCATCAATTTTGCAGGCGTTTCACTTGCCATTTTAAATGCCTCGTTTTCGGGAATACCGAAATCTATTGCACATTTTACGCATTCAAACAAAGTTGATGTACTTCCCGCCAAAGCACCGTCGGGTGTTCTCGCAGTACCGTCTGTCACAGTCATTTCTTGACCGCCGAATTCATATTTGCCGTCAGGAAGTCCAGTTGCACGCATACTGTCGCTAATCAAAATCATTCTGTCCGAGCCGAATAATTTATACAACATTCTTATCACAGACGGGTGAATATGTTTTCCGTCACAAATAACTTGAACATACATATCCTTGTCAAATGCCGCACCGACAACTGACGGTTCTCTGTGATGTAGCGGCGGCATTGCATTGAACGTATGTGTTACGCATTTTGCCCCATTTTCCGCCGCCTTGATAACCGTTTCATAATCTGCGTCGGTATGACCTACGCAAACAAGCATATCTGTATTCTTTATATACTCTGATGCACCCTCAAGTTCCGGCGCAACAGTTATAATCTTCGCCATCGGATAATCTTTAAATTCATTTATATCCGGCAGTCTGATATATTCGGAGTTTTGTGCCCCTTTGCGATTTTCACTTATGTACGGTCCTTCAAGATGAATACCGAATATTTTAGCACCGGTCTGATGAATTGGATATGTTAAAATTTTTACTATATCATCATGCGGTGCGGTCATTGTTGTAGGATAGACAGTCGTTGTACCACTCTTTGCATACAACTCGGAAAGCTTGTCAAGTTCTGCGTCCATTGTGTCTATACCGCCCATACCGTGAGTATGTATATCCACAAGTCCTGCATATGCACGCTTACCTTTAAAGTCAATGCCGTCCCCGTCAAACTTACCGATTTTCTCAATCTTAGTATCCCTACATAAAATATCGCAAATCTCGCCGTTTATATTTACATTTTTGAATAGCTGTTCCATAAAATCACCTAATCAGATTTTTGTCATTTTTTCTATTGTTTTCAACGCAAGTTCCACACTTGTTGCCGAACTTTCAATCGTAACCATATCAGGCTTTTCACCCTTTTCAACGCAATCTGCAAAATAAGCAATTTCTGCACCGTATCCGTCAACGTTTGATATATTTATCCCCGTTTCTCTCGTCTTTTTCTGCGTATTGTCAAAATCAACTTTTTCGCCGCAGTCCGTTAAAACATTATCCTTGTATTCAACAAACCCGTTTTCAAAAAGTGCAAAATATCCCGCCGCAAACGGAACATCGGGATTATACCAACCAGTTTCTGCCGATACGGTAAAACCATCATAAATATAATCAAACGACGCATAATTGGTCATATTCTTCATGTCGTAATAAACGCCTTTTATATCCTGCGGAATACCGAATACGTCTTGTATAAAATCTATATCGTGAATCATCATATCCACAACTACATGACCGCTTTTTTCTCTGTCAAGCATCCAATTTTCCCAACTCCAACGTGGTACTCCGCTTGCTCGTTTCATATCCAATCTTAAAAGCTTACCGTATTTTCCGCTTTTAATAATATTCCTAAGATAAATATATCCGTTCATAAAACGTACAACATGTGCCGCCATAAAAATCTTACCGCTTTTCTCCGCCGCATTAATTACATCTTTACAGTCATTCACACTTAATGCCATCGGCTTTTCACAAAGAACATTTGCACCGCTTTCAAGTGCCGCTATGCTCATTGATTTGTGCATATATGTAGGTGTACATATGTCAACAATATCGGGATTTTCATTCTTTAACATCTCATCAAAATCCGAATATAAATTTACATCCATACCGTTTGTTTTTTCTTTCAGCATATCTAATCTTACATCGCATGCTGCCACAAGTTTTACATTCTTTATATTTTTATATTCATTCAGATGAACGCCGCCCATACCGCCAACGCCCACAAGTACCGCTTTTAACATAACAAACACCCTTTCTTAAATAAGTTTTTCCAAATATTCTTTTGCGTATATTATATCTTCTATCTGTTTTTCACCGCTGATTTCACGTTCAATAGTAATTGCACCTTCATATCCGACTGCTTTCAATCTTTCAATAAACAGCGGATAATTAACACGACCGTCGCCAATTCTTTTTTCCTCGCCCAAGTGGTATCCGTCTGTTGGATACATTCCGTCTTTGCCGTGAACTCCTTTAATATATTTTCCGAAAATATCAACTGCGTCAACCGGATTAGCATTTCCGTACATAAGTAAATTAGCCGGGTCAAGATTAACTCCTAAATTTCCTGTTCCCACATCCTCTATAAGACGCATTAATGTTACAGGTGTTTCTTGTCCCGTTTCAAATAAAAAGTTTTGCTCATTCTTTTTCGCATATTCCGCAATATGTTTTATTACCTCTGCCATTCCGAAATACTCTGTAGACGACGGATTTTCGGGAATAAAGCCTGCGTGTGTGACAACATCTTTGACATTTATTTTCTTTGCAAAATCCAAACCGCCCATAAGTTCTTTCATTCTTATAAAGCGATACTCCTTAGGTGCAAGACCTAATGTATTCGGACCTGACTTGAAGTCCCATATTACAGGTCCGCTCCATCCACACCAAAATGCAGTTATCTCTACATCAAATTTTTCGGATAACTTTGTTATCATATCCGCTGTTTCATCTGTCATCAGCTTTAAATCCCAACAACACAACTGACAAGTCTTAATTCCCAATTCATTTGCCTTTGCAAAATCTGCCTCCACATTTTTTGTAAGATTGATAAGCACCCCGATTTTCATAGTAATTCATTCCTTTCTGCTTTACAAATTATAAACTTTTTAAAGTCTATATCCTTGACTTTTTGTTGAATGTATTATAACATAGCAGAAAAACAAACTGTTATAATAAAATTACGCAGTAATAGAACAAATTTAAGATTTTAGGTGAAATTTATGAATGATTTAACTTTATATGAACAAATACCGAAAAGCAGTTTTCCTATACGCTTACTTGATTTTCATAATGAGCCGTATACTTTTCCGATTCACTGGCACGAGCATATAGAAATACATTATATTTTCAGCGGCACGGCAACCATACGTTGTGCTGATACTTTCATAGAACTTTCTCCGAACGACTGTGTAATTGTAAACGGGAATGAACTACATCAAGGTATAGACGGTATATGTGATTATGGATGTATGATTTTACCGCCGTCATTTTTTTATGATTCTCATATAATATTTGACCGTGCTTTTAAAGACGATACAGTAACCGATATATTCACAAAAATTTATAAGCATTTTCGTGAGCAAGACATCGGATATAAATATAGTTTAAACGGATATACCAATCTTCTTATTGCACACCTTATTCAAAATCATACCCACGAAACACTTTCAGAAAATTTGTATTTAAGCAGAATGCAAAAACTTGATAAAATCAATAATGCGGTACAATATATAAATGACCATTTCAGTGAGAAAATAACTACCGTACAACTCGCCGAATTGACACATCTAAGCGAAGGACACTTTTGTAATACATTTAAAGAAGCTACCGGCTTAACCGCAAAAGAATATATAAATGAAGTCAGAATTAAAAATGCCGCCGATTTAATTAAATCAACCGATATGACAATAGCCGAAGCCGCAATGTACAGTGGGTTCCCCGACGCAAATTATTTTACAAAAATGTTTAAAAAGTTAATGGGTATAACACCGACTTCGTTAAGAAAAGATTAAAACTTATAGTATAAATTTAAGGTTTATTAGTACAAATTTCATCTTTTTTGTGATTTGATTGACACCTTATTATAACCTATAATACATTAAAATCAGAGGTGTAAACGAGGTGATTAATTATGAAAAAATACAACGTTGCTCTCATAGGCTGTGGTCAAATGGGAGCCGCTCATTTAGAAAAAATATATTATAAGGAAAATGTAAATATTGAATATGTATGTGATTTAGACATATCAAAAGCTGAATTTTTCAAAAGAAAATTTAATGCAAGAAAAGCAGTAACAGAATCAGATGAATGTATCAACGATGAAAATGTAGATATTGTGATTATCGCAGTCTATCCGTCACTTCATCTTTCAATGCTTGAAAAATGCCTTCAATACAAAAAACACGTTATTTGTGAAAAACCTATCGCCGCAAATAAAAAAGACGGCGACCGTTTTATAAAAGCCTTAAAATCTCATCCCGAATCAAAGGTACTTATCGGTCATATTCTTCGACATAATAAAACATATCAAAAAGCTGCAAATCTTATTCAATCAGGTGTGATAGGTAAACCGATTGTAATGCGTATGGTGCAAAATCATCATATTATGAACAGTCAAAGATATTTAACTCTGTTAAATGAAACCTCACCGATTATTGATTGCGGCGTACACTATATGGATGTCATGCAGTGGTTTACGAGTGAAAAAATAATAGATGTTCAAGGTATGGGAGCAAGAATTGACAATGATATTCCGCAGGACAAATATGATTACGGAATTGCTACGGTTAAATTAAGCGGAGGTTCAATCGGATATTATGAGGCGGGCTGGACAAATGCCCTTTCTGCAACTGATACAAAGGAATTTGTCGGTCCTCTCGGCAGAATAAAAATCATATATGCAAAAGACCGCTATACCAATAGCGAAGAAGGCGATTTGATTGAACTCTATAAATATCCCGATAAATCATATGAAACAATTAATATTCAATGTGACCGAAAACCTTGCGGCGATCAATTTGATTATCTAATAAATATGATTGAAAATAACCTCCCTCCCGTTCCGACAATAGACGAAATACAGGAAAGTTTCAATGCTGTATTACAAGCAGATGTAGCTATAAAAAAATTTATTAAGATAGAATAAAAACATGCCGGCAAAATGTCGACTGTTTCCAAAAAATCACATCTTACGATGTGATTTTTAAATATTATTAAAAAAACAAATCATAAAGTTTCTTCTATATCGAAATTTTATATTTTTGCACCATTTCTGACATGCATTTCGCCGGAAATGATTTTTAATGAGGTTACACCTCAACCTCCGCGAATAAAGCAAACAACATCATCACAGTTTTATCTATTATTTATATTTTAAATTTTTATAGTTTGGTCGATAGTAATGTCCTAATTTATATGGATTTTCAATTTGCTTTGGATGCTCTAAACCAATAATATTTTCAGCTTTAACTTGTGATACATAAACTGATATATCATCTTCATGTTCATTAATTGCTCTCTCAACATCATCTAACCAATCTTTTGATATATCTTCTATCGGAATATCACAATAAAATATAGTTGGTATGCCAACATCTTTTAAAAGTTCTCTGCGCCCAATCTGATTTGTCAATGCATTTAAGAATTCGCTACCATAAATCAAATAATGACCGGCATCTTCGAGCAATGTATCTTTATTAAGTGCCAGCCAAACTTTTCTTTGACTAACCTCTGAATCTACCCACATTTCATTAAAATTTTCTTTTATCTGCTCCTCATATCTTTTTGCTCCCAACCTGTCTATTATATCTTTTATTGCTGTACTTTTTGTGTATGGAACAATACCTTTATCTAAATATTCTTGAATAGAAAGCGGACGACACGCATGATAAGCTCGTATATGTGTATAAGCTCGTATATTTATATATTTACCATAATGATTATTTAAATCGAAAACTATTTTTCTCATACTTCTCCTTTTAAACAACGTTTACATTTAAAATAGGTATTCTCTTTTTACCATTTGTCAATAACATAATGATTCCTCCTGCCTCTATAACTATTCTTACTTTAAAGTATAGCATAAATCATATAATATATCAACGCAAAAAAAATTTATTAATTATATGTCTATCGCATATTGTTTTTTAATACGTCTCATGGGCGTCATTATAATAAAGTAATTATGCCATTCATTAATAAAACAATGCCGTTAGTTTGGTTTTACCCACCCTAACGGCACTGTTTTAATATCAAGTGTAAATCATTTCTTCTAATTCTTCGAGTGTGTATCCGTCATTATACAATTCCTGTATCACTTCCGGATCCTCGCCGTACATTGCGGCAACTGTCTTTATATCTTCGAGATATTCTTCCGCATAATAATCATCATATCCAGTATCAATATAGCAGTCGCAACCGTAATCGTACCAATGTCTGCCGTATGATTCGGTATAATTGAAATGACCTCTTTCACGTTTACCGTTACTCTTGATTTTCAAAATATCACCCTCGTTAAGAACAATATGCTCATACTTACCATTCTCCAAATCTTGAAACAATTCCGAATCAACCAACGCTTTCCACAATATCTGTTTTGTCGAGGCAAACACATAAACACCTTTATCCTTAAAATGAATTAATGAAATCGGGCTATCGCCTTTTACGAGATATAAATTGTTTTGATTATCAAGTATATTAAAGCTAAAGCTTCCCTCTATACTTTCAGCCATGAATTTGATTGTCTTGAAAGTAAGTGCATTTTTATACTTGATTAACTGCACCGCAACAAATGAATCTGTTTCAATTTTGCTCTTAAAGTTATACTTCTTTTGTATTTCCTTATCATTGAACAGTACACCGTTATGAGCAAGTGCAAACTGACAGTTCTTCACCATTTCACTCCAAGGATGATTGTTATAGTTCTTACTCTTGTCCCCTTGTGTACTGTGCCTTGTATGACCGATTACGGCATTTATGAATTTGGGTATATTGGGATTAAACTTATATGCACTTACCGCACTTTTGTTTATCTTCATATTACCCAAAATCGAATATGCAACGCCCGTTGCGTCTGTGCCACGTTCTGCACTCTCCATGCCGAGCAAATCCACAAGCTCATTCATATCTTTTAATTTATCCTTGTAACTTAACACTCCATATATTCCGCACATTATATTTCCACCTCATTTCTTATCGGTTCATTGACGTAAAGTCTTTTTTCTTTCAGATAATTAATCAGCTCTTGTTTGTCGTCTGATATTCCTTTTACGAAATCAAGCCATGTAAGACTCTGCATAAATTCATCGGACAAAGAAATAGCAACCTTACAGATTTCATCTACCATCTGCAAGGTTGCTATAAATGTGTTGTACTTTAAAGTACCTCTGAATATTCGCATTTCTATTGTTGCATCATTTTCAAGATTAACCGCCGCATATCGTCCCATATGTGAATTCTTAGCGTGTTTTAATGTTTCTTTCGGATTGATTATTCCGCCGCCGTAACGTCTTGCCCAATGTTCTGCTTGAGATTCCGTTCTTCGACTGAATGTTAAGATTTCATTCCAAAACTTCTCATAAAAGTAGAGAATCTTCGCTATTGTCGCCTCTTGTTCTTCATAATTCGCTCCGAGTGCATTTCGGCTTATATGTACATGAAGTCCGCAGGTTCCGGCTTGGTGACTTAAGTATCCTTTTGCTACCGCTTTGTTAAGAATCTCTCTCCAAGGCATTTGATTTATGTGATAGTCAAGCGTCATCGGATGTGTTACACACTCAAAACCATCATCAAGTGAACCATCATGTTTAATGTACATATGCTCTTTTTGAGCATTTGCAATGTCAAGTAATTTACTTGCACAAAATTCATTTTCACCGCCGTCATCAAGTTCAAGTTCCACGCCCAAATATCTCGGACCGTCACCGTAGAATATCGGTTCTGGTTTATAGTAATAGTCGTGGATTATCTCGTCCATGTCAAAACAATCTCTGCAATATGGATGGTCATGATATTCTTCATCTTCATGATAACAAGCGTCATCATAATGAATTACCGCATCACATCTTTCACATCTGACATAATCTTCATCATAACAAGTTTGGCACAAGTCACCATCTGCCGAATCATCATTCCAATGTCTGTCACCACAATCACGGCAAATGAATGTTTCACGTCTTAAACACGCCTCACATAAATACGACTCATCAAAATATGTTAGTTCTGATAAATCATGTTCTTCGTGACATATGTCACAAGTATATTTTTCCTCTTTCATTTTTCGTCCTCCTCTTAATACTCCTCTGCTTTCAGCATTGTCGAATGTGTCTTATCGTCAATCACATAAACTTTGCCCACAAAAATAGAAGCACCTTGTAATTTAATAAGATACTCCATTTTATACTCCGGCATTTCTTGTGAATGCACGATTTTTTGCATACCGTCATACTCTGACAGTTCAAATACTTGCAAGTAGTCTTTCGACTCAACCTCCATTGTATCAACCATATTCCACATCATACATTGTAATACAATAGGAACTTCCTCATTTACTCCACAAGTACAAAATCGTTCATTTTGGAACATATAAATTTCACCTCCGTGTATTTTATTACACAGAGATATTATATATTTTTAATGTATGACTTTACGTTTTTCACTTCAACATATCAGCATAGGTTACAAGAGATACATTTCCGAGTTCATTCGCCTTATCAATACAGCCTTTTGTGAACCCGGACTTAGAGAACAAAAATAAATGCACATTAATATATGAAAACAAATTACTGCGTTTTATCAGTGTTTCAAGCACACCAAGATCAACTTTTTCATTGGTCCATTTACATTCACCGAATAAAGCCGTCTTTTTATCCTGCTCACCCATTATATCAATTTCTGTCTGTTTCTTTTCAATAGGATCGTTTCCCCACCAACGACCAAGTTCCGAAAACTCGACCGGTGAATTACCGTCAAGTAGTAGTTTCCAAAGATACTGTTTACAAATTTCTTCAAACACAGCACCCATATATTCCGAAAGTTGCGGTTCAATACGTCTATACACAATATCCGCCGCACCACGCATTATAACAGAATTATTGTTAGGAACAAATCTATACCAAAATCTGAACATATTATCTTCTATTGAATATATAGATTTTCGAGATATTTTCTCACCATACGGAGTTTCCTTTTTAACAATCCCCAAATTTATCAGGCTCTTGAGATAATTCGCACAAATATTGCTGTCCTCACCGACTTTATTTGAAATGTCCGACATTCTCGATGCACCGACCGCAATAGCGGTTATAATCGCAGTATATATAGCCGGCTCTCGTACTTCTTGCTTTAATAAATTTGTCGGCTCTTCATATAGGAAAGAAATCGGATTCAAGTAAGTATTTTTTATATTATCTTCAATACTTAATCTATCATCTATTTGTAACAAATACTGAGGTGTTCCACCCACAATACCATACGCAAGTGCTTTGTCTTCGTCCGGAAAATTCTTAAAACATCTGCAGGTTTCTTCAAAACTAAAAGGTTGTATTTTCATTTGTGCAGTTCTTCTGCCATAAAGCGGTGATTTATATGCCAACACTTCATCTTCCATATACGACATTGACGAACCGCATAAAATAAGCATTAGCTTTGAAGTGTCCTTATATTTGTCTATAAGCAACTGTAAAGTTGATGCCAAGCTTTTTGATGAACGTGCCACATACGGATATTCATCTATTGCAAGTATCAGTCGTTTCTTTTCAGCAAGCTTAAACACATATTCAAGTGCGGCTTGAAATGACAGAAATGATGTTTCCGCCTCAATACCGCTGCTGTATTCAATTATGCTTTTACTGAAATTTTCAAGATTTTGTTTTTCGTTGCTTTCAACACCCATAAAGTAAATCGCTTCTTTATTATCTATAAAGTGATTTATAAGTGCTGTCTTTCCGACACGTCTGCGCCCATATATAACGGCAAATTCAAATTTGTTTGATTCGTATAATCTGTCCAATGCCGCCACTTCACGTTCTCTTCCAATAAACATGCTCTCTCACTTCCGTTCTTTTTGTTTAAATCAGTATATCACAATTTATATTTTTAGTCAATTACGTTTTACTCATTTATGTTTGAGTAAAACTCATCTTAGTAAAATTCAATTATTCACTTATACATTATTTACATGAATAATCGAAAGGAGGTTTTCTGTATGATACGAACGATACTAAAAGGAATTAAAAAAGTATTGCTTATGCTTTGGTAAGGAGGTGTTTTTAATGGGTAAATGGATACTGATTTCTCTGTTGCCGATTACTGCTCTGATGTATCTTTTCGGCAAAAAAGAATAACGTTATAGGGCTTGATTCTGTCAAGCCCTATCTGTATTCATAAATTCCAACAAGTCTTCTTTTTTTATTCTCCAACGATTCCCCACTTTGAATCCCTTTATAGTTCCGTTATGCAATAACTTCAACAATGTATTGCGACCGATATATAAATACTCCACAGTTTCCGCAAATGTTAATATTGCCGGAAGTTCATTCTCATTATAGTACATTAAAAATCATCCTCTCATTAAGATTCTTAAATCACTGTTGGCTCAAAATAAATTGTTACAAACTATCTTAACTACAATTCAAATCTCTGTTTATCACAGTGTAAACCACTCCAAATCTGTCTATATAGTCATATAAAATAGAATAAATGTAGAATTTTATTTTCCTTTAAAACATTAAGTTAAGCGAAGAATATTCGTGCAGATAAGGAATTTAAAGATTTCTATTCGTATACGATTTTTCGCAAATAATTTTAGAAGGGAGATACTTATTATGACATTTCATACATTTGAATGCAAGTATCCATTAAGCGGTAGTGAATTTGCTACTATACATAAGGAACTAAAAAAATTAGGCAGTTCCTATTTTGAAAATAAGCCTAAAATGGCAGATGAAAATAAAAAGACAGACAACATAACAAAATATGTGTGTACTGCATTATCACAATATGGTATTATAATTTACATCATATTAAGAGAAACAACATCCTCAACATTTGTACCCATGTTGATTTACAGAATAAATCCTACACGAATGATTGAGGGAAACAAAGACAATTATGTGGACGTATTTCATTGCAACAATGCGTTAGATATTCCACAAATGGCAAATCGACTTTTAAATGAAATATCGCCGAATTTGCCTAATATTGAGATATGCTCTCTATCTCGTTTTGACTATTGCGTCAACATAAAACTCGAAAATCAGCAACAGGTGACTGATTCGATAAAACTAATAAATCAAGCATTTGATCCGACTTCAGGTTATACGCAGAAAATAATGTTCCATACAAAATCGTACAAACCAAAATACCCAAAAACAGAAGCGACCTTTTTTAAATCCAAAAGAGTTGAAATCAGTTTCTACAATAAAAGACTGCAACTGCAACAAGAGGATTTGAAAGATGAATGGCACGAAGATATACTTAGAGCAGAGTTCAGATGTTTCAAGTCCTATATCAACGACTTATACAAACGATTCGATATAAATAATATTACGGATTTTTTTGAAAACTCTATCGAAATCGGGAACTACGTCATAGCATATCAGCTAAAGAAATTAAAGCTTGATGTTATATTTCGTTCGTCAAAATCCATTGAAAGTATTATAAAAAACGGAGCATTTAAAGCTAAAACCAAGTTGGACATGCTACTGCTCGTCGAATGGGTTTCAAGTCATAAATCATTAAAACGAGTAATCGATACATGCAGCAAAAGCACTGTAAATAAAAAATTACTAAAGAAATTTCACAAGCTTGGTATATCGGTAAAGCCTCTGCCTTGCAGAAGTTCATTGCCTGAGCCGTTCAATTTACCAGGGTTAATTTACAAATTTGCCGATGTTAAAACTGTGAATAATTAGTACAATTTTGATTGAAAATTATAGTTATTAATGATATAATATGTCACGAAAGACTCGAATAAGTGTCTTTTGACACTTATTCGGTCGATTTGTGACATATTATTAACAGAAAGGAATATATGGAAATGGCAAAAAGCGGTCCTCAACGTCATGACTGTTATTTTAAAAAATATATATCAATTTTCACAAACAAAGATAATCGCCCAACAAAAACCGAACAAGAAAAGCAACATACAAAAAGTTTTAAAAAATACGACTTCACTGCTATCATAACTGATATTGCCCACAAGCACAAAATCATCGAAACTTTTCCAGATTATAATTTAGATGATAAAAAAATATCAGAAATGATATTGTACCTATTTTATCCTCATGCACAATTAGCAAAAACAACATTGCAACGCACTAATATTTTTATGATAGATGATTATGCGGATGACTTATCTAAAAAATTAATTAACCGTTATAACGAAAACGAACAAGCTTTAGAATTCTTTAAATATGAACCGCTGAATGAAGCATTAACATTCGAAACTAATGATGTATTAAAAAAGGGAGTTTACACAAAGCTAACCAATTCTAAGAAATCGGAAGCAATATATGAAAAACTATATGAAAGTTATAACTTTCTGCTTACTAATGAACTTTTCGACGATAAAGAAGGTACTATGTTTTTTAACAAGCCATACAGCGGTCTTGTTATGCATCTTATGCCAATAAAAAATAAATTTAGCCAGACTGTCTTAGATACCGACATATTATATAACTATATGAATTATTACATTGATGTCGGTGCTGTATTTAATGATGATATCATTTCAAAAAATTTATTACCTATATATAATAACTTGTTTGATAAAAATAGCGATTACTATATAGAATTAGAAGATGAAAACAAAGTCTTAGAACAACAATTTTTAGATATGTATTTTGGAGTATCGGCAGCAGGTTATGTTATAAATCGCTTTGAAGAGTTAAAGTTAAACTATGCTGAAAACACCATATACAAACTAAACTATACTGATAATGATGATATTGAATGCTCTGTCGAGGATTTCTCTCGTATAGGGATTTTCGGTCTTAGCGATACAACGAAAAACATTATAAATATAGCAATAGAAAAAGAAATAGAAAATCAGAAAAGACATTATAATGAAGATTTAGGACAGGAAGAACTTCATAATAATGAAAATCTTGTAACGCAATTCATTAAACAAATGTTGGATGTATTTTATGAATTTGTCGAAGAGTTTGTTCGTTATCTATACATTTTCGGCAATTATGAAAAACGTATTAATTATGTAAAAGACCTAAACTTAGCTCCCCCTAAAATGACAGATGATTGGATATACTTAAAAAATCCAAAATGTGATGAATCGTATATTGTATCATGCTATATTAATAGTCTACACGATTTATCATTTTTAGCTAAATATACTTTTAACAAAAAACATTATTACATAAACGATCAAGAAACTTATCCGATTTTTGCAGAAATCTTCCAGAATCAACAACGTGAAGAAAAAAGAAAAGCAAAGAAACAATCTTGAGATTAATATTTATAACAGCGATTATGACAATTTGATCAGAAATCGCTGTTTTTTTTATAATTTTCAAAAAAATTTTAAAAATTTTTTTAATTTTTCCGTACTTTTTTCAGTTTTAAAAAAAATCGCTCATTTTTTGACACATAAATAGCCGATTTCTAATAACCTTAAATTCTAATATTTCAAAAAAGTACGAAAGCAAAAAATGGCTTTATTGCTTGTTTTTTTCGTTTTTTTCAATAAAAACTCAATGTTTTTTCACTTTATTTAGCCATCACCTTTACAGTATGATTTTGACGAAAATAGCAGCTCTGTTTATAATATAAATATATTTTAAAACAAGGAGGCAAAAGTATGAATTTTCAAGAAGAAAACATTGTGGGATCATATGAGGAGCCTGCAAACATTGATACAAATCTTGAATTCTTTGAGCAAGTCAATCAATGGATCAGTGATGACCACGTCTATTGCGATTATGATGACGATAATTATGAAAACCGTGAGGGCGAATTCGGAAAGGAGAAAAAAATGAAGAAAGCTTTAAAAAAACAAAAGAAAGTCACCAAAAAGTTAAAACGTGAAGTCAAGTCGCTGAAAGCTGAAATGGAGCTAACCAAAGAATCAGTAGACAAAAATACTCAATCGATTAGCAAAATCCAATCGGATGTCAGTTTCTTGAAGCATGCCAGCAAGAAAAAGCTGGTATCTGACAACATTCATAACATTATTACTGAACCTGACCAACGCAAACGCAGCAAGCTTATTGAAGACTTTGCAGACTCAATGGAGGAGGAATTTTAATGGAACTTTTTAAAACTACTCCAGACGGTATTGTTAAATGCGGTAAGCGCAGTCAAAGATTGATATGCAATTTTTGTCCAAAAATTGTTGACATACTATTTGCAAATAACAATCATAACCGAAAACAAGTTTTATGCTTGCAATTAACTGCTACATTCAAAGGCGCTAAAGTCGTTCAAAACGTTGATATTGATTTTGAAACAATTTCAAAATTCGATCCTTCAAGCATAGACTTGCGGTTTGCCATATCTCCAGGCAAAAATAACAAGGATGATTTCGTTGCATATCTGCAATCACTTGCAACGAATATCGTTCCAACTGAAAAATTCTATATTGATTCTTTCGGTGAGTGGGAGCATAATGGGCAGTATATTTTCTGCTTAGGCGATATGTTGATTGGGGAAAATATAAATCTTGATGATTATTATATCGACCCTAACATCAGCCAATTTCATATGAACTATACACCTAACACATCACCACAAGAAAACTATGAGGCTCTTTGTCATTTTATGGAGATTGAAGATGGCATTTCAGACGTTTTGATGTTGTACGTTCTGACCTCTCTGCTACGCCCATTATATCACAAAGCAGGGTTCAAATGCAACTACATTTTGAATTTGGTGGGCAAAACTCAAAGCCGCAAAACGACATTGGCTCAGTTGGCGAGTGATTTTTTCTATGATGGGACCGGCAAAAACTCCAACACTATCAGATTGGACAGCTCCGTCAATTCAATACAAGATTTTTTATCGCTATTCAAAAATCTTGTAGCCATCGTTGATGATTTATTCCGAGATAGCTGCGCAAAATCCGACCTAAAATTCAAGGCACAACAGATTTTGCGTCAGGTGGCTGACGGAACAATCCGTCAGAACATACAAACAAATTCTGACATCACGAATACTTCGCTTATCATGACAGCAGAATTATTATTGGACACCGTTTCGGATTTAGGGCGTACACAGTTAGTTTATGTAAAAAAGCCAATTGATTCTGAAAAATTGTCTAAAAGTCAAGCCGAGAAATGTAAGCTATACAGTTTTTATGTAGATTTTCTAATTTGGATTTATGAAAGCTATGACGACATTTTGACATCTTTAAAGATTGACTTTGAAATATTTTTAACTGAGCGTTCAGCTACAAAGATGTTGTACATGCGATCGTTTGAACACTCGTACATTGCAAAGACAACAGCAAAGTATATTTTTACATATGCTCGCGAAAAGAATTTGATTTCCGACAATAAATTCAAATTCATTCAGAAAAATATGGACCAAATCATAGACGACAACTACCAAGTGCAATTAGACACACTTGATTCTATCGCCAAATCGTCCGGAGAAACAAAGTTAAATCCGTCAAAAGCACTGTTTTGTTGTTTAAAATATAAAATTCTTGACCTAACTAATGACCCTGAATGTTTTTTGAAGGGGGAGAAATTATTATACATTCGCACTGAAAAACTTCAATTTGTGTTGAATAAGAAATTTAATTTCCAAAATTCAGTGAAATATTACACCGATTATTTTAGGAAACGAAATATCTTGGTTCAGGAGCGAAACGGTGCAAAAAGCACAAAACGAATTAACAATATAAGGTATTTGGTTATTCGTTTGGATTTGCTACTATTAGATGTTGACAGCACTGAAAGTATGATAGATCTGTTTAAATAATTAATTTGATAGAAAGGACTATTTTATGAAATTTTACGGAATATATGGTAGCAATGGTTGTGGAGTATACACTGATTATGAGAAAGCCTTAAAGGGGTTGTCATTTTTAAATCGTCGCAACCAAAAATGCTTTTCCAATAGAAGCGATGCCGAAAATTTTGCAATTTTAGGTTGGTCTGAGTATAATTACTGGGCATCATTTTTAAAAAAGTTACCACTCAACTATACCATTTATAATAACCAATTAGAGAAATATCTGTAATTAGTTGTAAAATACTTATTTATTATCTAAGTGAATATATTATACAGGAGGTGGGAGTTATGTCAAAAGCATACATTTACAACATCAAAGTCAACTATGCAAATCGTAACGAAAAGGAGCGAAAATACACAGTCAACAAAAAATTGACAAACGTAATCCTAACAGAATCGGCTGTCGCATACATACAAAACAGATAAAACAAAGGGCAAGGTCTAACCTTGCCCCTAAGGAGGTGCAACGATGAATTCCATTCAAAAAGCAGCATTATATATGCGACTGAGCAAAGAGGACCTTGACAAAGGCAATGCAGAGAGTGAAAGTATTCAAAACCAAAGAATGATTCTTGACGAATACGCATCTTCACACGGTTGGGAAATTTACGACCATTATATTGACGAAGATTTTTCGGGCAGTGACAGAAGTCGTCCCGACTTCAACCGAATGATTGAAGACGCAAAAAACGGCAAATTTAATATTGTACTTGTTAAAACGCAAAGCCGTTTTGCGAGAGATATTAAGGTTGTCGAGGACTACATTCACAACCTTTTCAAAGAGAAAAAAATCCGTTTTGTTTCTGCACTTGAAGGTATAGACACCATGCGTTCCGATTCAGAGTTGAGCAGTCATATCCATGCGGTTTTTGACGAAACACAGCTTACACTGTTATCACAGAACATACGCAGAAGTTTTGATGAAAAAGCGAAAAGAGGTCAGTTTTTCGGTTCAATGCCGCCGTTCGGCTACAAAAAGGATCCGAACAATAAAAATCATCTTATCATTGATGAGGACGCCGCACCGGTAGTGCGAACAATTTTTGAAATGGCGGCGGCGGGCAGTACATATATGCAAATCGCTCAACACTTAAACAGTTGCGGTTATCTTATTCCGTCCGAATACAAAAAACAACAGGGCTACAAGGTAAACGGTATGTACGACAGACATATGAAAATCGGTAAATGGACTCGTGATATGGTCCGTACTTTTATTGCAAATGAAGTATATATAGGTACGGTTGTAAATCATAAAAGCACTGTTTTAAATTTTCGTACAAAAAAGAAAGGCAATGTGCCAAAATCCGAGCATATAAAAATTCCGAATATGCACGAACCTATAATTGACATAAATCTTTGGAATACCGTGCAAAAAATGCGTCAAACCCGTCGCAAGGCTTCAAGCGGAAAAGACGGCAAAAAACACCCTCTTTCCGGCAAAGTCTATTGCGAAAAATGCGGTTCAAAAATGTATAAATGCAAATCGGGCGGTATTTCATATTTCAGATGTTATCGTGCGTCGTCAACCGGTGAATGTGATAATCATAAACGCATACGTCTTGATATGCTTGAAAAAACTATCATTGACAAAATTAATGAAACCATTTCACAGTACGTCAATCAAGATGAATTGAGCGAAAATATTGTTATCATAAATCGTCTTGATAAAAAACTTGAAAGTTTAAAAAATCAACGCTTTAATATTGAAAAAAGCTTGGAAACAACACGCAAAAATTTGCTTAATTTGTTGAAGTCATATAATGACGGTGTGGTTATTCGTGAAATATACGAACAGGCACAAAACGATTATATGGAACAACAAAATGCAACAAAAACAAAGCTAAAAAATATTGATGTTGAAATCAATGACGTGCAGACAAAAATCGAAAATCAGGAGGATAAAGAAGAAATTTTGAAAAAATATACTCATATTGATAAGTTGACTATTCCGATAGTACAAGAGTTTATCGACAGTATTTTTATCAACGAAGTCACCAAAGACGGTCAGCGTAATATTACTATCAATATGGCTATATAATACTTTTAACTATTTCTATTTTACATCTACTATATTTGTATTCACTAAGAGGTGCAGAAAATTCTGCACCTCTATTTTTTCTATTTTCAAGAATTTACAACCGTTCACGAACCATCATCAAGGCATATCCAAGCAGATTTTGCCCTTTCCATTTGTCAATTTGCAACCTATCCGGATTGTTCATTGACAAACCTATGCCCCATATTCTGTCCTTAACTGCACACTCTGCCAAAATTGAGTTATCGGTTGCTTTGAGTTTTGCTTTCAAATCTTCGTTCTGAGAAAATTTTGCAGTCAATCCTTCAAATACAACTATTTGACGAACCCCATTCCAGTAGCTCTCGTTATAATTTGCAACAAGTCTGCCAAAAGCTTTTATTTCAGCCACATCATCTGTTGCAAGTATCTTTTTTGCCATGTCCTTATCTCCAAAACACACAGCTTTTTTATACATCATATATTGTTCCATTGAGGAAAAGTCTACATCATTCACTGTAAACTTGCTCGGATACCAATTACTCAAATATCCGTTTTCCTCATTTGGATTGTGAAAACAAAGAATTGTCATTATATTTCACCAACTTTTTTAACAGCTAAATCAAGTTCCAAATCGTGAAGTCCGCCGTACGCTTTGACCAAAAAATCTACCGGAACTTTTTTTACTACTTCACTGCTTGGAATATTATAATACCATTGATAATATGCGTAAAATTCGCCTATCCAATCCGGCATAAAGCCTTCAATAGCTTTACCGTTTTTCAATTTAAATCCATCAGTTTTGCAAAAATAGTCCCATAATTCCGAGGCACTCATTGTATTCACATAGGCTTTAGCTTCATCAATGCTTCTTCTTGTTTTGCTTGTCATATAAGTGTTGATAAAATCAAAAGTATCCTTATCAGGATAATTCTGTGATACAAGGTCAAAAAGCTTTCCTTGATTTTCAACAACATCACTTAAATATTCTTTCGGATATGCCGGCATTTCAATCACCTCTCAAATCAATGTGCTGAACACATTTGTTACTTTGTTGATGTCCGAATCAACAAGCTCGTGCATATTTTTTCTTGCATTTATATCTCTCTTGTTGTACTTTTCGTTAAATTCATTATAATCAACGCAAATTAATCCATCCTTTATTTTAGTCAGTTTTGAATAAGCAAGTTTAGATTTTATGCAATATTGGATACCCAATCCGCCAAGCGATAACAATTCTTCAAGGATTTCAATATCAATGTTGTCACGCACAAATTCTTTTGCAATATAAAAATATGACGCATTGGCTCTCCACCCTTTTATAACATCATATTCGCTTGTATCAATCCCATATTTCGCAATAAACTTTTTAGACAACATCTTATAACGCCTTGTATCTGCGGCATCTCTATGTTTCATCAACTCTGCAAGCCATGAAAGAACATTATATTGCTGAAAGTCCAATACTTTCAAATCTTTAGTATCCAATTCAAACTTATGAACCCAACCGTTTGTTTCGTCCGGTCTGCAAACAGCCCATTCTTTAGCAAGTTCAACATTTTCGGTAAGATAAAAACCTTTTCCGTAATCGTGTTTGGTTTCGCCCAAGCCATATTGCGGCACAACAACCTTGTTAAAACTACCGTGATATAAAACTATTTCTCCCATTTACTCTTCCTTCCTAAACAAACATCTTTTCAAGTCATGATTTTTAGTTTTTTCAGTAAAAGTGTAAGTATATATATTATAACACATAAATGTTATTTCTTCAACAATACAGTCGATATATCAAAGTAATATCTGTAGGTTTACATTTGAATAAATCTTGAATATCATCCATATCTTTGATATTTAATTTTTTATACCTGCGAGTGTCAAAAATTTCTTATCGGATTGAATTGCCTGAGTTACAAATTTTCCATCCTTGAATAAAGCATAAGTCGTAACAGGAGCAGGCACATTTTGTGCCGACTCTTTATCGGTAATATGAATTACTTTCAGCGGGATATTATTTTCTTTTGCAACCTCCTGTACTCTTGGTACCCAATAATATGTAAACGGACATTGGTCAGTATAATAAATAACAAATCCTTTTTCCGATATGTTTGGGTTCTTTGCACATTCCTTAAATTTAGGCGGTTCTGTATTTTCGCCAAAAGGCAAATACATCAAGTTAATTCCTGTATCCGTTGTATCGGCAACAGTAAATCCCTTGTATGTCATATATTTAGGATCTGACAAAAACTCTTTTTTCTTTTATCCGAAGAAAGTATGCATACACCCTTTTTCCCTTGTGCCTTCGCGTCACGAAGACACTCCGACAACAAATCATTTGAATATCCATGTCCTTTCATTGCTCCGGCAATCCAAAGACAGTTGATATAAATATATCCGTCCGCTTCAATCGGAATCCAAGCATTTCCAGCAGGAATATACTCTATAAAACACTTTCCACGCTCCACACTGCGATAAAACACAAGCCCCTCGTCAAAGCGTTCTTTCAGCCATTCCTTTTTCTTAATACTTTGCTTGCCCGACATCGCACAACAAATATGCTCTTTATCTATATTTTCATTTGTTATTCTCATGTATTCCATAAGATTACCTCCACGAATTTGAGATTCCACGTCGTCAAATTATCTTATTAAAATTTTCTTATCCTCGTAATCATATTTTAAAACTACGACAAGAGAATCTGTCAAAAACAAAATATCTTCCGCCTCAGCATATGAGTTTTCTTCTATAAGCCTTTTTGCTTTTTGAGTAAATATGTTCATAAAAAATTTTTCCTCTGCATAAATCAATCGTTATGGTCGTAAAAATATGTTTCCGCATCATCTATTCCGTCAAAATCATCTTCGTTATCATAATAAAAATCCTCAGGATCATCATAATCATGCACATTATACGAATCGGAGCTATGGTTTGAATCTCCGTGCGAATATCCGTATAAACGTTTTGAATGTGAAGAACCAGATGATGAACGAGTCGAATTTTTCTCTTTTAATCTTCCGTCACTTGAGAATACATCTGAATTTATAACTTTAGAATCAAATTCTTTTATCCTATATCCGCTATAATTTTCTTCCATAGTTTCAGGCGATTCTTTGCTCACAGAATTCACCGTTCCGTTCAGGCAAAAAACCACATACCCTTGATTATACCAATAAAATGTATCATAAATATCATATCGTTCCTTATCCGACGCACTATCTTTTTTTATTCTTTGATATTTATCAGGCTTGCCTAATTGCGTGTATTCGATATATAATTCACTCATACCTTGATACGGCAGTTTATCCGCATACGATGCTCTTTTTTCTTCAAGTTTTTGTTTCTCTTCTGCTGCCTTTTTTGCCATTCTTTCTGGCAACGTACGGAGATATTCTTCTTTAGCTTTTTCTAACTCTTTCTTATATTCTTCATATCTTTGGTTTATTTCTTGTTTTGACGTTTTTATTTCTTCACATAAAGCTCCTCTGTAATTTTCAGGTACAAGGTTTATTCTGTCATTTGCCAATTCAAATTGATTATTGTTGTAATATTCCATTGCTGTTATGTAAATATATAAAGCAGCCGAATTTGCAAAATAATGTTTCAAATTATCCACATCTTCACATTCGTATAAAAGCATAGAACAACGTCCAAATTCTGACCTTTCCAAATTATCATCTTTGTGCTTTACATTCATATCAATAAGCATTTCTTCCGCTCTTGTATAATCGCCTTGCTTTATTACCTCTATCACTTTATTATACTGACTATTCATTATGATAAAATGCACAATTCCATACAGTATAAACATTATAGCAATACCACAGATTACTGCCATAACCTTTCTACCCTTTGTCCATTCCATATTTATCCCCCTATCACCGTATTACTACTATATCACCATATACAAAATAAGTAAATGAAATATTCAGACTTATTTAGCCTTTCTATGCTTAAATTTTACAACAAGCAGAGTCCTATTTAGTGGACTTTATATATTTCCGTTCAAAATATCCTCTGTGCTGAATTGTCAAAGTGTCAAATAACCAATATATTTATAATTGACTTTTATTCTTTAAAGCAGATAATTGTGAAAGAATAAAAAAGTGGACAGCTTCTAATACTGCTTATACAGTAATTGAAGATTGTCCACATTTTTACTTATTCAACTTCTATCATAATCCCGAAATGGTCTGAAACAACATCGTAATTTGTGCCGTCAAATACAACTGTTGATTTAGTCACATCAGCAGTATGGTTACAGAAAATATAATCAATACGTTTATCGGAAATATCTTTATCTTTCCAGCCATCTATTTTTTTTGTGACGGTAAATCCGCTGTCTTTTTCTTTGGCGAGATTAAAACTGTCATACCAACCACACTCTTTTACAAGATTATATCCGCCGTTGATTTCATTTGCGTCACTGTTAAAATCACCCATAAGCCATATGTTTTTTTTGTTGCTAAGATGATTATTAAGATTGTTCCACTGTTCGTTAAACGGTTCTTCCTCATCATTCCACCAACCCATATGGACACTGTAAAACCAACCTAATTCATTTTTTATTCCGATAATACGGCGTGTTTTCCAATAGGAATAATCATTGCATTTGCTTATCAACACATTATCTGTATCAATGATAGGAGAGCGACTTAAAATCGCCAATCCCTCATCATATTTGCCGTAACCGATTTTAATAGGCAACCACACACAGTTATACGAAACACCAAGCTTTTTTAATTCATTGAGTAAGACCTCCGCATAATTGTCTGTACGAATATCGGCATTTGACGTTACAAGTGTTTTCCCCTCTATACGAGGCATATCAATAGTCTGATTTACCTCTTGCAGTGCCACAACATCAGGCAATTCTGTCGCTATTGCCTTTGCTAAAATCAGCATTTTCTCATAATAATTCGGTTCGGTAATACTGTGTGTATTTAGAGTAATAAGTTTCATATTTATAATCCTATCTTATAAAATATCGTTAATATCAGATTTAAGTACATCTGCTTTTGTTCCGTAAACCGCTTGTACACCGTTTCCTTTAACAAACAAATTCAATGCACCTTCTTTTTTCCATGCAGTTTCATCAGCGACTTTTGATGAATCTTTTACAGTAACGCGGAGTCTTGTCATACATGCGTCGACTAATGTTATATTTTCCCGTCCTCCCAAAAGTGCAATTATTCTTTCAGGCTGACCGTCAGATGATGTACTTTTTTCTTTCTGTGCAGTGTCATCTGTATCTGTCGTATAATTACCAAGTCGTCCTGGTGTCGCAAGTTTAAATTTACCAATCATAAAATATGCGACAAAGTATCCGATAATAAAGAATGCCACAACCGCAATTACAAAGTTTAATACATCACCGCCCAACCCAGCTTTAAAAGCCATAGGCAGACGTGTTATCAGTTCAATATCACCGAATGAATGTAATCTTAAATGGATTATATCCGCAAGTGCAAATGCACAACCTTGCAAAATTGCGTATACTATATACAAAGGAATTGCACAGAACATAAACATAAATTCAACCGGCTCTGTTACACCCGTTAAAAGCACTGCCAATCCTGCCGAGAAGAACATTGAACGGTATTTCTTTCTTTTGTCCAAATCGACTCTTTTGTACATTGCAAGTGTAATGCCTAAAACAAGACCGCTTGCACCAATCATTTGTCCGACTTTGAAACGTGCCGGAGTAATTGTATTTATCAAATTTTGATATGCACTCATATTGCCTGCATCTTTATAATTGATAAGGTCGTTTACCCAAGCAAGCCATAATGGGTCTTGACCGTAAACGGTTGAACCCATATTTGCACCTGTTTGAATTACGTACTCACCCCCCAAAGCAGTGTAGTTTACAGGAATGGTAAGCATATGATGCAGACCAAACGGCAATAAAAGTCTTTCAAGCGTACCGTATATGAAAGGTGCATATACTGCTGATGTTGAAGATGAACCCGCAATCCATTTGCCGAATGAATTTATTCCGAGCTGTATAATCGGCCAAACAACTGCAAGTACCAATGAAACAACAACAGAACCTACTATGACAACAAGCGGAACAAATCTTTTGCCGTTAAAGAACGATAATGCGTCAGGCAGTTTGCGGAAATTATAAAACTTATTGTATATAATACCACCGACAAAACCTGAAATTATACCGACAAATACACCCATATTAAGTGCGGGCATACCAAGTACCGATACAAAATATCCGTTTACCATCATATCTTGACCGAATAATGTATGAGTCATTGCGTTCGGATCGTTAAGCATATCAGACGTAACACCGAATATTTGACCGGTGATACAGTTTATGAGAATGAATGCCATAACTGCCGCAAAAGCACCTCCGGCACGTTCCTTTGCCCACGAACCGCCTATTGCCACTGCAAACAAGATATGCAGATTATTAATAACCGCCCAACCGATATTCTCCATAACATTGCCGATTGTATGTATAATTGCAATATCTCCGCCGCCTATCATGCCGACAAGTTTACCTAAACTTATCATAAGTCCGGCAGCAGGCATTACCGCAATAACAACCATCAGCACTTTGCCGAGTTTCTGGAGTGTATCGAATATTTTACCGCTTTTCTTGTTTTTTGCTTCTGTTTCTGGTTTTATGGATTCTTCCTTTGATGAAAAACTTATAAGTGTTGTTTTAACTGCGTAAACTGTTTTGTCTTTGCATAAATTCATATCAAGTTCTTCCGCACCGCCACAAATAAGTACAGGTGTGATTATATTTATTCCTTTGGATTTAAGTAATTCTATATCAACTTCTGCCACAAGATCACCGACACTTACTCTGTCGCCGTCTTTGACATATGACTTAAAGCCTTCGCCTTTTAAATTCACTGTTTCAAGTCCGAAATGTACAAGTACATCAAGTCCGTCATCAGACGTAAATCCGTATGCGTGAAGCGTTTCCGCAACAGAACTTACAACGCCGTTTACGGGACTGTATATCTTGCCGTCCGATGGTATAATTGCTATTCCGTCACCTAAAACCTTTTCTGAAAAAACTGAATCAGGTACTTCTGTAATCGGAATAATTTTGCCCGAAATCGGAGCGGTAACGGACATTTTGTTAATCGCTTGTGTTTTCATTTGTATCTCCCACCTTATTTTTTTATTTAATAAATATACCACACAAACTAAAATAAATCAACGATTTATACAAAAAAATATCGAAATATAATAAATCTTTTGTTAAATTTTCTTAGATTGATTTTTCCATTTTCCGAAAAGCCAAGTGGAATATGTTCGGGATTATATATTTTGCTTACATTTTCAATAGAAAAACTTGCGTCGGATATTTCAATTTCACAGACAGATATATCCTTGTGCACTAAAATATATTCCATAATCTATCTGTCAATCGGATAGATTATGGAATGAAATACCTGATTTATCAATAAATATTGATTTTAAATTTGTTATGTGATACTATAAAGGAAACAAAGATTTTACGACAAAAAAAGATGGTCTATTTGGGGTGGGGGCTGTTGCCCCTACACATTCTTTTTGAGGGATACAGAAGTCATATGACGGAATAAGAAGTTGAACGTGGCGTTCGATTTTAATTATGGAGAAAATACCCAAAGATACGAACACACGTTTTGCCTCATTGCCTGTTACGAACTGATCGTCAAACACTCTGCAAACCGACGCAGGCACAGACGCCAAATCGAAATCATCATCACAGCAACAAGATTTTCTGTCACGTACATCAACAAGCTTTGCACCCAATGTTATCGGGTCTACCACCTCTACCACGGACCACAAAATGCAAATACTCTTGATTGGATTGGCTTTGCACCTATATTCGATTTCGGAACAAGCCTATGGTTTAATCAGATTGCCAAAAATATAAAGCCGATAAAATATGACGACTTGTTGTGATTCTACTCACAACAAGTCTTTTTATAATTTACTGTCACTCCGCAACGGCATAGCACATTTTACCTTTAAATGCTACTCCGCATTTGATAATATTCTTGTAACCGTCTTCCTTCGCTTTTGATGCATAGTCACAGTTGTTTATTTGCTTCAAAACACGTTTTGCGACTTGCTTACCTCTTATACTAAATATAACACAAATTCACGTTATATTTTACTTCATAAATATTTCCACCGACTTATCCGGATACACAACTAT
>OIWP01000139.1_pt1 | contig 107408 bp, 74 predicted proteins | sample 1587661 | NCBI WGS metagenome assembly OIWP01 (sample SAMEA3888899, study PRJEB22519) | human gut metagenome | biome: human gut; feature: human-associated habitat; material: faeces | place: Denmark | collected 2010 | reverse complement strand
CATGATCACGCAGCGTTTTTGCCCCGCCCGCCGCGCGGGTCCGGCAATACGCTGACCGCGACAGCCCGGCAACGCGCCCGTGCAAGACGCTGAGAAAACCCCTGGCCGACAAGGTGGTTCACAGCGTCGTGCCTGCGCGCCGGGCTTAGAAGTTTCCCTCTGCCAACTCTCGCAGCGCTGCCTTTTCCAACTCTGCTTGGCCCAGCAACTGTTTCAAGCGCGCGTTTTGCTCGCGCAACTCACGCAGCTCCTTGGCCTCACTACGATTCATCGACCCATAACGCTGGCGCCACCGGCACAACGTCGCCTCGCTGATACCCAGCACGCGGCAGGCCTGGGCCGTACTCATGCCCTCACCTCGCAGCGCCTCGGCTTTCTCCAGCTTCACGACAATCTGCTCAGGCGTGTGCTTCGAGAACTTCCTCATGGTCATCCATTCTGCCCGGCCACAAGCAGCCGGGACTACTCAGAACAACCCTCTCAAAACAAACGGTCCGAAAAACCCAGACCCCTCCAGAGGCGCCCAAGGTGAACTCCTGTGTTCGGTCGTCGTCCCACGACACTGTCCACGATCCCCGGGACGCTTCGAACACCACCCCCACACCCCACAATGCGAAGAGCCACATAACCAAAGAGCCTCTGCCGGGAATCAACCGGCAGAGGCTCTTTGCATAGAGAATAATCGCAATCAGTAATTGTTATGAGCGATCCAGTAGTTGTACGCTGCGACGATGCCGCCGTAGCGCTGCTCGCAATAGCTGATGAACCACTTGAACTGGGTCTTGTAGTTGGTCTGCCAGTCCGCACCGGCGGAAGCCATCTTGCTACCGGGGTAGGCCTGACCCAAGCCATAAGCACCAGACGTGGGGTTGGTGGCGGTGGGGCTCCAACCGGACTCGTGGTTGATGATGTAGTTCGCAGCGGTGAAGTCTGCTTCGCTATACCCGTTGTCCAACAGATACTGATGCGCCCAGGACTGCACTTCTCCAGCCGGAACAGTGGTGCCGAGATCGGCCGACGACGATGACTTGGTGGAACCAGTGCCCACCAGGATCACCTTATCCACCGGGGCCTTCTTGACCCATGAGGCGAATACGTTGGAAGAGATGACCTTGTCGCCGGCTCGCTTGATCAGCGAGGTGGTCTCCATAATGCCCTTTTGGCCCTCGGTCTCGACCTTTTCCTGACCCTTGGGCAGGCTGCTGGTCTCCTTGCGCACTTCATTGAAGGCGATCTCGGTATCGTTGGTCTCCACATCGGCATCCGCGCGATTAATGGTGACCACGGTGGCCTCGGTGACCTTGGATTTCAGCGAGGGAGATACGGCATCATCCGGGTCAAGCGTGATATCACCCGTCTCCAGCACGTCCTTGACGGTGGTCATGTTGGCTTTTTCGCCAAGTACTACGCGCGAATCGCCATTAATCTTCACCGTAACGAACGTGGTGTTCTTGTCGGCGCTGTTGATTGCGCCACGAGTGGCAGAACGGGATGCGGCCGAATCGGTGGCGGAGAACGAAGTGATGGTGGAAATCGGCTTCACATCATCAGCATGGTAGAAACTGCGCGACACCAATCCCGCCGCGCCGAGCAGACCTGCCGCGGCCACCACAGCCGCGATCTTCATCCACTGGCGCTTGTTCAACGGTCTGAGCATACGGGTCGGCTTGGCATGTCTCGTCATTGCGCTCCTTGATCGGATTTCACACTGCCCACCATGATAGGCGGCGCAGTGGATGAAGGAAAATCAGGCTCAGGCCTGCTGGTCGGCACCGGACTGGGCGGCCTTGGCGGCGGCCAGATCGAGTGCCTTGGCCTGGGCGATCAGATCGTCGAGATCGGCGGCCTGCAGCGCGCCGGCCTGCTGGAAGATGACCTCGCCCTGCTTGGCGATCATCAGCGTGGGCACCGCCTGGATGCCGGCGGCCTGGGCCAGATCCTGGTTGGCGTCGATATCAACCTTGACGAAGGCGATGTTCGCGTTCTCCGGCTCGTTGGAGGCCGCCTCGAAAATCGGGCCGAACGCGCGGCACGGGCCGCACCAGGTGGCCCAGAAGTCAACGAACACGATTTCGTTGTCGGTGATGGTCTTCTCGAAATCGGCGGAGGTGATGGCGGTGGTTGCCATGATGTTCCCTTCTTTTGTGTTTTCCTTGGCATCGCCGTACGGCCCTCGTGCGTGGCCGCCGGGCGATTGCCTTATTCATGCAATACGTCTTGGCGCTTGGGGCCGTGCGGTTCGTGGCCGCCGGCTCCCTGCTGGCTACCAGCTTCCCAGCACCACCCAACATTTGTGTCGTATTTTCCGCCGCCGGCCAAACGTTTCCCAAGATTTCGCCGGAAGGTGACGCGTGGCGTGTTTTTGCGCGCAATAATGGGATGCATGCCAGTCATGAATGATGAAGTGCCCGACGAGGGCGATTATGATGCCGGCCGTGGCCGCGGCGAATTCGACAACATCACGCCCGAGGACTTCATCCACGGAGGCGGTTCCGGTCACGGCAACCCGCCGGGCTGGCTGGGGCCGTCCGACATCAACCGGGCGCGCCATCAGATGCCCATCGCGTATGTGGAGATCGTGCCTGTGCGCACCGATGAGATGGGCCGCATCTCCCAAGTGGGCTCGCTGCTGCGCGTATCCGAAGACGGGTCGATCGAGCGTACGCTGATTACCGGCCGTGTGCTGTACCACGAGACGTTGCGCGAGGCCATCGCCCGCAATGTGGCCAAGGATTTGGGCGATATCGCCTTGCCGCTGCTGCCGATCGGGCTCCAGCCGTTCGCCGTGGCCGAATTCTTCCCCACGCCGGGACTAAGCGAATACTACGATCCGCGCCAGCACGCCATCGCACTGTGCTACGTGGTGCCTATCGCCGGCGACTGCAAGCCGCAGGATGAGACGCTGGATGTGGAATGGGTGGATCCCAAGAGCGACGTAATGGACACGTTCGTGGCGCAGATGGTCAACGGCCATGGGCGCATCGTGCGACAGGCGTTGGCCTGGGCCGGAATCTGACAGTTGTTTTGCCTTCCGTTGGAGGGGATGGCGCGTAGCGACGGAGGGCGGTCCGCGTTGAGACCGCTCCCAGCCGACTGTGCCGACAGCTCCGCCAGTGGGGCGCGAATGTGAAGGAGTAACGACAATGGCAATCGAATTGGCCAATCATATCTACCGTGACGGCGAAGGCGTGCCGGTGGTGCTGATGAACGCCTACCCGGTGGACCACCGCATGTGGGACGTGTGCGCGAAGGCGCTCGCCGACTTCGCCGATCTGAACGACGTGCCGGACTTCCCGATCTGGGCTCCGGACATGGCCGGCTCCGGCGCATCCCCGGTGCCGAGCGAGGCCGATTCGGGCCCCCGCATGGCGAACGGCGCGTACAGCGAAGCGCTGGATCGCCTGGCCGGAGCCTACGTGGACCTGATCAAGGCCGCCGGCTATGAGCAGGCGATTTGGGTCGGGCTGTCGATGGGCGGCTACGTGGCGATGGACATCCAGCGCCTGTACCCCGAAACGGTGGCCGGACTGGCCTTGTGCGACACGATGGCCGCGTCCGACGGCGTGGGCGGGGAGAACCGACTGAAGATGGCGGACGCCGCCGAACAGACGAACTCGGTCGAACCGGTGATGCACTTCGCGCAACCGGCCGATGGCGATTCCACCGTCAAGAAGACTCCTGAATTCATCGCGACCATGACCGGCTGGATCAACGAACAGAACCCTGCCGGCCTGGCCTGGCGCCAGCGCATGACCTACGGACGGCCTGAACTGGGGGCGGTGCCGGAAACGATCAGCGCGCCGAGCCTGGTGGTATCCGGCGAACTGGACCCCTCCAGCAATCCGAGTGTGATGCGTCCGCTCGCCGAACGAATCACCGGCGCTGAATTCATCGATATTCCGGACTGCGGCCATTTCAGTGCCGTCGAACATCCGGATACCGTGGCGCGAGCACTGCTCTCGCTCGTCAAGCGCGTACAGAGCGCGCAGAAGAACGCATAGGAGACTTCGATGACCGCTGACATTCATTTCTCGCCTCTGGCACTGACCCATGCGCTGCCGTTCCTGCCGCTCGCACAAGGTGACATCGACTATCAGGTGGACCGGCGCAGCGAACCCGGCCTGATCGACGAGCTGCTGGCCGAGCCGACCACCAAAGTCGTGCTTACGCGCGGCGGACTTGTCGCCGTACCGCGCGGCCAAGGCGAGCTTGTGGACTATGAGAACGTGAAAATGCGGCTCGCCACGTTGCCGGGCGCCTATGTGTCCGCCGAACTGGCACGCTACCCCGAAGCGGTCGCCATGTTCCTTGGCTCCTATGTCGGGGCGCGCGGCGAATCCGTGGTCGCCGTGGATATCACGCGCGTGCCGGAAGCCGGCGTTCCCGGTGTTGGCGGGATTGCCGGTGTTGGCGGTGCCGTCGGCGGCGTGCTCGGCACCCAGGATTCCGGCACTGTGGACGGCGCGCTGGGCAAGAACGGCATCAGCGGAGGTGCTGCCGCCGGAATACGGCAGTCGGGAAACATCAAGGGCAATGGCGGCGTAGCCGCAGCCAAAATCGCCGGGCCGCTCGGTGTACCGGATTCGGCCGGGCAAGGTGCGGACGATGCCTTCGATGATTCGGTCGGCGCGTCCGTACAGCCCTTGGCCCCGAAACCCACGCTGCTGCAACAGGCCGTGACCCGGTTCGACTGGGTGGACCTGCGCGGATTCGCCCCTCACGCCAACGCGCGCGAGGCCGGGCAAGCCACCAGTGCCATCACCTTAAGCATCTGGCACAGCCGCCAGCGGTTCTGCCCCACCTGTGGCGCGGCGGTCCGGCCGGCGCTCGCCGGATGGGCGCAGCGATGCACCAACGAGGCGGACGGCAACCGTGTGCTGTTCCCGCGCGTGGAGCCGGCGGTCATCACCGCCATCGTGGACGGGCACGACCGTCTGCTGCTGCAACACAACGCGGCATGGAAGGATTCGAGGCTGTATTCGGTGTCCGCCGGATTTGTGGAGGCGGGGGAGAACCTTGAACACGCCTGCCGCCGCGAGGCCATGGAAGAGACCGGCATCAAGCTTGGCGAGGTGCGGTACCTGGGTTCGCAGCCGTGGCCGTTCCCGGCTTCGCTGATGATGGCGTTCAAGGCACATGCGATCACCACCGACGTGCGTGTGGACGGCGAGGAGACCATGACCGCGCGATGGGTCACACGCGACGAATACACGGCCGAGCTCATCGCCGGCCGTATGGCGGCGCCGGGCCGCGCCACCATCGCCCGCTACATGATTGAGGAATGGCTCGGTCGCGAGCTGTGACGGACCGCGAAGATAGGTTAGGCTTATGACTATGAGTGATGACAACGAAAACGAACAGCCGCTGAATCTCGACATTCCCGACCACCTCGAATACTCCGAGGAACATGCATGGGTGGACCGTTCGGTCGACCCCGCAATCATCGGCATTACCGAATACGCCGCCGACCAGCTTGGCGAACTTGTGTTTGTGGATCTGCCTGAGCCTGGCGCCCGTGTGGAGGCCGGCGACGAGATCGTGGAGCTTGAATCCTCCAAGGCCGTCCAGCCGCTGATCAGCCCCGTGGTGGGTACGGTCAAGTATGTGAACCGTGACGTGGCGGACGACCCGTCCGTGGTCAACGGCGATCCGTACGGCGAAGGCTGGCTGCTGAAGGTTGAGCTTGACGACGATGAGCCGGAGCTGCTGAGCGCCGACGAATACGCGAAGGTCGTGCGGTAGTTCCTTTTGAGCTCCCCTCTCTGAGGGGAGCCAAGAAAATGAGGCGTATGGCCTATATTGGTGTCTATGAGAAGCCCACGCGAGGATTTTGAGGCGGCAGGCAAGCGACTGCCTTGGGATGCTGCTGCTCGCAGTGCAGCGCTGTCCGCCACCGCGCCAGTCTCTGACGTCAAGGCATCCGCCAATGGTGCCGACAATGCCAGCAACGCTGAACATTCCGATGACATGCCCACCGTGCCGATTCCCGCACGCAAGGCTGCCACGACGTTCGACACCCCCTCCAAGCGTGAGCGCATCGAAGTCAAGCCGCCGATCACCCGATTCATACGTCGTGCCGTCACCCGCGTGTTCGGCGTATGGTCACGCATCTCCACTCAGGTGGTGCGCCAATGGGACTGGTATCCGCGAGTGGAACCCTATGTGGGTTATGGCACCGGCGATTACTCGCGTCTGATCTGCCGCACGGTATACGCCCCCAAGCACGCGCAATCCGGCGAACTGATCCGCGGCATCCGCGGCATGCTTGCCATACCCGCGCCGCGCACCCACGTGCAGGCCAGCATTGATGACATGCCGCTCAACACCGTGCAGATCGGCGTCTCCGAGGTCTATGACAAGGTGGACCGCACGCGCGATCTCGGCAGCGAATACGCCATCTCCGATTCCGCCGGATATCTCGACCTCGTGGCCGAGCATCGTCTGGTGCCCGGCATCCATCGCGTCTCCTACAGCGTGGCCAACCGCAAACCCGTGAGCGCCAACCTGTACACCATCCCCGCCAGTGCCAAAGTCGGCATCATCTCCGATGTGGACGACACCATCATGATCACGCAGGCCCCGGTGCCATGGAAGGCCGCGTACAACCTGCTGTTCCTCGACCCCAAGAAGAAAGCCTCCGTGCCGGGCATGAGCGTGCTGTTCACCCGCATCGCCGACTTGTTCCCCGGCGCACCGTTCTTCTATCTTTCGACATCGCCCTGGAATGTGGAGAGTTCGATTCGCAACTTCATCACTGACCATGGTTTTCCCGAAGGCCCGCTGCTGCTGCGCGACCTCGACCCGAGGCCCAAGACCTTCGTACCCACCGGCCCCCAGCACAAACTTGAGTTTGCCGAACAACTTATGGCCGACTTCCCAGACATGAAGTTCATTCTGGTGGGCGATGACGGGCAGAAAGACCCGACCACGTACGCCACCATCGCCCGCAGATATCCCGGACGTGTACTGGCGATCGTCATTCGTGAGTTGAGCCCGCGCGAATCAACCGGATTGGCGTCGGTGACGGGGCTCACCTCGACCCAGCCGACTCCGGTAACCGATGTGCCAGTATTCACCGGCACCACCGGCTCGAACATTCTGAAGACCATGCTGCCGTATCTGAAGACGGTGTTGCGATAGGCGCGGCGTGATGAACACTGAATGCGTCCCGGTGCGGTGCCTCGCCTATAATCGCGTGGTATGACTGACGAGAGCACAAACGCCGCGGCCGCGATGCCGCCTTACGCCAAGCGCGAGCCGAAGCGCCGCGAATTCCACGGTGACGTTTTCGAAGACGATTACGAGTGGATGCGAGACAAAGACTCCGATGATGTGCGCAGCTACGTAGCTGCCGAAAACCAGTACTGCGAGCGTCGCATGGCGCATCTGGCGGATTTCCGGCATACGTTGTTTGAAGAGCTGAAATCGCATGTGGAAGAGACTGATATGTCGGTTCCCACGCGCGTCAATGATTACTGGTACTTCACCCGCACGCAGCAGGGCAAACAGTATGGCGTGCAATGCCGCATCCCCGTGCGCGATGCCGATGACTGGGACCCGCCGGTCGTGGATCCGCAAGGCGCGCCCGGCTCCATGCCCGGTGAACAGGTCGTTTTTGATGCGAACAAGGAATCCGAGGGACATGACTTCTTCCGGCTCGGCGGCTTGGATCTGAGCAAGGACGGCCGTTGGATGCTGTACGGCGTGGATGTTGCGGGAGACGAACGATATGATTTCCGCATTCGCGACCTTGCCGGGCTGGAGACCGGGGAGCCGGTCAGCGAACTGCCCGAACAGTTCACCGGCATTGGCAGCGCATGCTTCACGCCGGACGGCCAATGGGTGTTCTGGGTGGAATTGGACGATTCCTGGCGGCCGCTCGCTGTGTGGCGGCATCGTGTTGGCACGGCGGTCGAATCGGATGTGTGCGTGTACCGAGAAACCGATGAACGGTTCTGGGTGGGCGTTGGCATCAGTTTTGATGAGCGCAATATCGTGATCGGCACCGGTTCCAAAACCACCACCGAAGTGCTGATGCTGCCGGTGGCCACGCCTGAAGGCGAATTCCAAGCTTTCATTCCGCGTCAGAACGATATTGAATATGATGTGAGCTTTGCCTGTTTTGAAGGCGCGGGGGAGAACGGTGCGGATGTGCCACTCGCCGTGGTCTATCACAACGCCGCCAATCCGAATTTCGAAATCGACGTCATTGACATGCGTGGCCATGAGCCGCCGTACCGACTCGGCGAAGGCGTGTGCATTGCCGCCGGGTCGCCGTACGGCTGTGAACATGGTGAGCCGGATAAGCCGATTACCGAGGCATACTTCAACGCCGTCAATCCGGCGATATTGCAGGGTGCCCACGGTCTGGGCATCGAAGGCATTGCGTTGCATCGCAACTTTGTGTCCCTGAGCTACCGTGCCGACGGCCAGCCGCACGTGGCATACATGACCAAGAGCGCGGCTGCCGCCGACTTCCTGGCCGGACGGCCGTGGCGGTTTACGGAATTGCTGCCGCCTGCCCTGGAGGACGACTGGGACATGGTTGCCGACGATCGCGAAAACTTCACCGGCGATCATGGCGAAATCTTGTGGACCGAAGATGAGGCCCCCACGGATCACACGTCATCTTCCGATGGTGCTAGCGACGACCACCTGCCCGGTGAGACCCGGCGCTTGTACACCATCGGCGTCGGCGGCAACCCCTCGTATGAGGCGCCGCGCATGCGCTACTCGTTCGCCAGCTACACCCGCCCGGGCGAGTTGCACGAAATCGATCCCGCCACCGGTGAAGATGCGCTGCTGAAGCGAGCCACCGTGTTGGGCAACTTCAATCCACGCGATTACATGGAACGCCGTGTGTGGATTACCGCGCGCGACGGCGAACGCATTCCTGTTTCCCTCGTCTGGCACTGCGATTGCCCGGCGCAGGATTCGCCGATGTTCATTACCGGATATGGTGCATACGAGATTTCCTCCGATCCGGGGTTCTCGGTCTCTCGTCTGAGCATGTTGGATCGCGGTGTGCTGTACGCCGTGCCGCATATTCGTGGCGGCGGCGAAATGGGACGCGCCTGGTATGAGCAGGGGCGCAGACTGAACAAGAAGCATTCCTTTGAGGACTTCGTGGACGCCACACGCGCGCTGCAGAAGGCGCATTTGGCTGATGCTTGGCGCACCGTGGCCAACGGCGGATCCGCTGGCGGTCTGCTGATGGGCGCGATTGCCAATATGGCGCCCGAATGCTACGCCGGTGTTGAGGCGGATGTGCCGTTCGTGGACGCGTTGACCTCCATTCTTGACCCGGACTTGCCGTTGACCGTCACCGAATGGGACGAATGGGGAGACCCGTTGCATGACCCTGAGGTGTATCAGTATATGAAGTCGTACACGCCATACGAGAATGTGCCGGTCGCCGTGCTCGAGGGCGGCAACGACGAGGCTGCCGGTGACGGCAGTGCTGATGGGGCTGCCACCGGCGCGGTCGCCGCCGCGCAATTCCCGAGAATCTTCATTACCACCTCGATGAACGACACCCGCGTGCTGTACGTCGAGCCGCTCAAATGGCTGGCCCGTTTGCAGTCCGCCGGCGTGGACGCGGTGGCCAAGATTGAGGTCGAGGCCGGTCACGGCGGTCTATCCGGGCGTTACAAGCAATGGGAAGAGGTTTCCTATGAGAACGCTTGGTGCATGGATGTGATGGGGCTCGCTCATTAGGCCATGTCCACTAGCTGAGCGGGTTCGGGCCGGCAGGTGATAGCGCGAGTAGGCTCCTTGAACTATGGCAAAGACATATAAAATCGCCGTTATTCCCGGCGACGGTATTGGCAAGGAAGTCACTCCGTGGGCTCAGAAGGCTTTGGAAAAGGCCGCTGAAGGCGTAGCTGACTTCGAGTACGAGAACTTCGACTTGGGTGCCGAGCGCTATCTGCGCGATGGTGCGATCCTGCCCGAGGACGAAGAGGAGCGCATCAAGGCCAACGACGCGATTCTGCTCGGTGCCGTGGGCGATCCGCGCATCAAGGCCGGCATTCTGGAACGCGGCCTGCTGCTCAAGCTCCGCTTCGACCTCGACCAGTACGTGAACCTGCGCCCCTCCAAGCTGTACAAGGGCGTCACCTCGCCGCTCGCCAACCCCGGCGACATCGACTTCGTGGTGGTACGTGAAGGCACCGAAGGTCTGTACTGCGGTGCCGGCGGCGCGGTGCGCCGCAACACCCCGCAGGAGGTGGCCACCGAGGTGTCCATCAACACCGCATACGGTGTGGAGCGTGTGGTGCGTTACGCCTTCAAGCTCGCTATGAAGCGCAAGAAGCACGTCACCCTGGTGCACAAGAAGAACGTGCTCGTCAACGCCGGTGATATGTGGCAGCGCATCGTCGACAAGGTCGGCGAGGAATACCCTGAGGTCACCCACGACTACCAGCACATTGATGCGGCCACCATCTTCCTGGTCTCCGACCCGAGCCGTTTCGATGTGATTCTCACCGACAACCTCTTTGGCGACATTCTGACCGATGAGGCCGGCTCCGTGGTGGGCGGCGTGGGCTACTCCGCCTCCGGCTGCATCAACGCCTCCGACGAGTTCCCGTCCATGTTCGAGCCGATTCACGGTTCCGCTCCGGACATCGCCGGTCAGAACAAGGCCAACCCGACCGCCGCCATCCTCTCCGCCGCCATGCTGCTCGAGCATCTCGGCTTTGATGATGCGGCCAAGAAGATCCATACCGCCGTCGAAGCGGACATCGAGGAGCTCGGCTCCACCGTGCGCTCCACCGACCAGGTCGGCAAGGACATTCTGGCCCGCATGTGACCTCAAACTTGGCTCCCCTCGCTGAGGGGAGCCAGAAAACTCTCTATACTGAGTTGCATGCAAATGCGACATGGGGAATGCAAAACCGTTGGCAGCAAACTAGTCGCCGTGACCGTATCCGTCGATGATGACGGCACCGCACAGTCATGCCATATCAGCGGTGATTTCTTTATTGAATCAGTTTCGGATGCCGAATCCCATGCTTTGTTGCATGACCTGGAACGAGCTCTAATTAGCGATGATTCATTGCGGTCCGTATTGGACGCTCATCCTAGTTGCCAAATTATCGGCACAGATGAAGTTGCCATCAAAACCGCATACAGCCGAGCCGTAAGCAGCAACTTACCCCCGCTGGCGGGGGCTCCAGCGCAGCGGGTGGGGGTGGGCAGCCCCGATGCGCCGAACATCCCAGCATCCATCAATACACAAACCAAGCAGCCCGACAAAAGCTCTGAATACCGGGAGCGCTGGAACGCCCTCAAGCCTCAACTCACCGTGATCCACGGCCATCCGCGTACTCCGGACGAGCAAATGGCCATTGACGAGACCTGGGCGCGTGAAGTCGCAGCAGGAACACGACAGCCGACCATCCGATTATGGGAGTGGGCGGGCCCGGCTGTGGTCATCGGCCGTTTCCAATCGGCCCAGGACGAGGTGAATCTGGACATTGCCAAGCAGCTCGGCTTCGACGTGGTACGCCGTTGCACGGGTGGCGGAGCGATGTTTATCGAACCGGGCAACACCATTACTTATTCTCTGTATGCGCCGCTCGATTTCGTTCAGGGCGTAAGCATCGAAGAATCCTACCGGCTCTGTGACTGGTGGCTGGTCGAAGCGCTGCGCGAACTTGGCTTGGATGTGCGGTTCGCGGGCCTCAATGATATCGCCTCGCAGTACGGCAAGATCGGGGGAGCGGCGCAGCGGCGCTTCCCCGTAGGCTCAGGCGGCGCGGTGCTGCACCATGTGACCATGGCGTATGACATCGATGCGGCCAAGATGAGCCGTGTGCTCAACACCAGTCGCGAGAAGATGTCAGACAAAGCGGTGAAATCAGCGGTCAAACGCGTGGACCCGATGAAAAGCCAGACGGGTCTCAGCCGCGAACACATCGTCGAGCACCTTATTGACTGGTTTGCGGCGTGATTTCACCGATGGCCGTATACGATTTTGCCGGTGGCCGTGCGCGGTTTTGTCATGGGCGAGCGCGGTAGCCGCGACAGTGCCGTTTTTCGCGGTAACGCATTCGTCAGCATGCCGTACGGCTATCGGATCGTGCCACACATGAAGTGACGAATGAGGGCATGCTCCTGACGAAACCTGTGGGGCGCGTTACAATATGACGGATGGGCGACGACGGTCATAGGACAATAAGGATGGTGCGATGAGCTTGGAAACGCCAAACGCTTTTGCTGACGAGGAAAACATCCTGTTGCATACGGCATTGTTCAAGCAGGTATCGCCAGCCGAAGCCGAGGAGCTGTTGCCGCATTTGAAGCATGCGACGTTCGATAAAGGCGACTATATCTTCTCCGAAGGCGATACCGATCAGCGCATGTATTTACTGGAGCAGGGGCGCGTCAAGCTGATTCGCACTTCTTCCGATGACCGCGTGCAGCTGCTGTCCATCCACGCGCCGGGCGAAGTGCTTGGCGAGATTCCGGTATTCGACCCTCATGGTGGCCCGCGCACCGCGTCCGCGGTGTCCATGAGCCATGGCACGCGCGTGGTCTGGCTGGAGCATGATGCCCTGTTCGCATGGCTTGATGAGCATCCGCGTGTGGCCATCGACATGTTGCAGGTCATGGCCAGCCGCCAGCGCGGCAACAACGAACGCATCTCCGACTTGGTATTCATGGATGTGCCGGCGCGTCTGGCCAAGACATTGCTCAACTTGGGCTCACGTTTCGGCGAGCCGGTGGAACAGGGCCTCAAAGTGCCGCATGACCTGACTCAGGAAGAGCTGGCCCAACTGGTGGGCTCCAGTCGTGAGACCGTGAACAAGGCGTTGATGGACTTTTCCAACCGCGGATGGATCGCACGTGACGGCCGATCGATCATCATCTTCCAGCCCGGTATGCTGATTCGACGCTCGCGGCGCTGACCGTTCGGCTGACTTCCAGCCAATGTTACGCTAGTGCGATTCTTGTGATGATATGTTCACGGGAGCTGACCGTAAGCCCGGTTGGTAGGGCACCCCATTTAGAATGGGGCCCATGCCCAAAAAGAAGTCCCTCACTCTCCAACGTGTGCTTGTTCTCCTCTTGGCCTATATCATGCTTGCCGTCTGCGGCGGCGTGGCGGCCAGCGTGTTGTTTGTACCGGGTGTGATCGGTGCCAATAAAGCCGCCAAAGCGGTGATTCCGTCGCTCAAGGTAGAAAACGTGGACTTCGACGTGACTAGTCTGCCCCAGAAGTCGACGATGTACGCGCGAGACGGTTCCACCGTTATCGCGACGTTCTACAACCAAAACCGTATCGTCGTGCCGCTGAAGAAGATTTCCAAAACCATGCAGCAGGCAGTGGTGGCGCGCGAAGACCGTCGATTCTGGACTCACGCCGGCGTCGACGTGCAAGGCGTGATGCGTGCGTTCGTGCAGACCTACCTCGTCAAAGGCTCCCAGCAGGGTGGTTCGTCGCTGACCCAGCAGTACGTCAAGAACGTGCTGCTGATGCAGGCGATCGAGGATGACGATTCGATCGCCCAGTACCATGCCACTGAAGACACCATCGCCCGTAAGATTCGCGAGATGCTGATTTCCGTGCAGATGGAAAAGAAGTATTCCAAGGCCGAGATTCTGCAGGGCTATTTGAACATCGCCCAGTTCGGCAACAACCTGTATGGCGTGGAAACCGCGGCCCAGCGCTACTTCAGCGTGTCCGCCGCCGATTTGAACGTGGTGCAGTCCGCCACCATCGCGGCTATCACCAAGAACCCAAGCCTGTATGATCCGCTGGTCGAAGAGAACCAGAAGGAAAGCGAAAACCAACGCAATATCGTGCTCAAGCTGATGCTGCAGGAAGGATACATCACCCAGAAGCAGTACACCGAAGCTGTGAACACGCCGTTGAAGGACACGCTGAAAGCACAGGACGTGAATGTCGGCTGTCAGGACACCGGCGATTACGCGTACTTCTGCGATTTTGTGGTGCATCGCATCCAGAACTCCGAAGAATTCGGCAAGACTCGTGCCGAGCGTAACAAGCTGCTGCAGGAGGGTGGCCTGAAAATCGTCACCACGCTGGATGTGGAAGCGAATTCCACGATGATGGAGACCGCGCGTAATACCATTCCACCGGACGATCCCAGCGGCATGGAGATAGCCATGGCCGCAGTCAAACCGGGAACCGGCGAAGTGCTGAGCTTTGGCCTGAATCGTTACTATGACGCCACTCCGGCAGCCGCGAACGATCCCACCAAGACGAGCCAGAACTATGCCGTCGATTTGGCGGATGGCGGTGGTTCTGGTTGGACCATCGGTTCGTCCTGGAAGCCGATCAACCTGATTGCGTGGATGGAAGCGGGCCATTCCATCAACGACAACCTCCAGACCTCGACGTCATACCCCACTACGGACTTCGCCTGCAGTAACTATTCGGGCGGTGCCGATTCGTGGAACGTGTCGAACGCCATGGGCGCAGGTACAGTGAACCCAGAAAGCCCATTCCTCGGTCTGGTCCGTTCGCATAACACTACTCAGGCTTCCATGGGTGCCATCCTCAAACTGTGCAAGGTGGCGGACACCGCGACTGAACTGGGATACCATGACGCCGCCACGGGTGAGACCATCGACAAAACCCAGGTGTATACACCATCCATGATGATCGGCTCGGTGAATGTGTCCCCGCTGACCATGGCGAGCATCTTCGCCGTATACGCCTCGAATGGTGTGCAATGCAACCCGATTGCCATCAGCAAGGTGACCGATAAGGACGGCAACGATCTCAAGGTTCCATCCGCGAACTGCCATCAGGCGGTGGATAAGGACATCATCCAAACACTCGCTTATACCCTGAACCAAGGTACGGTGCGGCCGGATGGTGCCGGTTGGTCATTCAGATTGGCTGACGGGCGTAAGTCGTTTGGTAAGACCGGTACCAGTGAGGATCTTGCGGTGTCCGGTGGATCGTTCATTCCTAATCAGATTGCGGCGTTCGCTGTGGTCGGCGATGCACAGAACCCGTACACCAACCGTATTTCCAACATTGCCATCAACGGCCGGTACAACAGCTATTGGGATGGTTCGACAATCGCGGCTCCGGCCGTTACCAACTTCTTCAATAGCTACATTTCCAAGAAGAAAATACCGATTGACAACGATTACGGCCAGCCCGTCTCGAAGTACACCACGACTGGCAAGTATCTGGGCATTGGCGGACGAACGTTCAGCGTGCCGCAGACCACTACGAATGGCAACAGCCAATCGCAGAGCAGCAACAATCAGTCTCAGTCGCAGAACACTGGGCAAAACAACACCCAAACCCAGGGCACCAATTCAGAGCAGTCGAATGATGGCCAGTGATTGGTGATTGGCGTTTGACATTTGGTGATTGCAGGCCGGCTGAGTCTGCGTAACATGGCCGACTGCGATACCCAAATTACGTAGTTTGCGGGCGTTACCTGTTTCAGGTGACGCCCGTTTTACAATACTTAATGACAACGCCATCGCGTTCATCGAATATTTGCCATGAACGTGCATCGGAAAGGGGAACGATGAGCAACGACGATCTGACGCATGAGAATTTTGATTTTCGTGGATTCGACGTGCCGGATCTCAAAGCGGTGACGCTGGCTTCGTCTTCGGACGGCGATCAGTCCAAGCAGCCGAAGACCAAGCACGAGGATGCATCGAAGAACCGTAAGCACGGTAAGAAGAAGTCAAAATCCGACGCACGGTCCAAGAAGCGGGCCGGCACGGGCAAGACGAACGAATCGTTCGATGATTATGAGGATTATGAGGAAAGGGAAGCTGTGAGCAAGGCAGATAAGAAAGTCAGCAAGGACCGTCCGGGGCTGTTTGCGCCAATGACGCTGCGCGAGGTGACCGTGCGTAATCGTATTTGGTTGCCGCCGATGTGCACGTATTCGTCGTTCGCCCGCGATGGTAGGCCCACGCCGTTCCACTACCAGCATTACGTGTCTCGCGCGTTCGGCGGATTCGGCATGGTGATTGTCGAATCCACCGCCGTGGCTCCTGAGGGGCGTATCACGCCGTGCGATCTGGGCCTGTGGGAAGACGGGCAGATTGATGCTTGGCGCTGGATCGTGGACGGTATTCGCGAGGCGGGTGCGGTGCCTGCCATCCAGCTCAACCATGCGGGGCGTAAGGCTTCGACTGGTTGCTTTGCCGTTGGTTACGACGGTCAGAGCGTGCCGGAGGAGGCGGGCGGCTGGCCTACCATGGCACCGTCTGAAATCGCGTTCGGTGGGTTGCGTACGCCGCGCGCGCTGTCCGTGGATGAGATTCATGGTCTGGTCGGCGCGTTCGCCGTGGCGGCGGGCCGTGCGGTGGCCGCCGGCTTCCAAGCGATTCAGATTCATGCCGCGCATGGCTATCTGATTTCTCAGTTCCTTGACCCGCTGAGCAATGAGCGTGATGACGAATATGGTGGCGATTTGACCGGTCGCTCTCGGTTCCTGGTCGAGGTTGTGGATGCCGTGCGTGGGGCCGTCCCTGAGGGCGTGCCGGTTCTGGTGCGCATTTCGGCCACGGATTGGGCCGCCGGCGGTTGGGATTTGGACCAGACCATCGCACTATCCAAGGTGCTGAAGGAGCATGGCGTCGATGTGATGGACGTATCCACCGGCGGCATCATGTCGGGAGTGTCGATTCCGGTCAAGCCGAACTATCAGGTGCCGTTCTCCGAGCAGGTCAAGGCCAAGGCCGATATTCCGGTGACCGCGGTGGGTCTTATCACCAAGCCGAAGCAGGCGGCCAAGATTCTGGCCCATGGCGAAGCCGATGCCGTGGAGATTGGCCGCGCCGCATTGCGTGATCCATACTGGCCGTTGCGTGCAGCCAACAAGCTGGGCATACCGTCCACCGAGATCCCCTACGCCCCGCAATACGTGGCCGGTGCGTACTAAATCCTCATGGGGCGGTAACTTTCCCATGGGGCGGTAAAACCCTCATGGGGCGGTAACCCAAAACGGCGGTATTCTGCGGAATGTGAAATTTGGCTAACCGCCCCATGGGACAATCACCGCCCCATGAGGGTTTTACCGCCCCATGGGTAATAGGGCAATATGTGAGTTCACTCCACGTCTACGCCGACGGCGTCGGAGACGTGCTCGAATCCGTCGCGGCGCAGCAGCTGGGCCAGACCGCGCTTCAACACGGTAATCTGCTGCGGGCCTCGGTACATCAGCGAGCTGATGAACATGACCAGGCTGGAGCCGGAACGAATCTTCGCATAGGCTTGCTCGGGGGTAAAGACGCCACCGATGCCGGCGATAGCGAACCGGTCGCCATACTCTTTATACACCTTGCGAATCAGCTCGGTGCTGGCGTTGGTGCACGGGCCGCCGGACAGGCCGCCCTCCCAATCGCGCGGAATCTCGAGGCCGGTGCGGTCCTTCTGCAGATTGGCGATGGACAGCCCCTGCACATTGTGCTCGGCCAGCACATCGAGCAGTTCCTTGTACTCGCCCCACGGCTTGTTCAACGGCATCTTGACCAGCGTGGGCTGCGGGAGGTCGATCTTGTCGAGCGCCGTAAACAGACGGTCGAGCGCTTCCGGAGTCGCGGTGAACGGTTCGCCGACGTGCGTGTTCGGGCAGGAGACGTTGACCTCCACCATCGCGGTGCGGCCGGCGGCGCGGCGCATTGAAATGCAGTAATCCTCAATGCCTTCGTCCAAATCGCCGCACTGGTCGTCGTTGGTGCGGGCGATCGACACGGACAGCTGCATCTGGCGGGCCTGAGTCCAAGCCTTCTCGGCGCGCTCGATGACCTTGTCCGAACCGATGTTGGCGAGGCCGACGTGCACCATCATCGAATCGTATTCAGGCAGACGGTGGAACCACGGCTTGGCGTTGCCCGGGCAGGGACGCGAGGTGGTGGAGCCTACGGTTTCGAAGCCGAAGCCGGCATGGTCCAGCACCACGGGCATCTCGCAGTTCTTGTCGAGGCCGGCGGACAGGCCGAACGGGTTGGTGAAATCGACGCCCATCACATTCGTTTCCAGAATGGGGTCGGTGTAGTCGAGCATCAGCTGTTCGGCGAGCAGCAGCGGCGGGACGTTCTTGACGACGTGGCAGAACTCGATCATCTGATCGTGTGCCTCATCGGGGCGGTGGTTGAACACGAAGTTCGGTTTGATGATGTGCTTGTAGCCGAAGGTGAACAGATCGGTGGTGGCTTTGTTGACGGCGTCGTGCCAGAAGCTTTCAGAAACGTAAGTCATACCGCCTATTGTCTCACGCTTGGGCCGGTGCGGCTAGGCGATTCCTGCCTAGGCGAATTGGGGAAGGGGGCTACTGCGTGTCGAGGCGCACGCAGGCGTCGGCTCGGCAGAAGATACATGAACCGGGACGCACCAGGTATCAGGCGTGACTCTCCGCTGAGCAACGCGCGCGGGAGAGTCGTCGGTCGTGAGCTATCGCGCTAGTAGCCGCTGTGAGAATATCGGTTCGCGCAATGTGCGATTTTGCGCGGTTTTGTGGAAATGACACCTGAATTGCTCGGAATTTTCGAGAAATTGTCCCCAAAACGCTCAAGCCGGTTTGGTTTGTGGGCTTTTGTGTGCGATAATGTTCGCATGATTTCGTCACAACGTCAGCACCTCATCTTGAGCAGGTTGCGCACACGCGGGGCAGTGCGCATTACGGCGCTATCGAAGGAACTGGGTGTGTCGGCGATGACCATCCGCCGCGATATCGCCGAACTTGCCGACAAGGGACTGTTGAAGCGCGTCCATGGCGGCGCGGTGACTACCAGTACCTTGCTTAGCGAACCCCTGTTCTCTGTCAAGTCTCAGATGGATATCGGCCTGAAGGACGCCATCGCCCAGGAAGCCATCAAATATGTGGCTCCCGGCGATGTAATCGCCATCGGCGGCGGCACCACGGCCTATGTCTTCGCCCAGCATCTGCTCGAATCGCAGCAGTCCAGCGGCATCACCATCCTCACCAATTCGATTCCCGTGGCCGAGCTGGTCCAGGCCCTCGAATCCAAGGATGTGGAGGTGATCGTCACCGGCGGCGTGATCACCCGATCGAACTCGCTTGTCGGCCCGATCGCGGACAAGGTCGTCGCTTCGCTGCGTGTCAACACCGTATTCCTCGGCACCCACTCGGTGTCGATTCCCCGTGGCTTCCTGATGCCGAATTCGCTGGAAGCCGCAACCGATATGGCGATGATGGACATCGCCGATCGCACCATAGTTTTGACCGATCACACCAAGTGGAGCTGCACGTCGCTGTCGCTGTTTGCGCGCTTCGACCAAGTGGACACGGTCATTACTGACGACGGGCTCGACCCCGACTCCGCCGCCAAAACCAAGGATTTAGTAAAGGAGCTCGTGCTGGCCCACCAGAGCGAGACCATTGAGGAAAGTGAGCAAACCCATGGCTGATTTCGCCAACTACACCCCCGGGGAGTATGCGAAGGAGCATATCCGCATCACGCCGGCGACGCTTGCCGACGGTCGTGACTTCTTCTACCTGGACGACGACCCCGAGTTCGTCTCCGGTGCCAAGACCCGCGAGCTCAAGGACCCGCGCCCGCTGGACTACCGTTTCGCCCCGCACCTGGACGCCGACGGCAACGAAGTGCCGTACGCCGCCCCGCAGATGCGCCGCGACCCGCTGACCGGCGACTGGATTCCGATGGCCACCGCCCGTATGAACCGTCCGATCACCGCCGGCCCCGGCGCCACCGCCAAGGGCAACCCGCTGGCCGCCCGCAAGCCCGGTGACCCGTACCAGGACGGCGAAGTGCCGGACACCGACTACAACGTCGTGGTGTTCGAGAACCGCTTCCCCTCGATGGTGCGCGTGCCCGGCGTCTCCGAGGACGTGACCTACGTTGACGGCAACCCGCTGTGGGAGAAGAAGCTCGCCGCCGGCCGCTGCGAAGTCATCTGCTTCGACCCGAACGAGGACGGCCTGCCGGCCGATCTGCCGGTCTCCCGCCTGCGCACCGTGGTTGAGGCTTGGGCCTTCCGTACCGCCGAAATCTCCAAGATGGAAGGCATCGAGCAGATCTTCCCGTTCGAGAACCACGGTCAGGAAATCGGCGTCTCCCTCGCTCACCCGCACGGCCAGGTCTACTGCTACCCGTTCATCGCCCCGAAGATGGAGAAGGAACTCCAGCACACCGAGGCCTACCACGAGAAGACCGGTGGCAACCTCTTGAAGGACATCATGAACGCCGAGCTCGAAGCCGGCGAACGCATCGTGATGCGCAACCACAGCTGGGTCGCCTACGTGCCGGCCGCCGCCCGTTGGCCCCTCGAGGTCCACGTGGCTCCGGTGCGCGACGTGCTCACCCTCGACCAGCTCAACGACGAAGAGCGCTGGGACCTTGCCTCCATGTACTCGCACCTTCTGAAGCGCGGCAACGCCTTCTTCGACAAGGGCGACGGCAAGGGCATGGACCTGCCATACATCGCCGCCTGGCACCAGGCCCCGATCCACGACGCCCGCCGCGAGAACTACCGCCTGAACCTGCAGTTCTTCTCCTTCCGCCGCGCCGCCAACAAGATCAAGTACCTCGCCGGCTCCGAATCCGGCATGGCCGCCTGGATCTCCGACACCACGCCGGAACTCATCGCCAAGCGCTTCCACGAGCTCGGCTCCATCGACATCGCCGACTGATAGAAAGAAAACATCAATGACTGCTGTTGAATTCATTGAGCCGCTGACCCATGAGGAAGGCGTCTCGCAAGCTACCAAGCTGTTCGTCGACACCTACGGCGCTGCGCCCGAGGGCGTGTGGGCTGCTCCGGGCCGTGTGAACCTGATCGGTGAGCACACCGATTACAACGCCGGCCTGTGCCTGCCGATCGCACTGCCGCACCGCACTTTCATCGCCCTGAAGCCGCGCGAAGACACCAAGGTTCGCGTCGTCTCCGACGTGGCTCCCGACAAGGTCGCCGAAGCTGATCTCGATGGCCTCAAGGCCCGTGGCGTGGACGGCTGGTCCGCCTACCCGACCGGTGTGGCCTGGGCGCTGCGTCAGGCTGGTTTCGACAAGGTCAAGGGCTTTGACGCCGCCTTCGTCTCCTGCGTGCCGCTGGGCTCCGGCCTGAGCTCCTCCGCCGCCATGACCTGCTCCACCGCTCTGGCTCTGGACGACGTGTACGGCCTTGGCTACGGCGATTCCGACGCCGGCCGTGTGACCCTCATCAACGCCGCCATCAAGTCCGAGAACGAGATGGCCGGTGCCTCCACCGGCGGTCTTGACCAGAACGCTTCCATGCGTTGCACCGCCGGCCACGCGCTGCTGCTTGACTGCCGCCCGGAGCTGACCCCGCTGGAGAACGTCTCCCAGCAGGAGTTCGACCTCGACAAGTACAACCTCGAGCTGCTTGTGGTCGATACCCAGGCTCCGCACCAGCTCAACGATGGCCAGTACGCTCAGCGTCGCGCCACCTGCGAGGAAGCCGCCAAGATTCTCGGTGTGGCCAACCTGCGCGTTACCGCCGACGGCATCTCCAAGGCCGATGACCAGTTCCAGGCCCTCAAGGAAACGCTTGACGCCCTGCCTGATGAGACCATGAAGAAGCGCGTGCGCCACGTCGTCACCGAAATCGAGCGCGTGCGTTCCTTCGTGCGTGCCTTCGCTCAGGGCGACATCAAGGCCGCGGGCCGTCTGTTCAACGCTTCCCACGATTCGCTGGCCGCCGACTACGAGGTCACTGTGCCCGAGCTGGACATCGCCGTGGACGTGGCCCGCAAGAACGGTGCCTACGGTGCGCGTATGACCGGCGGCGGCTTCGGCGGCTCCATCATCGCGTTGGTGGACAAGGGCCGTTCTCAGGAAGTCGCCCAGAAGATTGCCGACGAGTTCGAAAAGCAGGGCTTCCACGCTCCGCGCGCCCTCGCGGCTTATGCCGCTCCGAGCGCTTCGCGTGAGGCCTGAGCCCGCATCTGAGCTCCCTCTGACGAGGGAGCTTCGTTTTATCCCGCGACACGCGGGGCGGACTTACGAAGAATCTTGAATCGTATTACGGTGACGGATTGTTTTGAAAATCGCATGGCGTCTGCCGAAATCACATGGCAGACACCATGCGTTTTTTATTGCCGTCGTTGGCCCGGACGTTAGGGGCGTAACGACATTTTCGCGCGACGGCAATCTGAAGAGACAATCCGAGAGAGGTTCCGTTGTCCGCTATCCAGACAACTTCCGATAACATCATGCCCGCCGGCGAATCCGGCACCGCTTATTCCCATAGCCCCCACAACGCTTCCGAAACCAGGCATTTCGACCATCCGCATAAGGTGATGCTCGGCCTGTACATCGGCGCATTTCTCGGCATGCTGTCCGAGACATCCATGAACATCGCCCTGCCTGATCTGATGGACGAGTTCTCCGTATCCTCCGGTACCGCACAATGGATGGTCGTCGGCTATATGCTGGCCATTGGCGTGGTGCTGCCGTGCGTGGGTTTCATGCTCAAATGGATCAAAGCCAAAACGCTCGTGCTGTTCGCGCTGACCTGCTTCCTCGTCGGTGCCTTGGTATGCACCGTGGCCACCGGTTTCCCCGTGCTGCTCGCCGGCCGAATCGTGCAGGGCATCAGCACCGGCATCGTGCTGCCCACCATGTACGCGGCCATCATGCGCGTCTTCCCGCCCCACAAAATCGGTGCCGCCAACGGCGTGGCCGGCCTGGTGATCATGTTCGCGCCGGTCATCGGCCCCACCCTGGCCGGCGCGCTGATCGGTGCCCTGAGCTGGCGCGCGATCTTCGCGCTGTTCGCCGTCGTCGCCGTAATCGCACTGGCCTGCACGGCCGCATTCTTCGTCACCCCAATCGAACGCACGCGCCCGGCCGTGGACATGCTTTCCATCGTCGCCTCCGCGCTGGGCTTCGGCTGCCTCGTGGCCGGCGTGAGCCTGATCAGCGACATGGGTTTCTCCGTGGCGGTAGTCGGTTTGTTGGTGATTGGCGTAGTCGTTCTTGCCCTCTACGCCTACCGTCAGCTGCACATCGCCGACCCACTGCTTGACCTGCGCGCGCTTGGCATTGCGGCGTTCCGTACGCCGGCCATCATGGTCAGCTGCTCGTTTGCCTGCACTTTGGCGTTCATGTATTTGGTGCCGCAGGAATTGCAGCGCGGACTGGGCATGAGCTCTACGCTCGCCGGTCTGCTCATGCTGCCCGGCGGCATCGTCAACGCGGTGTGCACGCTGATGGCCGGTCGCCTGTTCGACCGTCATGGTGCGAGGGTGCTCGTGTGGATCGGTGTGGTGATGGCAGCCATCGGTGGCGCGTTGTTCTTTGCCATCGGTGTTGACTCGGGTGTTGTGCTGTTCTTGGCCGCACACATCATCGTGATGGTGGGCATCCCGTTTATTCAGCAGTCGGCGCAGTCCGCTGCGCTCAAATCGTTGCCGGGCCGCATGGCTGCTGATGGCAGCACCATTCTCAACACCATGCAGCAGGTGTGCGGCGCCATCGCCACCGCTGTGGCCACCTGCCTGCTGGGCCTGGGCCAGACCGGCTATGCGGCCGGTGGCGGTGCCAATGCCGCGCAGGGCTTCGTGGACGGTTCGCGCTACGGCTATATGTTCGGCCTCGTGCTTGTGGCAATCGTGCTGGTCTTCTCCTTTATGCTCAAGGGCGGCAAGGAAGAACCGAAGCTGGTGCCGGTGCAGGTCGACGACGGTGCGGTTGAGAGTCTGGCCGTGTGAACATGGCACAACGGACTCGATGATTCCTGAGAGTCCGCGAATCCGGAAATGGAACAGCATGAATGGCGTGATGCAGGTTTGTGACTTGTCTGAGCTGTTCCATTCCGGCGGTATTGGTGCCTGGCAACGGTCAGACGACAGACGATACATACGTTATACGATTAACGGCGTGTCGCGATGTGGGTGATTCCGGTGTTCTGCGAGAACGGCAGTATGGAGCCGAAGTTTACGTTTGCGGCGCTGGGTGGACTGGTCAATGTGAGCGTTAACTATTGAGATAAACGATTAACGATTTATAGTGTTGACCACCGTAAAGAAACAGTCACAAGGCAAGTGGCTGACGGGGTCGTACAGGTGCGTCTTACATCGGTGCGAGGAGGAAACATAAAGGAAGAAGGAGCCTAATCATGGCACGAAGAAGTGTTCGCCTGTTGGCATCAATCGTTGCAGTTGCGACTATGGCCACGGCGCTTGCCGCCTGCGGCAACAAGCAGGCCACCACAGATGAGAATGGCAAGCCGATTGTCAACATTCTGGTTCGTCGCAACGTGACCGACCATCCGATGCAGGACACCCAGTACACCAAGGATCTGGAAGCCGCCTGCGACTGCACCATCAAGTGGCAGGAAGTCTCCGACAACGCGTGGGGCCAGCAGAAGAGCGCCAAGATGGCCGCCGGTGAATTCCCGGACATTGGCTTGAGCTTGTTCAGCATGGTGGATGCGGCCAAGTACAGCACCTATTTCGAGGATCTGAAGCCGCATCTGGACAAGATGCCGAACGTCAAGGAGTTCCTCAAGGCCCAGCCGGGCGCCGCGAAGTACGTGACCGACGGAACCAAAATCGCCATGCTGCCGTCTGATCGTGGCAAGGGTTACGGGGTTTCCGGCACTCACATGTTCATCAACAAGACCTGGCTTGACAAGCTCGGCCTCGAGATGCCAACCACTTGGGACGAGCTTGAGAACGTGCTCGAGGCATTCAAGACCCAGGATCCGAACGACAACGGCAAGGCTGATGAGGTACCGATGAATATCCGCGGCCTCGGCTTCGGCCTGTGGAGCCCCCTGACGCTGATGAACTCCGAAGGCGTGGTAACCTCCTTCATGGGCGGCAGCGCTTCCGAACAGGGCTACTACGTGGACAACGGCAAGGTCAAGAGCTACTACACCTCCGACGCGCTCAAGGACGTCGTCTCCTACCTGCACGGACTCATGGCCAAGGGCCTTATCCCGAAGGATGTGCTCACCCGCGACGCCTCGCAATACACTTCGCAGACCGTCAGTGACGGCTAGACCGCGCTGACCGGCGTCTCCTTCGGCTGGTCCAACTACGCCGAATACGGCGACAAGCTTGGCGACCAGTACGTCACCATGCCGCCGCTGAAGAAGGACGCCTCCACGCCCGACTCCCAGGTCAAGTGGGATTATTCCCAGGACGCCTGCCGCTGGGCCTACTCCGGTTCCGGCCTGACCGTCAACCCGAACGCCGCTAACCAGGACGCCATCTACAAGGTCATCGACGCCATGTATGGCGAGAAGCTTTCCGTGGCCGGTTTCTTCGGTTCCATCCCGGATATCGTCTCCGATGATGGCGATCACCAGTACACCATCGACAAGAAGAAGGCTTACGCCGAGTATCCCGACACCCGTGCCATCGCCCTGCAGGACCGCTTCGGCGGCTGGATCCGCGACGACGTGAAGATGGTCAACGACACCAATGCTGACCAGGTCACCGCCTCCGACCAGGCCATCCGCGAGGCGCGCAACCGCGTCGACGGCGTCAAGGACGTCGTCCCGATCTACGTGCGCCCGGATACCGAGGACTCCAACACCTTGCAGAACAACAACACCGCCATCTCCAACTACGCGAACAACCAGATCGCGAAGTGGGTCCAGAAGGGCGGCATCGACAAGGAATGGGACGCCTACGTGAAGAAGGTGTCCGAACCGACCCTCGGCCTCGACGCCAACATCGAGATTTGGCAGAAGTGGTACGACAAGTACACCAAGTAGCCAAGCAATACCGCGGGGTCCATCGCACGGATTCGTTCCTCTCCTGTGAATGCCGTCGGACCCCGCACTTTTGTTCCCTAGCAATCATCCTAAATTGGAGACCAACATGAGTGCACAAACATCGCAAGGCGTTGCTGCACGGACCGTGGCGATGGAAGCGGCTCCCGACCGCAAGAAACCAGGTCTGCTCGATCGTATCGCCGACCATTTACGTCGCTACTGGCAGTTGTGGATTCTTTCCGCTCCGGCATTGTTCTTCGTAGGATTGTTCTCCTACGCGCCGATGTGGGGCATCCAGCTCGCCTTCCGCGAGTTCGATCCGACCAAAGGCCTGACCGGCGGCAAATTCGTCGGTTTCAAATACTTCCTGGAATTCTTCCACAATCCGCTGTTTGGTGAGATTATGACCAACACCATCCGCATTTCCCTGTGGACATTGGTCATGGGCTTCATCTTCCCGATTATCCTGGCCCTGCTGATCAACCAGATCGGTTCTAAGAAGATCAAAGGTTTCGTGCAGACGATTACCTACATGCCGCACTTCATCTCCGTGGTGGTCATCGTCTCCATGCTCAACATCTTCCTGACTCCTGGCACCGGAATTCTCGGTCGCTTCTTCGGCGACGAATCACTGATGGGTTCCACCAGCGCCATCACCGCGGTCTATTGGATTTCCGAAGTCTGGCAGCATGTTGGTTGGAACTCCATCATCTACCTAGCTGCGCTCGCCGGCGTGGACACATCACTGTACGAGGCGGCGAAGATCGACGGTGCAGGCCGTTTGCAGCTGATTCGCTACGTCGATATTCCTACGATCATGCCGACATGCGCGATTCTGCTCATCATGAACATGGGCTCCGTGCTCAACGTGGGCTTCGATAAGATCTACCTGATGCAGAACTCGCTGAACATGCCGGCCACCGAAGGTCATCGTCACATACACCTACAAAATCGGTATTATCAACGGCCAGTACTCGTACTCGACGGCAATCGGTCTGTTCAACACCTTGGTCAACTTCATCTTCCTGATCACTGCGAATGCAATCGCCAAGCGCGTTTCCGATACGAGCATTTTCTAGAAGGGTTTTATCATGTCTGCAACAATTGAGGCTGTTACCCAGAACAAGAACGACATTCCCTGGAACAAGCACGTGCGTCAGAAGCAGAAGCCGGGTGACTGGGCGGTGTCGGGCATCATCAATGTGCTGCTGCTCCTGACCATTGTGGCGGTGCTCTACCCGCTGTGGTTCGTGGTCATCGCATCATTTTCAAATCCGAACGCCGTGGCCGGCGGTGAAGTGCTGCTGCTACCCAAGGATGTGACCTTCGCTGGCTATGCTAAGGTGTTCGCCAACCAGCGCATCTGGCAGGGCTATCTCAACACCATCATCTATTCGGTGGTCGGCACCGCGGTCAACATGGCAGTGACCATTCCCTGCGCTTTCGCGCTATCCCGTCGCGAGTTCAAGCCGCGGCGCGTGATTATGTTCCTGTTCACCGTGACCATGTTCATCGCCGGCGGCTTGATTCCGAACTACCTGCTGTACAAGAGCCTCGGCATCAACAACACCATGTGGGTGTTCATCCTGCCTGGTGCGGTTTCCGTGTACAACGTGATCGTGGCCCGCTCCTTCTTCGAGACCTCTATCCCCGAAGAGCTCTTCGACGCGGCCCAGATCGACGGGTTGAGCTACTTTGGCTACTTCTTCAAGATTGTGCTGCCGTTAAGCTCCGCGATTCTGGCTGTAATTGGTCTGTACTACTTTGTCGGCCACTGGAACGACTTCATGACGGGCCTTATCTACATCACCGACGACACGAAGCAGCCATTGCAGGTGGTGTTGCAGCAGTTGCTGTTGGTGGCGCAGGGTACTGGAACCAATGTCAACGCGGCTGCGCAGCAGCAGGCCGCCGATCAGATCAAGTTCGGCATCATCATCGTCTCTACCCTGCCTCTGCTTGTGCTCTATCCGTTCTTGCAGAAGTACTTCAACAAGGGTGTGATGCTCGGCGCGGTCAAGGGCTGAGTCAAACGCAATCCGACAAGAGACAGCCAATCCAAAGGCCAGCCGATAGAAAGGATTCGCCATGCTTGCCCGCTTCTCTGTGGCCTACGAGCGGTTCTGCCGTCTGCTAGTCGCGATTTTCGTGGTCAACGTGGCCATACTCGCGCACACTCTGATGGGAGCAGTCGTGCTGGGATTTCTTCCCTCGTTCGCGGCTGCGCAGGCTACGTTCCGTGCGTGGCTGCTTTCTGAGGACTGTTCAATGCGGGCCAAGGAAGTTTGGAAGACGTTCCACGGCTTCTGGAAAAGCGAAGTCAAGCGCGCGAATCTTTTCGGTTGGCCTTTGGTTATTTTCTGGGCCGTGGTTATCGTCGACTACTACGTGATGAACTGGCATGCTCGCGGCGATTTCGACATCATGGTTTCCGGCGTGCTGCTGCTCATCATCGTAGTTTTGGCGGTGTTCTCGTCCTTGGTTTGGGTGGTGCGCGCGAACTATGAAGAGAGTCCCGTCTGGATTGTTCGTACAACACTGGCGATGATTGTGGCACGCCCGTTGTGCAGCCTTCTGCAGGTCGGACTGCTGATTCTCACCGTGCTTGTATGGGTGCAATGGCCTGGAATTCTCATGGTGTTCGGTTTGTCGCTGCCGATGTTCTGCACAGCTTGGATTGTTTATTCATTCGGCCGTCTGCCTGGAATGGACATTCATGACCGCATGGAACAGAGCACGGGCCGCGCCCGAAACCAGACATCGTGACATGTTCGCAGAAAAAGGGGGTGATAAAATGCTGCAGTCGTCAGTAAGTCAACGAGTGAACAGGTCCAAACGATTGGTATCTATCAAAGACATAGCTAAGGAAGCGGGTGTTTCCGTATGCACTGTGTCTTTGGTTATGAACAACAAGGATCACAATCGCGTCAGCAAGGCGGTTGCGCAGAGAATCCGTACGACTGCCGAGAGCATGGGGTACAAGCCTAATTCCGTGGCGCGCACCTTACGCACCAGCAAATCCAATACTCTGGGATTCGTCACCGATGAGATAGCCACGACTCCGTATGCGGGTCAGGTGCTCCAAGGGGCGCAGGACGCCGCGCGCAAGCTTGGATACATCCTGCTTACCGCAAACACCAACAATGATGCCGAACTTGAAGACCAAGAGATATCCGCCCTACGTCGGTACAACGTGGACGGCTTCCTGTACGCCATGATGTATCACCGTAAAGTGGACATTCCTGAGGTATTGGAAGGCAGTCTGACAGTAGTGGTGGATGGTGAGGACGCCGCAGGGAAGGTTCCTTCAATCTACCCTGATGACGAGATGGCCGGGCACGATGCCACCAACCGTCTGATTCAAGCCGGATGCAGACGCATCGTTTACTACGGTTCCACAACCACTATTATCGCGCAGGGGGAGCGTCTGGATGGCTATCGGCGTGCGCTTGCGGAAGCTGGCATTGCATTCGATGAGGCGTTGGTCGTCAATGTATTGGAGATGACCAACGCTGCTGCTGAGGCGGCGCGGGTATTCGACGAAATCAAGCCGGACGGCATCTTCTGTTTCAACGATGTGCGCGCCACCTTCATCTATGAAGCTGCGCGAGAACGCGGAGTGCGCATCGGAACCGACGTGTCGGTGATTAGCATCGACAATCAGCCGTTCATCACTGATGTGATCAAACCATCTCTGACCACGCTGGAATTGCCCCATTATGAAATGGGCTTCGAAGCGGTTCGGCAGCTGGTTGCCATGCTTGACGGCGATAAGGCCGTAGCGGATCTCGAATCCGATCATGGCATGGCGGTACAGAGACAACGAGATGGCGGCAAAACAGCATTGCGCTGCCGCATCATCGAACGCGATTCCATCGTGTTGTGACGGGTGTTCCCCTTTTTTTCATATTTAGTTTTCCGATTATCGGTTTTTTTTTTTCAATGCGTAGCCACGTGATATCTGATCATGTGGCGCTGTGGAGGAGCTTATTATGCCTGACAACTATTCCGTTGCCATCGAAACCGGCGGCTACCGTTTGCTGGAATTGTTCGCCGAAAGATGCGGCGATGACGCTGCCGTCACCATTACAGACGGGGACGGCCATCAAATCGCCAGCCATGCCATGCCGGTGGCCGAGCGTCGCCACCGTTTCTTGATTCCGGTGCCGACAAGCGTGTGTCTCACGGTGAGAGCGCGCCAACTGACCGTGCGGTTCGCCTACTTGTCCGAGTGTGAGAATCTTCTTGATGAAGGCGTGCGTTTCATCAGCATGAATCCATATGACAATGAATGGGATACGCAGCCGACGCTGGAGCAGATCTATGATCGTTTCGCTCGCCCTGCGGCGCATTTCGAGCCATTCGCTCGCTGGATGAATGATCCTAACGGCCTGTGTCGTTTCCAAGGACGCTACCATTTGTTCTACCAATTCAATCCGTATGGTTTTGGCTGGGACAATATGCACTGGGGCCATGCAGTGAGCCGCGATCTGGTGCATTGGACGCATCTGCCAATCTTCCTCGAACCGCAGCCGGAGCTGCATATCGACGAACGCATCGTTGGCGGCGCGTTCTCCGGATCCGCGGTGACGGTGGATGCGTGTGACAATCCCTGCAAGGGTGATGATGCGGCCGCTATTCGCCTGTATCTAACCCGGCACCTGGAGACTCGCGGAGACGAATCGTCTGTTACTGAATACCAGACCACCTGCTTGTGTGAGGATGGTGTGCATGTGAGTGTCGAATCTCCAGTCGCGTTGCGCGTTAACGATGGTTTTGGCTTCGATTTCCGTGATCCGAAGGTGGAAACCGGCATGTCCGGCGAGGCGATCAATCCGGAACGCGCTTACATGGTGACCGCCACGAATCTGCCGGTCGCCGAATTCGATACTGATGCTGTGCCCTCCGCGGCGCCTGGCATCAGCGTACAGGGTACAGACGGCTGGTTTACGTGCGGTCCGCAAGGCATGCCCGGCACCGACAAGCCCAATATGGATACGGTGCCTGCCATGGCGCTCTTCTCCGCGAAGAAACCGCTCAAGCGCAACGTGACGTGGCAGTATGAAGGACCGGTGCTCGCCGACTTCGGCCACCAGCTGTCACGTACCTACGAATGTCCTGACCTGTTCCAGCTCGACGGCAAGACGGTCGCCATCGGAGCTCTGATGCACTACCGTGACAAGCAAGGTCGTTTCCAGCAGGTGCGTTGGTATGTTGGTGATCTCAAGGACACCGCCGATGGCCCACGTTTGCAGGTAGGGAACAGCGATTGGTGCGATTTCGGTACCGGCTACTACGCGACACAAAGCTTTGCTGCCGACGACGGGCGTCGTATCGTGTTCGGCTGGTATACCGACTTTCCCGCGATGCGTGTGGAAAAGCCGTGCATCGCTAACGGCATGATGTCGCTGCCACGTGAACTGCACGTGCGTGACGGCCGCTTGACCAGCCGTCCTGTCAAGGAAGCGTACGAGCAGCTGCTAGGCGATCGTTTGGAAGCGCATGCAGGCGAAAACGGGACCTTCTTTATTGTGCCGAACAACGCGTATTACACGGACATGCATCTGGCTGACGATGACGATTTCACAATGCTCATCGCGACCGGTACCAATCCCGCCAATGGTAATTCGATGGAATTGCAGCTGCAGCGTCGCGACGGCGTGACCCGACTGGTCACGAAGGGAACAGTCGTGGACGACATCGATTTCGATAGCGGCATCGCCGATGTGCGTCGCGTCGAAATCTTCTTCGACCGTAATGTGGTGGAAGTCTTCCTTAACAATGGCGAAGCGGCCGGCAGTATGCTGTTCCAAGGTGCGGACGGCGATGGCGAGTTCCGTTTTGTTGCTGACGGCAAGGTCGATTGCGTGGATGTGCGTGTGCTTGACAGCATCTGGCGGTGACATACAGCTGCTGCAGCGGCAGGTGGTAACTGGCAGTCATCTCAGTATGTAAGGCAAAATAGACGAAAGGCACGTGTTTTGGCACGTGTCTTCCCTATACTTGAGGGCACGTCCGGCAATTCGCCAAGAACTGGATATTCACACCTCACGTTTAGGGAGCGCCATGAACAAGGCAATCATCACCGTCGTCGGCCAGGATACTGTTGGCATCATCGCACGCGTCTGCACATACCTTTCCGAACATCAGGTCAACGTGCTTGACATTTCCCAGACCATCATCGACGGTTTCTTCAACATGATGATGATCGTGGATTATTCCAACGCCGGCAAGGAATTCGGCGAGATTGTGGACGATCTCGACAAGCTCGGCGAGGAGATTGGCGTGCGCATCCGCTGCCAGCGCGAGGAGATCTTTACCAAGATGCACCGCATCTGAGCCGGGCCTCAAAAGAAAAGGACTTAAGGAAATACCATGCTGAATATCATGGAGGTCCACGAGACCAATCAGATGATCGAGCAGGAAAAGCTCGACGTTCGCACCATCACGATGGGTATTTCGTTGCTCGACTGCGCGACGGATTCCGTTGAGCAAACCTGCGACAATATCTACCGTAAAATCACCACGTATGCCAAAGACCTGGTCTCCACAGGCCAAGCCATCGAAAGCGATTATGGCATCCCGATTGTCAACAAGCGCATCACCGTGACTCCTATTTCTCTGGTGGGCGCCAGCTGTTGCAAGACTTCGGAAGATTTTGTGCAAATCGCGCACGCGTTGGATAAGGCAGCCAAGGAAGTCGGCGTCGATCTGATCGGCGGTTATTCGGCATTGGTCTCCAAAGCCATGACCCCGGCCGAAGAACTGTTAATCAAATCATTGCCGCAGGCGCTTTCCGAAACGGACATCGTCTGCTCGTCGGTAAACGTTGGCTCCACGAAAACCGGTATCGACATGAATGCGGTGGAGTTGCTCGGCCATATCATCAAAGACATCGCCGAGCGCACCGCAGACAACGATTCCTACGGTTGCGTGAAATTCGTGGCCTTCTGCAATGTTCCGGACGACAATCCATTCATGGCGGGCGGTTTCCACGGCGTTACTGAAGGCGATGCCGTGATCAACGTGGGCGTTTCCGGTCCGGGTGTCGTCTCCCGCGCATTGGATGCGGCCAAAGGCAAGGATTTCGAGTTCCTGTGCGAAACCATCAAGCGTACGGCGTTCAAGATCACTCGTGTCGGTCAGTTGGTGGCTCAGGAGGCTTCCCGCCGCCTCGGCATTCCGTTCGGCATCATCGACCTTTCCCTCGCTCCGACCCCGGCTGTAGGCGACTCGGTGGGCGAAGTGCTGGAGAAGATCGGTCTTGAGCAGGTTGGCGCTCCTGGCACTACCGCGGCTTTGGCCATGCTGAACGATCAGGTGAAGAAGGGCGGCATCATGGCCTCCAGCTACGTGGGTGGCCTGTCTGGTGCGTTTATCCCCGTCTCCGAAGACAAGAACATGATTGACGCTGCCGCCTCCGGTTGCCTGACCCTCGAGAAGCTTGAGGCCATGACCTGCGTATGCTCGGTGGGTCTTGACATGATCGCCATTCCGGGCGATACCTCTGCTTCCACCATCTCCGGCCTGATCGCCGACGAAGCCGCCATCGGCATGGTGAATCAGAAGACCACAGCCGTGCGCGTGATCCCGGTTGCCGGCAAGGGCGTGGGCGAGATGGCGAACTTCGGCGGCCTGATGGGCTACGCGCCCATCATGCCGGTCAACCAGACCAGCTGCGAGGCCTTTGTGACCCGTGGCGGTCGTATTCCCGCTCCGATTCACAGCTTCAAGAACTGATTCGGTAGGGTCTCACCGTTCAAAGAGGTACATCCGGTAACTCGCAGATAGCTGTCTGCTGTAGAGAAAGTGCCTCATATATGAAAACCCCGAGCATGAACGTTGGAATATCAACGCTCATGCTCGGGGTTTCTTTGTCGACGTACTCACGGCAAAAACGATAGCGCGCCGCCATCCTTCCGCCGCGATGATATTGTGCGCCTGTGGGACGTGTCCTGCATCTTGGCATACCCCTGAGTAGAGTTATGCCCAGTGTGAAATGTGAAACGTCAGCGAAAGGGAGAAGATGACGGTAGCGGATTTGTTCCGGGCCATTAAGCGCCACTGGATTCTTGAGATTATTCTGTTTGTAGTTACCGTGGGTGCCGTAGCTGGCTTCACCTTCACTGCTACCCCCATGTATTCCGCTCAGATTCAACTGATGCCAAAGGCTACCGCCAGTGCAGATGCGAGTACGGCCCAATCGTCGTCGGCAGCGGCGTCGTCGGCAGCGGCTCAGTTGGCGAATTATATTGAAGTGGTTCAGTCTGATGCCGTGCTTCAGCCGACTATCGACAATTTGGGTCTGCACGAGACCGTGCCGCAGCTCAGGAAGCTGGTTGTTGCCGAGAACGTTACCGGTACCACTTTGTTAGATATCACGGTCACTTATCCGAACGCCAAAGACACCACGCTGATTCTTAACGAGGTGGCCAAGCAACTCAACAAGCAGGTTTCCGCCGATGCTTCGGACATGTTGACGCTGACTACTGTGCAGAAGCCTGTTGAACCTACGTTGCCCTCCTCGCCTAACATCATAGCGAATATGGCGATCGGTGTGGTCGCAGCTCTTGTGGTGGCTGTGTTGGGTGCATTCCTGCGGGAGCTTGCAGACAACAATATTCATGCACAGACCGACATTACCAATGCGGTCAATGCGCCGATTCTCGCATCTATCCCGAAGAGCTTCACTGTCGCCGGGCATGTTCCTGCGGTCATCGTCAAGCCGCGTGGCCATGCGGCTGAGGAATTCCGCAGGCTTTGCACTAATCTGTCGTTCGTCGAGAACGGTAATGAGGATCGCCCTGATAATGATCATTCCAATGTGATTATCGTGACCTCTGCCGTACCTGACGAGGGTAAGACCTCGGTTTCGGTCAATCTCGCAGCCGTATATGCAGAGAAGGGTGAGAGCGTACTGCTCATTGATGCGGATGCTCGTCACCCCTCTGTGGCGAAGGCGTTGGGCTTGAACAATGCAGTGGGCTTGGTTAAGTTGCTTGCGGGTGATGTCGATGCACGTACTGCCGTGCAACGGTATTGGAAGCCCGAGATGCAGGTGTTGCCTGTTGAGGAAACTTCTACTTCGAATGTGATTCTTGGTTCCAATGTCATGCGTGACATGGTGGACCAGGCCACTCGTCATTATGACCACGTAATCATCGACACCGCCCCTATTCAGGTTTCCAACGATGCATCGGTGTTTGCTCGCTCCGGTGGTACGGTGTTGCTCGTTGTCAGCCAGAATGTTGGACAGAAGAAGGCTCTGCGCAATACAGTGCGCGAGCTGAAAGTCGCCCACGTAAGGATTGGCGGTGTGGCGTTCAACCGCGTTGCGCATGAGCGTAGCCGTAAGGGCAACTATTACTACTATGAAGAGTCGGAAGTCAAGAATCGCCGTGCGAAGGCCTCGACGGGTGACTCATCACAGAATTCCGCTTCCCGTAATGCCCGCCGTGGGCGTCGTACAACGGCCGATGGTCGTTGATTATACGTGGAGAATCGAGAGAACCGACTGCGCGGAGTGAGAACTCCGTAAGGTGGACACGTTCTAGGGGAAGGCAGAGATTTGAGGCAACGAGTCGTCTTTATTGTGGAGACAGTAGGCGGAGGCGTACGCACGCATGTACTCCAGTTGTTGAAGAATCTCGATCCGGAGCGCTATGAATTAACGCTCATCTACGGAGAACGATATGACCACGTGTTCGAGTCACAGCGTGAAGAGCTGGCAAAGCACGTCACGCTGATTCTTGATTCCAATCTGGTTCGTTCCGCTGGCCTTCGGGCGAGTTGGAAAGCGGTGAAATCCCTACGGGCTACATTGCGCCGCATCAAGCCGGATATTGTGCACTGCCATAGTTCGATTGCCGGGCTTGTTGGACGTGCCGCCGCCAAACTGGAGCATGTGCCGAAAATCTTTTATACCCCGCATGCTTATGCGTTTGACGCGCCGGAGTTCTCTGCGAAGAAGAGAGCGGTGTTTGGATTGGCTGAGCGCGTGATGAGTCGTTGGGCAACCACACGTACTTTCAATGTGAGTGATGGCGAATATCGCAGTGCGCTCAGGCATCACATCGATAAGCCGAGCAAATTCGCCGTGATTTACAACGGTGTCCCTGAATTGCAGTTGCCCACTCGTGCCGAGTCTAGACACCGATTGGGATTGGATGATTTGGTACCTCAGGATGTGCCGATTGTTGGTGTAGCCGCATGGCTTGACGCTCGCAAGGATCCGATGACATTCGTGCGTATCGCCGAACGTGTGCACGATGATGGCAGAAATGCGCATTTCGTATATATAGGCTCAGGAGAACTGCAAGATCAGGTGCGTGATTTTGTTGCTTCTCATCATCTCGAAGGATTCGTGCACCTGCTTGGCTACCGACAGGATACCAGCCTATTGGTACGTGCATTCAATGTGTACTTACTGCCCTCTCTGTATGAAGGCATGCCATACTCGTTGTTGGAATCGTTGTGTGCTGGTGTGCCGATTGTGGCTACCCGCACTACGGGCAATGACGAGGTTGTTTTGCCTGGTGTCAACGGTGAATTGTTCGCTGTAGGTGATGTTGCACAGGGCGCCGCGGCCGTTGAAAAGTTGTTGGACGATTCCCCGACCTTCGAGGCGGTGAAGGACACCTACCGCCAGCGATTCACTGAAGGGGCAATGATCCGTAGAATTACCGAAGAGTACGAACAATAGTCGTAGGCCCAACGAATGGGGCCATAATGCCGGTCGAATCGTCAGACATGGCCGTGGGCAAGTAATGAATGTAAGGAGCGCAGCAAGCCATGATACTCATCAAGGTATGGTACCGGTTCACAGGGCTAATGCTGAAGTGGTTGTACCGTATTGTTTTCCACGGTGATTTCGTGTATGGCAAGCGCTTCCATATGCGCCGTGCATTTCAGCTGACAATTGAGAATGGTGGTCGCGTGGTTCTTGGCGATGACGTGTTCTTCAATGATTTCTGCGCATTGCATGCGCGCAAGAGCATCACTATCGGTGACGGTACGATTTTCGGCGAGAACGTGCGCATCTACGATCATAACCACCGATTTGCCGATCCGACGACGCCGATCAAAGACCAAGGATACAGCGAGGCTGCGGTCTCTATCGGGAAACATTGCTGGATTGGCTCCAGTGTGACGATTCTTAAAGGTGTAACCATCGGCGATAATGTAGTGGTAGGCGCTGGCTGCGTGGTTGTGAAGGATATTCCGGATAACGTCATTGTGCGGCAGAATACGGAACTGGTAATTGAGGAGATTAGACGATGAGCGAGCCGGTGCGCGTGCTCGTGCTGGACACGGTGATGGACCGTGGCGGTGCCGAGACCATGACGATGAATTATCTGCGGCGCATGGACCGCAGCAAGGTTCAATATGATTTTCTCGTCAACCGTGACTATAAGGCCGCCTATGAGGACGAGATTGCGGAACTTGGCGGAAAAGTGTACCGCATGTGTCCGCTATATCCGCAATATTTCGACAAGTACAAGCGTCAGTTTCGTGGGTTTCTTAAGGTACATCCCGAATATCGGATTATCCATTCCAATCTGGAGGAACGCAGCTATTTCGCGTTGCGTATCGCTAAGGAGATGGGTGTTCCAGTGCGCATCGCCCATGCACACAATCGTCCGGTGGGATTTGATTTGAAGTCTGTGGTTCGTGAGTACTTCCGTTTCCGTCTGCCTCCCTATGCCACACATTATTTCGCGTGTGGTCAGGAAGCTGGTGATTGGCTGTTTGGCGTGAAGAATCGCAGTAAGGTGATCCAGGAGCGCAATGCTGTAGATACAGCTCTGTACCGCTACGACCCAACAGTGGCTGAAGAGGTACGCGCGGAGTTCCAGACTCCTGAAGATTGTTTCGTCCTCGGTCACGTGGGCCGTTTCTTCCCTCAGAAAAATCACATGCAGCTTGTGGATATCTTTGCTGCAGTGCATAAGATGCGTCCGAATAGCAGGCTATGGCTCGTAGGCGGTGGAGAACTGGACGACAGTCTCAAGAATCAAGTCAAATCCAAGGTACATGAGCTTGGTCTTGATGAGAGTGTGGTCTTTACTGGTGTGCGCACCGATGTGAACCGCCTTATGCAAGGAATGGATTTATTCATATTGCCTTCCTTGTTCGAAGGTTTTCCCATGACCATGATTGAGGCACAATCCGCCGGATTGCCTTGCATGATTTCCGATAAAGTGCCGCCGCAATGCGATGTAACCGGGAATGTGCAGATCATGACTTTGGACTCCACTCCCGAAGAATGGGCAAAGCATATTCTCGATCAGAGTGACAAATATGCCGCGAAGTCTGATCGCGCCGACGGTGCGAAATCAGTAACCAAGGCGGGATATGACATCGTGAAGAACGCCGAATGGCTGCAGGATTTTTATGTGAATGCATTAGCCAAGGCTGAAGCGAGGGAACGCCGCTGATGGAACAAATAGAGACGGACCAAGTCGTTCATAATTGGCGTGACAACCATAATAAAAACGCCGCTATAATGCTGACATTCATCGTTATGATGATTGCGAAAATCATTACGCTGATGTTGCCGAAGAAATATTTTTTTGACAATAACCGTATTCTCGGTATGGCCAACGGCGATGATTCGGTCAAGGCATGGGGCGGCTCATATGAGGTGGCTGCGAATTTCTTCAAGACCGTTAACGTGTTCAATTTTGTCAAGATGACTGATTGGAGCTGGTTCCTCGGTCTGTTGATGACGGGTATCATTCTGTTGGTAATCACCAGAATTGACGAGCCGGATCTGCCTCAATTAGTGTTCCTTCTTGCTTGCGTTGGATTGCTGAATATTTATGTGTTCAATATCGGCAAGGACGTCATTCAATTCCTGTTCTTCTTTGCCGTATATCTGGTGATTATCTCGCCTATCGGCAACACCACGGTGAAGCTATTGATTTCATCGTTGATTCTGTATTTTGAAAGTACGGTGTTCCGTGCCTACTATATTCTGATTGCGGCGCTGGCCATTGCGGTCTATTGCATTCTGCGCCTGTTCCACCGGTTTGTTAATCTTCCTCGTGTGGTTCGATTACTGGGAATTCTGCTCAGTATGTATGTGCTGGTATGCGCGGTGATGTTTGTCGCACGTGTGGCCAAGCCAGATGAATTCCAATTGATTATGAGTGTTCGCGATGCCAGCCTTGCTGGTCGTGATGCGGATACCGAGGCCTCGGTCACCATCATTCAGAATTGGATTGGCGGTGATAGCGCATCGAGCGGCAATCTTCCGCTATTCCTCGTGAATTACGGTATCAACGCGGCCCGTATGCTCGTTCCCGTGGAATTACTGACGAAGGGCATGCAGTATATTCCATTCTTGCTTTTCCAGCTGGCGGTTACGGTATATTTGGCCAGTTTGTTTGTTCATGTCGATGAGATCGAGGATGAAAACCAGTTCCTCGCATTGTCCATTTTCTTGGGTTATTTCCTCGCGTCAGCTATTTTCGAACCCGATTTCGGCTCGTGGGTGCGGCACGAATCAGCGACTTTCCCGGTGCTCCATTTACTGGTGATGTCTTCCAACCAATGTGTTTCAGCATGGAAGGCCAATGCGGCGGCCCTTAAATCCAAGTTCCATAAGCAATCCAAACACTCATCGTCATGGGAAGGTGAAGTCGCGTGACGAGGTCGCATATCGCGTTTTTCTCTGGTGACATTACTCGATCCGGGGGCACGGAGAACGTTTCCATTATGGTGGCAAATGAGTTGGTGAAGGATTCCTCCTATAAGGTTTTTTTCATCAGTTTGTTCGAGGAGCAGCCACAACCGTTTTTCCCGATTGACGAGGCCATCAAACGGGACACTGTGTATTCGACAGTCACACACGGTATTCAGCATTACTTTGATACGGTAAAACAGCTGCGCGGACTGGTAAAAAAGCATCATATTGACGTGCTGATTGATATCGACGGCATTCTCGACATGTATACGTTGCCATTGAAACGTGGCACGGGTGTGAAGGTCATCTCTTGGGAGCATTTCAACTATCTGCAGAATCCCGGTGTGCCCTACCGTAAACTAACGCGGCCGTGGGCGGCCCGTAAGGCCGATGCCATAGTGACGCTCACCACAGCGGACAAGAACCTATATGAGCAGCATCTCAACCCCAAATGTCCGGTCATCGACATTCCGAACCCAATGATCGTACCGAGTCCGGCACCGGTATATGCTGCTGCGTCTCAGACGATTTTGAGTTCCGGTCGTCTGACCTATCAAAAAGGGTTCGACATGCTCGTGGATGTAGCGGAGCAGGTGCTTCCGCGGCACCCGGATTGGCAGTGGCTTATTCTCGGTGAAGGCGAAGACCGTCCAATGCTCGAAGAGAAGATAGCTCGAGCAGGCATCGGTAAGCAACTCATACTGAAAGGTCGAGTACCGGATACGGACAGCTACTACCGTAAATCCGCGTTTTTCGTGCTGACCTCACGGTTTGAAGGCTTGCCGATGGTATTGCTGGAAGCCAAGGCGTATGGTCTTCCCATTGTGAGTTTTGACTGCCCGACCGGACCGTCAGAGATTATTGAAGATGCACTCAACGGTAATTTAGTGCGTCCAGATGATATTTCTGGCATGGCTGAAAGCGTCAATCGCCTCATTGAAGACAGGGCAATACGCGAGCGGTATGCTCTGCATGCCGGTGACGGCGATGGTCGCTTTGCCAAGGAAACCATCATCGACCAGTGGAAGACGTTGCTGAACATGGTGCTTCGCCCGATATCAAGGTAGTGATACGAATGAACGACAATCTACAGCATTCTGCGGGTGCCCGGCGCATCTCTTGGGTGGACTATGGTAAGGGATTGGCCATATTACTGGTGTTCTGGGGGCATGCCATATGCCCGGAACCAGTGAGGGCTTCGTTCTATGCCTTCCATATCCCAGTGTTCTATTTCCTTTCTGGTTATGTGTTTTCCACTAGGAAATATCATTCGTTCGGACCATTCCTCTGGCATAAGGTCCGCACGCTCATTATCCCCGGCTTGACGTTCGGTTTCCTCATAGTCTTCTTCAAATGGCTGAACGGCTTGATCGCAGGCGAAGCGTATTCCGTGAACCCGTTGAAGCTGTTGATTGGTGTTTTCGTGGAATTGCGTGGCGGCGATTACTCGGTGATTCCATGGTTCTTCGTCAGCATATTCATCATCGAGCTTATGGCCTATTGGATTTTCGGTCTGGCAAAGGAACATGCTGGTGTGCTTTTGTCTCTGGCTTTGATTGCCTCCGTGGTCGGCTACTGTTATGCCACGTTCATTGGCAAAATCGTGCCGTGGAGTTTGGAAACCGCATGTACGGGCTTCGGATTCTTTGTGCTTGGGTACCTCGCTAAGTCCCCGGGTAAAACTTGGTTTGCCTCGATCACCCGACCGGCATGGTTGCCGCTATGGTTGGTAGTAACGGCTGCAGGCACGTGGTTGAATGTAACTATTGCCCATCAGCGTCTCGACGTGTATATGAACGAGTATGGATGGTATCCGTTCACCATGATGGGCGCGTTGGGCGGCATCGCGTTGGTGTTGGGGTTGTTGCAGTTGCTGGAATACCACGAGCGGACCGCTGCCGCCAAGCCAGTGAGTTCACTGTTGCGATACATAGGCAAAAATTCGTTCATCTTCTACAGTCTGAACCAAGTGGGATTGCTTATCGGAGAAGAGATCCTGGGAGCCTGCGGTATTCCTCTCAATAACATCACATGGCCATGGCAATTGCTTTGGGGAGGGGCTTGTATAATGATTGCTGTATTGCTATGCGTTCCGATGGTCGAATTCACCAACCGGTGCTTCCCCCAAATCCTGGGGAAGCCGCGTCGTATTAGCGCTGCATCTTGAAAGGACACTTGACATGCCCACGCGTTCGGTAGCTCTGATTACATATCACGCTGCGCACAATAATGGTTCGTTCTTGCAGGCGTATGCCACACAGCGCAAGATTCAACAGCTTGGCTATGACTGCGATATCATCAATTTCTCGACGCCCCGGCAGCAATATCTGTATGACGTATACAAGAAGGTGTCTGGTCCGAAGGACATCGCCAAGAATCTGTATGCGCTGTTCCACCACAAGCTGATTCAACGACGTCACAACGATTTCACTAACCTTATGCACTCGGCGCTGCAACTCACTCCGAAGTTTTATGAGGACCTCTCCCAGATGGGTGATCTTGAGACACAATACGATGTATTCGTCTCCGGCAGCGATCAGATCTGGAACATGGACGCGTGGGATTATAGTGACGCTTACTTCCTAAGCTTTGTTCATCACAAGCCTAAGGTTTCTTACGCCTCCAGCATGGGCGGTCATATTCTTGACAAACGTGGAGATACGGCACTTGCTAACCATTATCGAACACTACTGGCTGATTACCAGGCCATTTCCGTGCGAGAGAAGACTGCGCAGGATTATCTCCAGCCGCTGTTGGACAAGCCGGTGACGCAGGTTATTGACCCCACATTGTTGCTTGAGCGGAAAGATTACGAGGAAATCACGGCTCCTCGGCTAGTCGAGGAACCGTATATCTTCTACTACGCGATTGACTCCATAGAACTTAACGACAGCGCGGCTAAGGCTGTGCAACAGTATGCTCAGGCCACAGGGTTGCCGGTGTATGTAATGTTCACCGGCAATAAGTCGTATGGTCTTGAGAAGTATGGATTCCATCTGCTGGAGGTGGCGGCACCGAACCATTACCTCAGCCTGATTAAGAACGCTGAGCACGTGTTGACCGCCTCGTTCCATGGCACGGCATTCTCCATTCTGTTCGGCAAACAGTTCCATGTGGTACGTGGCAAGCACAACGGTAAGGTCAATATGGATGACCGTATGAGCTCATTGCTCTCCACATGTGGTTTGGAGCGGCAGCAGCTTATCGAGGGCGAGGCTTGGACCGATGACGTTATCGATTATGAGTGTGTGTATCCGCTATTGGATGTGGAACGCAACCGTTCGCTGGATTATCTGCAATCGGCGTTGCAGGTGAACGAGTAAAAGGAGCACATCATGAAGGCTTTGATGAAACGTCTCCTGCCTGAATCGGCATTGGCATGGTTACGCGGATGCGAATCCGATATGAAATTACGACGTGAAACCCTTCACCAGATGAAGCGGTTCCGCCGCAACTACGCAAGACGAGGCTCCACGCGCAAAAGTCATCTGGAAACTAGGATCGTATTCTTTACCCATCAGATTGAAAAGGGGCTGAGTCACACTGATTTCCGATATGGTTTCGGCAAAAAGGTGTTGGCTCAGATGGCGCCGCTGATGGAGACGCTGCGTACCACAGACCCGGACATCGCACATAACGAGGTCTATCGAACCGCTCTATCCGCATTGCACGAATATCGTGTGCGGCATGAGGCCAAGCAATTCGATTTGACTTATGCCAAAGATCTGTTCAGCCAACGGATATGGAACGAGATTGAATCCACGAACGACCGAAGCGGCGGAGACCTTATCATCCGGAGTACAGACAAGCGTGATAACGCAGAGCTTTCGTTCTCCCAACTTATGGAACAGCGCCATTCGGTACGTGAATTCGCTGAAACCCCGGTGACGGTGGAAGAAATCATGAATGCGGTGCGTGTCGCCATGCGTACGCCGTCGGTCTGCAATCGTCAGCCCACACGAGTGCACATCATCACTGATGCAGAGCTCATCAAAAAGGCCATGCCATTGCAGGGCGGATTCCGTGGGTACCCGATGCCGCCTGCGTTGGTGCTTATCACTGGTGACAATCAGACGATGATGAACCAGGATGAACGCAACGAATGCTATACGGATGGTGGACTGTTCGGTATGTCGCTGTTGCTTGCACTGGAGGAACAGCAGATTGCCGCGTGTCCGCTTAACACCATGTTGCCGATGAAACGTGATGAAGCGACGCGTGAATTGCTCCACATCCCGGACAGCGAATTCCTCGTTATGTACATTGCGGTCGGCCATTTCCGTGATGAGGTGAAGACCTGTAAGTCTCAGCGCTTTAGCGCTGATGAGATTGTGACGGTACACGCATGAGCGCTGTAACAAGCGAAAACAGTAATGCCGGCTTGCCATTGGTCAGTGTTGTGGTTCCGGTATATAAAGTTGAACGATGGCTTGATCGTTGTGTGAGCAGCATCGTGCATCAGACGTATAAGAATCTTGAGATTATTCTCGTTGATGATGGCTCGCCTGATGGAAGCTCGAAGAAATGCGATGAATGGGCAGACCGAGATAGTCGAGTTGTCGTCTTGCATCGTGCCAATGAGGGGGTCTCCGCTGCACGTAATGCCGGTATGGACGCTGCCCACGGTGATTATCTGTGTTTTGTGGATTCCGATGACGCCGTTGAACCTCAATTGGCTGAAACCGCTGTGCGAGCCGCGCAACGTTATGATGCGCAGATAGTCTTCTACGCCAATATGAATGACCGCTACAACGATGAGGGAACACTGCTGGATTCCGCGCAGCAAAGTTCCGTGGCGTTCGTTGCGGAGACTGCTAAAGAATTCAAACGTCATTTTTTGGAACTGAGCCATGGCCAATATGTATGCCCGCCGTGGAATAAGTTGTTCCTGACCTCGTTTGTGAAGCAGGTTGGAATCCGCTTCCCCGAAGGCGTTGCCGGTGGTGAGGACTCCGCATTCAACTTCCCCTTGTATGTGGCTGCGGAACGGGTGGTTGCCATTGATGAGCCGTTGTATCGATACTCGATGCGTGCGGGCAGCACCATGAACACATTTGATCCGCGTCTGCTGGAAGGACGCGTGAGCGTCCATGCCGCACTGTTGCCCATCATTCAGGAATGGAATCCGACATATCTGAATGATCACGATAATCGATTGATAACGAATGTGTGGATTGTGCTCTCTCTGCTATATGCCGATCGTAGACCGCAAATTCGGCAGAGGAGAGGAACAATAGTACGTGGTATCATTGCCAATCCGGTGGTACGCGAATGTGCGCGCTCAGTGAATGCGGTCGGTACCAAAAATCGATTGATGACCGTGCTCATCCATAACGGCAATGTCTTAGCTACGCGAATCATCATGCGTGCGGTTAACCTGTTGAAGCGGATAAGATCGAAGGTGTCGCGATGACGGGTGAAATGCAATCGCCGGATGCGTTGATTAGCGTGATCGTGCCGGTCTACAAGGCTGAGCAAACACTGGATCGTTGCGTAGGCAGTATCGTAAGCCAAACCTACCGTAATCTGGAAATCATTCTTGTTGATGATGGTTCGCCGGATGACTGCCCGGCCATGTGTGATACATGGTCAGTGAAAGATGCCCGCATCAAGGTCGTTCATCAGAAGAATGGTGGAGTGACGAAAGCACGGAATACGGGTTTGGCATGTGCCACTGGTGATTTGTTGGCATGGGTCGATAGTGACGATTGGATTGATCAGCACTATTTGGATGAGATGTATCAATTGTTGGTTGAATCTAACGCTGATATGGCGGTGTCCAAGAAGCGGGTTGAGTCGAATAGCGCATGCGCCCTTGTATCTGATGCTGAAGAGATTATGCAGATGCATGTATTGGGACGTTTTGGATTTGAGTTATGGCGCACGTTGACAAAAACGGAAAAATATTCGAATCTGCAATTTCAGGAGCTGAAAGTCGGAGAAGACGCCGATATGCTCATGCGAGTGCGTTCCAGATGTTCTCGAATCACGGTATCTCATATTCAAGGCTACCATTACAGCATAAACGAGCAATCCTCGGTGCATGGAGTTGGAATAGATTCCAAGCTTGATTGGATGCGCAGCCAGCGTATGCAGGAACAGTATATCGCAGCGCATCATCCAAATCTTTTGGGATGCGCCAAATATAATCGAGTATATGCTTTTAGCCTTATGCTGCGAGGTCTGCGTGGTGCCGATAAGAATAATGCGATAACCGAGTTGAAGAAAAAATTGCGTCGAGGAATTATTACGGCATTGCCTGCATTGCCTTGGTCATTGCTTAATGCATCCGAAAAACGTGAAGCAATGGCTGCCTTAAAGGTCGTTGTACTTGGGTAATTATTACCGTAAAGAGATTGATCGATTATGAATAAGTATAGAACTCTGTTATTGAATATAGGCTTGTTCGGCATTAATACAGTCGCGACTAAACTTATTACTTTCTTGCTTGTCCCTCTGTATACGTACTACTTGTCGACCAAAGAGTTTGGCATCACCGACATGTCTTTGACGGTGATTTCTTTGGTCCTGCCTATTGCGTCAATGTCGATATCCGATGCGGTGTTGCGTTTTGTGATAGATGACAGCAATGATCAGAAATCAGTGGTGTCATATGGCCTGATTGTTATCGGCTTGAGTTGTGCCATTGTCGCGTTGTTGCTTCCTGTACTGAAACTCTCTGTATTCGGCGGGCTGGGCAATTACTCTGGGTACTTTCTGCTAATGTATGTGTCTACGGCATTGATGACCTATGCGGGTAATGTAGCACGCGGATTGAACCAGATTAAAATCATACCGATATGCGCATCGATCTCAACACTCATCACAGGTATCAGCGCATATCTTTTAATCGTGCGACAGGGAATCGGCATTCAGGGATATTTCATATCTGTTAGTGCCGGTCCGTTGGTCGGTACTGCAATTTATACCATTGTCGGTAAGCACTATAAGTATTATTCTCTTCGTTCGCTTTCCGGTAATGTGCCGTTGATTAAGAATATGTTGGTATATGCATTACCATTGGTTCCCAATACGCTTTTCTGGTGGCTTGGAACAAGTATCAATCGCTTCTTCATTACTGGAATGCTGGGGATTGGTGCATCAGGACTTTATGCAGCAGCCAGTAAGATTCCGAATCTGTTGAATCTGGCATATTCCATTTTTCAGCAGGCATGGCAGCTCTCAACATTCCAGGAATATCGTAAGAGCGACATCGGGAAATTCTTCTCGATGATATTGATTCCGTTGCAAGCAGTTTTGACGGTCGGTGCATCTTTCATCATGCTGATTTCGCAGTTGCTGGCTTCATTTATGCTGCAAAAGAGTTTCTATTCCGCGTGGACGTTGATTCCGGTTGTCTTGCTCGGCTTCTATTTCAGCTGTATGAATACGTTCTACGGAACGGTTTATACCACACTGATGAAAACGAAATACCTCATGACAACCACGATAGTTGGCTCACTGGTATGCGTCATCGCAACAGCAGGGTTGATTCCTGTTCTGGGACTCTATGGCGCAGGAGCAGCCAGCATATTATGCAACGCGGTGATTTATGTAATGCGCATGATAAATTCAAGACGCCTTGTGTCAATCGATGTGAACTATTGCATATTGGTTATTTCCATTGTGCTGTTAGGCGTGCAGATGATGATTACTGCGATGGCGGTTCCATATTATTGGGTTTATGGCGTATTGATATTTCTCGTATTGACTGGCATGCACGGTATGCGTTGTGTGCCTTTGCTTCGGCTTGTTGTAGGCAAGAGAAACAGGTAGGGAGAATGTCATGCAGAGCACAACTATGAATTCTGTATTCCTTGAATGCTATCTTGCGCACAATTTAGGTGACGATTTATTCTTGGAAACTCTCCTCAGGCGTTACCCTGATGTGCATTTCACATGCGTGGTGGATGGTTCCTATGATTGGCTCCTTGAAAGGTACCATAATATTAGTCTCGTAAGGCCTCCGCGCAAGAAGAGTGCATTGGGGGGGCAGGCTGTCTTTACTGTCTTCGATTTCATATACGAATGAACTTGCTGCCTTGAAATGTCAGTCAGTGAGGAATTGCGGCATTCTTGTGGTCATCGGTGGCTCTCTATATATACAACCGATCTGGAAACATTCGTTGTTCACTACGGTGTTTTCTCTGCGTGACGTTTTGCAACGCAAACGTTTATATTCATCGGCTGATAAAACTTTTGTTCTTGGAACGAATTTTGGACCGTATCGTAACTCCTGGTACAAGAAGTCATATAGCGACATTTTCAATAAATATGTTACCGATATCTGCTTCCGTGACCAATACTCGTTCCAACTATTTAAGAGTGATGAGCATATAAGGGTCGCTCCGGATATTTTGTTCGGAACGGAATTTCCACGTGTGGAACGTAAGAAAAAGGTCCTGTTCTCTGTTGTTGATCTCGGCAATACGATGAAATTCCGTGATTTATCTTCATGTTCTGCGGATTATGATTCGTGGATTGTTAATGCTGCAAATTGCTATGCGAATTTGGGATATGATATTCAACTGTGTGGATTCTCAACCGTTGAGCATGATGATGTGGCGGTTGCCCGTATCAGTCATCTCCTTGCGCAGGAGTCGATTCAACATGACTGCTTGACATATGATAACGATACATCTCGGATTCTGAGTGCGATAGCGGAGTCGGAAGTTATCGTGGGAACACGATTCCATGCGTCGATTCTAGGACTTGCTGCTGGCTGTAAGGTGCTTCCAATCATTTACAGCGATAAGACCTCGCATAGTTTGGATGATATTGGATTCGCCTCTGATATAAGATTGGATTTACGTAATTTTAAGTCTGACGATATTTCAATCTGTCGCAAAGTACTTGCAAGAGAGCGCGTGGACATCGGCGAAGTCAAAACGCAGTCTCAACGTCACTTCATCGGATTAGATTGCGTATTAGGGGTCGGCCGATGATGAGAGTTTCTGGAGAGAAGATCGTGAGTGGAATTGTGGGTACCCACTCGCTCATGTGTTTTGAGGTTTGGTGCGATTATGTGTACGCAAATGCATAATGTATCAGGTGGTCACTTGGTAATCAGCGTTATCGTGCCCGTATACAACGTTGAGCGTTGGCTGGATCGTTGTGTAACGAGCATTGTGGGGCAGACTTATAAGAACTTGGAAATCATCTTGATTGATGATGGTTCTACGGATAAGTCTTCGGAGATGTGTGATGCCTGGTCTCGTTTAGATGATCGTATCCGTGTTGTTCACAAAGCCAACGGGGGATTATCATCGGCTCGTAATGAGGGACTTGGTATTGCAATGGGTGCCCGGATTGCATTTGTGGACAGTGATGACTGGATTGATTCCGAAATGCTGGCCACGATGAATAGATGGATGGATGAGCAATCCGCTGTGGATGTGGTGATGTGCGGTACCATCAAAAACTATGAGAATGGGCGTGAGCAGTGCATTGATGGCGACCTGCCACAACGGGTTTTCACAAGTGACCAAGCGCTACACAATTTCCTGTATCGAAGCAATCGCATGGCCAGCGCCGTATGGAACAAACTGTTTGATGCCACCTTGTTCAAGGACGACGAAGGGAAAACCGTAGTTCTCTTCCCTGAGGGCCTCGATAACGAAGATTACTATCTGCTGGCGCATATATACCGAAAGATGCGTGGAATCTATTTCAATCCTCGTGGCTTCTACCATTATTGCATCCGTACTGGATCTATAACTACTGCGGGAATGAATGCTCATAGCTTGGATAAGGGCATCAGTTCCGAACGGTACTGCAATTATCTAGAGAAAAGCGGATATACAGATAAAGTGGCGTTGGCTTATGGCCGCATGCAGGGCTGGTATGACACGCTCTATGATGTATTGAATAAGCAAGCGGATGGCGCAACGATCGCGTATTGCCGACACCGTCTTGCCGATAGAGCGTCGTATGTTTTATCCAGCCCGCAGGTGTCTGTATTGCGCAAGGCCAAAATATGGGCGATGATTCATATCCCGCGGATATATCATAGCTTGACGGTGCTGAAAGGGGAGCAGTAACCCATGAATGAGCCTGTTCGCATTCTGCAGTGGGGCATGGGGCCGAATCTTGGCGGTGTCGATTGCCTGATGATGGATATCTACCGGCATATCGACCGATCCAAGGTGCAGTTCGATTTCCTATGCGATCATGATGCGGACAAGCTGGCCTTCGAGGATGAGATCCTTGCCTTGGGCGGTCGTGTGTTCCGTGTCATGGTATCGCAGCACGAATCCATGATGAAGTCCCGTACTGCATTGATGTCGTTTTTCCGAGACCATCCTGAAATACAAGGCATTCACGTAAACGCGAATTTCCCATACGCGCTTCCTCTTAAATATGCGGCGGAGAACGGAGTGCAGCTTCGTATTCTGCACTCTCATAACGCGGGTACCGCTGCGAGCCATGACCATGATGATTTGGCTCATACATTGATATGGTGTCTTCGGGAATGGCAGACTAGACACCAAATTAGCCGGTATCCGAATTTGTATTGTGCTTGTTCAAAGGCCGCCGCAGAATATATGTTCCCGGGCAAGCCATTCACGTGGGTTCGTAACGGTATTAACACCGTGCATTTCGCTTATGATGAAGTGGTGCGTAGTGCCACGCGCGCTGAGCTACACATTGCACCAAGCACCTCTGTGATTGGATTTTGCGGGCGATTCCGTACACAGAAGAATCCGTTATTCCTGCTGGACGTATTCGCCGAATATCACCGCATGGTGCCTGATTCTTTGCTGATGTTGGTTGGCATTGGTGAGTTGCGTTCACTCATGGATGAGCGTATCGAGCAGCTAGGTATCAAAGATTCTGTGTTATACATGGGGTCGCAGCGCGACGTGTCGCCTTACTACCAGGCCATGGATGCTTTTCTACTGCCTTCGCTATATGAGGGGTTAGGCATTGTGTATGTCGAGGCGCAATGTGCGGGGCTCCCATGCTTTGCTTCTGCCGATGCTGTGCCTCCAGAGGCCAAGGTCACCGATTTGTTGCACTATGTGTCGCTGAAAGAATCAGCTGAGCAGTGGGCGCATGAGATGCGCGATGCCCTTGAAAAGACAGGCGAACGTCGGAATCATGCCGATGATGTGCGTGCGGCGGGCTACGATATTCGCGATGTCGCCGCACGGTTGCAAGACCTGTATCTGAACAGAGCGGGGAGAGCATGATGCCAGAGAATTCCCCGAATCAGCCTATGGTAAGTATCGTCGTCCCGGTCTATAAAGCGGAACGTTTTTTAGACGAATGCATTCGCAGTATTGTTGGCCAGACCTACTCTAACTTGGAAATTATTCTGGTTGACGATGCTTCACCCGACCAATGCCCACGGATATGTGACGAGTGGGCTGAGCGTGATGAGCGGGTATCCGTAATTCATCTGGACAATGGCAAGGGAGCTTCCGGTGCCCGCAATGTGGGCTTGGATCACTGCACCGGCGATTATGTGATGTTTGTGGATAGCGATGACCTACTGAAGACAGATGCAGTTCGTTACAGCGTTAAACAAGTGTTAGTTGGCGATTATGATCTGGTGATATTCGGCAAACACTATATCGATGAGTATGGAAATGTATCGCGCACCAATGTGATTGACCACGATATGGCAGCCATTGCCGATGAATCGGATTATTACACTACATTGTCTTATCTATTGCGCGCTGACTACCTTAACCCACCTTGGGGCAAATTATTCGCGCACAGGTTGGTGGAGCATGTTCGTTTTGATGCGGCGATGTGCTATGAAGAAGATCTTGTGTTCGTGCTTGCTGCTCTTGAAGCCGAGCCTAATGTGTTTACCTCGAGCAAAGCGTTATATGAATACCGGCATCTGGAGAGCGGTATGGCAAGTGTGTTCAAGCGAGAGAAGTCGCTGAACGTGGTCCAAGCGAATCATAAGAAAATACAGTTCTTTGCGGATTACATGAATGATAAGGGGGTATGCGAGAATGTGTCTTTCCATATAGCCAATGACATCGGCTGGGTGATTCCCATGATTAAAGGCGGCAAAGAAATTAGCGCTTCGCAGAAAGCCGATTACGTTATGGAGATGACCGGTGATTCGCAATTGCGGCCTTGCATGATGAAAGCATTGAATCATTCATGGATGACACGTTTGCAGAAAATACTTATCACCTTGAATTGGAAATGGCTATGGGAAATTTATCTACGATAGCAAGGGAGATGCGTTGATGCGTGATCGCCCTCTTGTGAGCATAATAGTGCCAGTATATAACGTTGAGAGGTACCTGAATCGATGTATCAAAAGTATCATCACGCAAGAATATAAAGAGCTGGAAATTATTCTGGTTGATGATGGTTCTCTCGATGGCTGCCCACTGCTGTGCGATAAATGGGCGGAACAAGATAAACGGATCAGAGTAGTACATCAAGCTAATAGTGGATTATCCGCTGCACGCAATACTGGTCTAGAGATGATGTCTGGCGAATATATCGCATTCGTGGATAGCGATGATTACCTTGATTCTAGGTATGTTGATTCAATGCTGTCGGCCATTATTTCCGGGAAAGCAAATATGGCCATTTGTTCCATCTGTATAGAGGATAATAAATCAAGAATATCGGTTGATAATCATCGTATTGCTGATGAAGTGGCATTCGTTAATAGTAAGTATTGTCTAAAGCGAATGCATGGTAACTCTAGTACTGATTATGTAGCGGCTTGGAACAAACTGTATTCTGGTAAGTTGTGGGATACGATTCGATTCCCTATAGGTCGGTTGCATGAAGATGAGAGCACCATATATAAAGTTATCGATAATTGCGATAAAGTAGCTTTAGTTCCACAGCAGCTATACCATTACGTGCAGAATCTTGGTAGTATCATGCACACGGATTATTCCGTCCGCAATCTTGATCGTATTGAAGCTTGGATTCAAAAGTTACAGTATTATCAGAATGCTCGATATCGAGATTTATATGCAATGACATTCAATCAGATTACATGGGATCTTGCACGTGCACGTCAGTATCTTGATTGGAATGATGAAATTGTCCATACACGTCTGCGAGAAATATTCAGACAATTACATCCATTTTCCTTTGATGTGATGATTCATGTTGATGGGTGGAGAAATTCGATTAGGTATATTGCTCTATGTTTCTGTCCTTTTCGATTCTCTTCATTCAAAGCTGTTCTTTCTGGTTTGAAGAAATAAGATTATGATCTGCTAGACACACCTAAGTGTACTTTTCCAGCCTATTGTAACTAATATGCAATTACCATAGCGTTATGGGAAAGCTGAGTAGAGCCGCAAGGCTGGTCAGCGGAGTTCGGGATGGGCTAGCTAGGAATCAGTAAATACGAATAGAAGGATACATGAATCGCGTGTAAAAAACATCCTCGATAACATCCAGTCGTTGAGCGTCATTTGCTGATTATTCCGATGCCTTAGTTATGTTATCAATAGGTCATTGATAACATAAGGTGTCCGCAAACGCTCATCCAGGGTCGGTCGTTCTCGATGCTGAGTAAAAAACGTACTTTGGTCTGACGGACCCGGGGGCTTCACGATTGAGATGAAATTATTTTTTTATCTTCGTAATTAGCTTACGGGTGATAAGAGAGCGCTCTCTAGAGCTAAGAAGAAATATGATGTTTATAAATATAGTGGTTAATGTATAAATAGTGCATGCAATGAATAATGATATCCATGATGTTATTTTTGGCATTAGCATAGAATGAAGAATAAAACAAATTACTATACTAACGATTGTAGAAGTAATGTATTGCAGATAGATGGGGTAAAAAGACCAAAGTGGGAGATTCAGACACCGGGAGGCATAGAGCGGAACAAATGTGAGGTTGGCAACGAATCCCACTATCTGTGGTACGGCGGCCACCATGTATATTCCGGATGAGGGGAATAGATGAACTCCTAAGATTATAAGGGCGAAAGAAACCGCGCCACATGCTAACCATCCTAAAGAATAAGGCCTTAGTTTATTCACAAGAAGTGGAACATTTTGTAACGTGGTGGCGACTCCAGAGAGAAAGAATCCCAACATCGTTAATTGCATAAGAATATTAATCATTTTTGTGTCTTGTCCCGGTTGCCAAATGCGGATAAAATCTTCGCCAATAATGAGAAGGACAACAAAAATAATATTCACGAAAAAACCGCAGATTCGCATACCTGATTTGAGTTCTTGTAGCAGTAGTTCTTTTTGGCCGCGAGCGAAAAATTTGGTTTGTTCGGGAGAAAATAGTCCAGATATAGTTCCCATAAGTCCTGACATTGTAGTGGGGACTAATTGTGCAATGGAAAGAAGCCCCATGAAATGCGGACTAATGAGAAGATTTGTAACAAGAAGGCTTAATCCGTCTTGAAGAATCTGTTGTAGTTTGATTACGCAGTTCCATATGCCAGCCGCGAGCATTTCACGAATGGCGCTCACAGAAAAGCCGTGGCGGATGAAACGAAGTTCAGGCACCAGCTTTTTTGTATATATCCAATTGGCAATGAATGTGATCGCCGTCATTGCACAGGTTCCAAGACCGACATACCATACCATTGGAGGTAATGTTCCAAACATTGCGATAAGTATAAGAACCTTCGCTAGTATTGCAACAATATTCGCTATGCTACTTAGATATAGCTTGTTTTTTATGAATGTTGCCACAGTAAACACTGTGGAAAGAGTGGATAGTAAAAAATTAATGAAGATAAAAGAAAATAGGATTTTCACATCATTAATTAAATGCGGGGAGATGTTAACAACATGCTCCAAATTCCAGATTAAAGGAACCGCTATCATGGTCAGTATTGCAACAATGACAAGATTCGATGATAATGTCGATGTGAAATATTTGTCAGCAGTCGACTTGTCTCCTTTGTGGTACGCGACTGTGATAAAGCGCCCGGATACGGAGTTAAGAGCTAAAGTGAACAATGTTGCGTAGTTAATCATTGTATTAGCTAGGCCAACGAAGCCGTAGGCTTCAGCTCCAATTTGTTGAACGATAAATGGCGTCATTAAAAATCCGATGCCTAGATTCGCAGCGAAAGAAATCAAGCTGGCAAAAAGATTTAAAATGAATTGACGTTTATTGTCCAAAGTTGGTTTCCTGTCTATGATTATAGAGGGTAACGACGAACCAGATGATTGAATTCTTGTTTAAGAAATTTTAAACAATGTTTTGTCCAATACCATCTACGACGGCGACTAATAATGAAGAATTCTGGGAGTAAGTCCGAGTGCATCCCCGTTTTTTTATCATCACGATATTCGTCCAACATTGAGAACCAGCGGCTTGGTAAGCAACAATAAATGTCAGGCTTTTCATAATGACACATGAGAAGTATAATTTGATCGTCATCAAGTAATCCGCAACGTAAAAGATGCTCATATTGGTTTCGTACATCAACATAGAATTGTTGTGCATAATCAGTATCCAATTCGATGCAGTTTCCTTGAATATATGTTTCAGTGCGTCGTATGCAATCAAAAATTGGATCGGATGGCAATTCGCGAATTTGGAAAAGCGCAACTTTGCCATTTGGGCGAGTATAGTTCCAAGTGCGGTCGAACCACTGATTGTCCTTATAGTATTCGCCACCATGGTCAAAGCCAAAATCAATCCAAGCAATTTTATTGGTTGCAGCGACAGTTGAGGCTTGTGCTAGGCACCAGAATTTCGTATACATGACAAAATCGTAAATTGGATTACTTACTTCTGGCTTATCTGGGAATAAGCTATATTTGGGATAGTGTTTTCCGACGTCATGCATCAACGTATACATTGATTTGTCGATATCTTCTAAATCGTTAACGATATAGACTTGTGTATTTGTTCTTCCGAAGGAGAGACGTATTTGTCTAATGCGTTCCGCGTTTTCGGGGGTCGTGTATACGACTAAATCATTGTGTATCCTCGCCCAATGCTGAAAGTATTTGAAGTATTTGTCATCTGACCGTTGGGCTTTCCCTGTCCATTCCCCCCTACCGATTGGGAAGAATGCTGTGACTAAAGTTATTCCATCATGCATAATATGGTACATTCTATCCGGTGCACCCGATTGAATAATGGTTTTGCCGAGCATATTGATCATTCCGTTTCAGCACTTCTGCCTGTTGGACATGTCCGGGCGGATCGCCCTCTCCTTCCACGCGCGGGAGAAGCGCGGCGAGCATGAGCGTTCCCATCGAAGGGTCTTATGGCGTGCGAGGCATCGTCGTAACATCTCGGGTATTCGGCAAGGATATCGCTGCCATCGGGATTGGTGAGCGTGAATGTGTTCTAGTGCAAGGCGGCCAGCACGTGCCGACGAACCCGCGGTCCGAGGGCCATTCCGGGCTTAGATCGCGCATATCCGCGTACTTCGTGACCGTCCCCGATCGACATGCACAACCGTGCTATCTGCACGCGGGACATCCCCTGCCGGTCGAGTCTCCTGATATCTTGCTGAATGGGCATCGGTATCGCCATGATCCTTTCCTTCCCGAGCGCCGGTTGGCTGCAACCGGCAGAATCCGATTCGAATTGCAACTCGGGAATATACAAGCGGCGGCATCGAGGCCTCTCACATCACCGGGAAACGATGACGTTACCCGGGAAAACCATCAGCCCACACTGCGGAAAAACACTGCCTGTCAACAAACATCGAAGCAAAACACTGGAACCGGGTTTGCGCCGGCGTTCCAGGCGGCCCTTGCCGGCCGGCCGCGCCGATTCCCCTGACAGCCTTCTGGCGGTGGACCTGCCCATGCCGACCTCGACCAGACGGTCGAGGATGAGCTTCTTCTCCTTCTTCGAGGCCTTCGCGTATTCGTCCTTGAAACGGTTCGTGAGCCTTCGCCTGGTGGCCATGTCAAGTCTGTCTTCCATAGGCAAGCATCCCCGCCGGGCCAAGCCGACGGGCCGGGATCTCGTGCTCGTTTCTTCAATGACGAGCAAACCCAAATTACACGCTCAAAAAATACGATAAACGTCGATTCGCTTTGAAGTGATGGAGCGCGAGATAATGGTTTTATATATCGAGGTTCATGATTGCATATTTTTCAGTCGGCTGTGTGCCAGAGAAGAATTGGTTGCATAATGCCTTCCCCTCATAAAGATACATGGTAAGAGTAGAGTTTTGTGTATTGAGATAAAATTGAGTCGTCTCGCTCTAGTATCCAGCATGGGAGATGAATATGCCGTTAAAACGGATTTGTTTGATTGCGCCTGGGCTCCTTCCCGTTCCGGCGACGCAGGGTGGCGCTATTGAGACGTTGATGACATCGATTGTCAATCAAAATGAGTTATATAAAGAGCTTGATCTCACAGTAGTCACCACATTCGATGATGAATCAAAACGACTTGCAAAGTCATTGCATTACACGAAATTTGTTTTAATACCATCTACAACAGTATTCGAACGTTTGAAACATCGCGTTAAAAATGTATTCATTCGAAGATTCTTCCCCTCTCAAAGGCTTTCACCATCTGCGTTTTATGATGTTGCCCTACGTAATATCCGTCATGAATCTTTTGACGGTGTAGTGTTTGAAGGCGGACCTTCTAGCGGTATAACGGCATTTGATGATTCGTTTCCCGGTAAAATGTGGTATCACCTACACTACACGCCAACGTTCGATAAACCATTTTCCAGCAGTGCCTCACGCGTCTTTGCAGTTAGTGATTTTGTTGGCAAAGCATGGTGTATGAATTGCACCTCACAGCAAAAAGTGATTACCGTCCACAATGGAATAGATATGAGCCGTTTTAGCCGTCATGTTGATGCTGCGGAGCGCAGAAGAATCAGAAGTTCATTGGGCTTTACTGATGATGATTTTATCGTTATTTTTTGTGGCCGCATTATGCGTGAAAAAGGTGTGTTGGAACTATTGCAGGCCATATCAGAAATCGACGATCAACATGTCAAATTGATGATTGTAGGCAGTGCTGACTTCGGTCCATCCAATAGGACTCCCTATGTAAATGCCGTTGTTGAGAGAGTGTCCCATCTTGGCAATCGTGTTGCATATATCGGCTATGTCCCCAACGATCAATTGTATCGATATCTTAAATCCGCCGATATACAAGTCGTTCCGTCTATGTGGGAAGATGCAGCTCCTCTCGTTCCCGTTGAGGCCATGGCCGCAGGGTTACCTCTTATAGTTACGCGTTCCGGCGGAATCGAAGAATATACATCTCCGGAGTGTGCAGTTATCGTTGAACGCGATGGTCAAATAGTGGAATCTCTTTCGCGAGCTATCGTCTCTTTGCAACGCAATCCTGATCGATGCAACAAAATGTCTCAAGCTGGTCTAGCACGTGCTCAACTGTATGGCATGCGGTCCATGTATCAACAATTTGTTGCTGCATGTAAATAATAGAACAGCTAGCAGCGTGTGGATATTCCATACCATGCTGACGTTCATAGTTATAGGCTTATTGGCGATGGATACACATTCCGATGTCTGATAAGCGGCATCTGTTTGATGAATGGGGTAGACTAAGCCAAAATAGGTCACTAGTGAACTGTATTTTCATTCACAGGTTTCCGCAGTAGGGTGATTGGAGAAGAATGGGCGATAAGAAATTACGATCAGATATCGTCAATCTAAGGGTCGTAGCTATTCTTGCCGTCATATTTGGTCATAGTACAACCATATATTGGTACAATTGGACAGATTATAGGACAACGCAAGAGGCACCTGTTTTCGCACATGTCGGGAATCTTGCTATGTTAGTATTGGGTCTCTGGATGCTGATTAGCGGATTTTGCGTTGGTTTTACGCTTCGTGGAAAAAAGCGATTCAAGGATTTCTTTATTAAAAGATTTAGTCGTCTGGTGATTCCGTATTGGTTGGTTGCGTTAATTTGGATGATTCCTATTCGCTTACTTATTGAATATCCTGGTTATGAAGGGCAATCTTTTCTTTATATTTTATGGAAAAATATCTTCTTGGGATATGATAACGGACAACTTTGGTATCTTCCTACACTGTTCTTTTATTCCTTGATTGCGTGGTTTATTAATTTTTGTCTTAAAAAATTTAAGTGGGCTGATATATTTGCATTTGCTATAAGCGTAATGATGCTTATTTTCTATACAAAATACACATGGCATGGAGCATCATTGATGCGGAGTCCAACTCTCTCCCCGTTCTTCCTGTATTTCTCGTTCTTCATGCTCGGATTCATCCTGTTTAATCATGAAGCGACAATACGTAAATATATAACGAAGCCTTTGCTGGTGGTTGGTTTTGTCCTAATGCTCATAGCCATTGGCTTCATGTACATGGGAAGGGGCGGAACGTTCGTACAGTTGATAGCTGTTTGGCTGTGCCTTGTGGTTATCTTCTTCCTCATGCCCAATAAATCAAACAAATTTACCAGGACTCTCGCTGAAGTTAGCTTAGGTGTATACCTGTTCCATGAGCCATTGGCCTTTATCTCTTATACATATTGGCCGGACATAAATCCATTATTGATGGTTTCGATTAATTTCTTCATTTGGGGAACAGTTGCATCAATTATTTCTTACTTTGTTTTCGTCTTCCCGAAGAAGATTATGAGGAAGAAAGCCTGATATGAGAGATAAATTTAAACACATATTTTTTATATTATGTTCGATAGTGTTATCGGTGGCCTCACTCTTTTGTTACTCTGCCGTTGCAAACGCTGAATCGGTTGCTGCTGAGCGCAACATAGATGTATTCATTGGTGATTCTACTACAGATGGAACCGGTCTGTCCGGTTATAAATATGGCGATTATTCCATCGTTCAGAAATTAGATACTTGGGCAAATCTTTTTTGCGGAAAAGATAATGCTCAATGTGCTAATTATGCTCATGGTGGAGCTGGGTTCCTAACTAACTTTAGCTATGACAAACAATATGACAGGGTAGTTAACGAAGTTGATAAAAATAAGATTAGGCGTATTTTCGTGGTTGGTGTCTTCAATGATGTTAACTCAGGAAAATCGGTAACCGATATTATTTCTGCGGCGAGGGACCTATTCGGAAAGATCGTGAAAGAGAATCCGGATGCGCAAGTAAACTTCGTTCCGGAGATAATGCCGAGAAGTCCCGATAATGTTCAAATTCTTGATCAATGGGGTTCTGGAGCAAAAGCGCTGGTCACTGCGATTACGGCTTTTTCTTCGGTAAATGTTCCAGATGACTGGGAACATTGGATAGAAGGGGATGATACTTGGCAAGCCGATAATCGACATCCTAATGTGAAGGGACATGAGCTTGCAGCGGATTCTGCTGAGCAGTGGATACAAACTACCAATTTGCCATTAGATCCATCAAAAGATGAGACTAATCAATCCGTAAAGGTGAAAACCAAGGGCAATGCTCATAATCATTGGTTGCCTGTAATTGTGGTGCCGGCGGTCATAATTCTACTGATTATTGTCTTCACTGTAATTTTCATTAAAAGGCGTCCTGCAAAACGGTGTCGTCATCGTCGGATGTGATAATAATCGGATAGCTGTTTGATGGCTTCCGACGTCGTGGTCTATTAACTTTTTATCTCGTGGAATTATAAGAGAATTTGATTACGATATAAATGTCATAGAACTTAAATTGATATAATGATGATGCAAAGAATAATCAGGTTAGTTGATCATCTTAGATTATTTGGGGCCGGATTGGTCTCTGACCCTACGGACATAGTTTTTTGCCTGGCGCTAGCTCTGCTGCCCGCAGGTGGCACGGTATTCGGATTCTCTATGATGTATTGGAGTCCGATATCTCCTGTGTTATTTGTCCTCCATGTGCTGCTTAACGTGCGATTTGTGCCCCGCGTGTTCTCCCGTTATGGAGCCATAATGCTGTATCCAGCAGCATTGATAGTGGTTTCCGTATATGGATGGGCGAGCATCGGGTTCCATGTGCACACGGCGTTCCAAACACTTGTGGCGCTTCTTTCGGGCATATCGTGCCTTATTTCTCTGGACATTGCGTTTCGGTTGAAACAACTGGATTGGACTTATGCGATCAGACTTGTCGTCATCGCATATTGGGTGTCTTTCGGAATAGGTGTTCTGGAATTCCTTGCCGTACACGGACATGCCCCCGCAATTACATGGATTGCACGGCGCATCCTGAAACGTAACTACGTGCCCAACCATGTGCAGTTCCTCTTTGCCGAACCTTCATACGTCGGCATGCATGTATTCGGCGTACTTATGCCACTGTATTGGTTCACCAAGCGTAGGCAAGTCGCCATTCTTACGCTCTCGTATGCCTTCGGTGCGGCGGTTATGGGCGTTGGCGTGCGCATCCTTATTGACACGGTTGTCGCACTGCTGTTGTGGTTGATCGTTGCCGAGAATTTTCATCGTCTGCGCGATATCATCATCACCATTGCCGGTCTTGGCGTAATCGGAATCGGCGGGTCAGTGGTGATGCTGCGTAATCCGCGCGTCGAATCGTTGCTCGCCAACGGTCCGGTAAACGGAGATTTCTCCGCCTTGGCACGGCTGTTCCGTACGCTGGCCCCAGCTGAAGCGTGGAAAGCCGACTGGGCGCATTTCCTTTTTGGATTCGGTATAGGCAACCTCAAAGATGCCATTGCTCGTGGATATGGGGCCGCAGTGCAGGCACTTACGGCCATGGGAGGCAAACCACAGTCAAATGAGGAAATCCGTTTGCTGGGCAATCCTCCCGGAGACCATTACATTTTCACGATGAGCGCTTATGTAGATGCGATTACCGAATTTGGCATACTAATGTGTTTGGCCGGCGTAGTGTTGTTGTTCATGCACATCACCCGTAACGGGGCATGGAACAAGATGACGGTGTGTTGGATGGTCTTGTTGGCATATCTGTATATCCAGTTCGAGGGCTATGCCTTCTATGCGCTGTGGATGTTCATATGGGTTGTTGGTACGCGGATATATGGGCAAAAGAGAGATTCTGGTGAACAATTGAGCGCATCGTAAGCTAATGGTTGAGCGGTTTTGGTAAAACATGTATGTTACGAACAGAGTGAAAGGTGCCGCGTACAGGGGCGCTGTACAAGTGCTGAGAGGTAAGAGAGAGGCATCGCGCATGGCGAGCAGAAAATACAATTGGCCGATTGACGATCTCAACGGCGGAAACGTCGGCCGGCATTCGGGCATGGGGGACCGAGTGTATCTTTTCCCCTCCACGGTGCCCGAGCAAGGTTCCATCCCTGCCCTTGACCCTTCTTCGCTTGCTCCCCGCACTTCTGCGGTGGCGAAGGTATGGAACGCGAAAAAATCGGCCATTATCATTGCCGTGGTATTGGTCATAGCCTTGGCTGCGGCCGGTAGCGGGTTCACCGTATTGCAACGTCGTGACTCCAGCCAGATGGCCTTCGACGCCTGCCAGCAAGCCATAACCATCAATCAAAAGAGCGTCACACGACTCAAGAAGACCGTGGAGTCAACCACCTCGGCCACTCAGACTGCGGCCGATGCCGTTGCAGACCCACAGACCATCGATAATCTGAAGGCGGCGATTGATAAGGTCGGTGATGTCAAGCAGGCGGAGAATAGTTGCAGTCCTGATGCTGAAGCCGATCAGAATCTAGCGGCCGATGCAGCCATCACCGAGCAGACTCGTGCACTTGGTTCGAAGAACGAGGCAATTCTTGATGCGAATGATGCGGTTGCTTCATCCAAGGCGCGCAAGGATGCTCTGAATGCGAAACAGGCGCTCGGCGATCAGCTGGAGCAGCTGCAGAGCGTTTCCACTAGTTCGGCGGTATCTAGTGCCGATTTGCAAACGCGTAAGCAATATTCCGACGCTTTGAACATGACACAGCAGCTGTTGCTGTCGGACCAGATTATGAGCGCAGCTATATATCAGAGTGCTTCGCAGCAATTGCAGGCAGCGGTTGATAAGGTCAACCAGTCGGCTTTGCAGCAACAGCAGTAATCAACACTGCACGGCGGTTCGAGGGTCATCAAGGAAGGAACACGGTCCATGCATATCATGTTTGTCTGCACGGGCAACGTCTGCCGGTCGCCCATGGGCGAGTTGTTGATGCGGCGATACCTCTCTGGTACCTCCATTACTGTTTCGAGTGCTGGCACGCATGCTTTGGTCGGTCATCCCATCGATCCTTCGAGTGGCCGTCTGATGGACAGCGTGGGCATTGATTCGGGTGAATTCCGGTCCCGTCAGCTCACGCGAGAGTTGGCGGAAAACGCTGATTTGATTCTCTGTTTCGAAGAAGAGCAGCGCAATAATATCGTAGATATGGCTCCTGCGGTCGTTCGGCGCACGTTCCTCGTCACTGATTTTGCCAACATGTGTCTGTATTGCGCACAGCATGACTTGGTCAAGGGCTTGACTGTGCAGGAGCGATTGAATTCGGTCATCGAAGCGTCCTCGTTCATTCGCCCCATGATTCCGGCCCCTCGCGATGTGGAGGACCCCTTCACCAAAGATTTCCCTGTATTCCGTAAAGCCGCGAATCAGACCAATAAGGCAATATGGATCATACTCAACAGCATGCGCAAGCATTACCGAGTGAATGGTGCGCCGGCTCGAACCATGATCGAGCATGCGAAGGAAACACAGCCGGTTGCTGCGGAACCCGCTTCTGCGGAACCTGTGGAGATTTCGTTGCCGGTGTTTGCGCCTTACCAGTCCAATGCTGCGGAGACCGAAGTGATGAAGCCGGTACATGTGGCACCGGTAAAGACGGTTCCAGCGCAAATGGCACCGGCGCAGGCCCAGCCCGTGACGCGGTCCGTGGCACAGGCCGTATCGCAGCCGTCGCCAGTATCGGTTATGTCGGAGCAACCCGTAACAGCCCAGCCATCACCGGCTCCTCTCTCTCCGCCTACGCCGCCTAAACCTGCACCACCTCTCACCGTGGTTATGCCGGATGTGCCTAATTTCAATGTGAATGTTACAGGTGGGATCACTCCCACGAGCGGTGAGTGACGACTGCCTCCATAAGAATGTGTACCGGAGCAGCTGTTGCAGCTTGTGAGGAAGTCATTTGCATGGGAATGGAAGAAGGAGACGTTCAGTAATGAGCGACGAAAAGCGTGACACGCCCACGTCATCTTTAACGCAGGCGGGCGATATCGTCGACACGTTCTGGGATATCAAGCCAATCGAATTCCCCCGTCTGGATGGCGACGAGGAAACTTCGACCCTGCCGCCGCAGGATGGCAGTGATACAACCACTCCGTTCGGTGAATTACCGGTGTTTTCTGGCCCTGATCAAACCGACGAATCCACTACTGAGTCGGCTTCTGACAATGCAGGCGCTGATGACTTCGCGGCCGACATGGTGGCACAACCAGTCATCCCGGAACGCAAGATAAACCCGTGGCTTATTGTGACCATCGTGGCTACTGTGGTCATTATTATCGGTCTTGTCATCGGCGGATTGGTGTATTGGAATTCGCTGAAGAAAGATGATGCGCACTCCACCGCGATGTCGCAGTGTCTCTCCTCCAGCGATAATTACACCAAGGCGTCGGAGAAACTCTCGAAAGCGCTGGAAAACAGCAAAAGCGTGCAGGCCATTACCGACGGTCAGGTGGCTGATGCTGCTACGGTAAGCACACTGAAAAGCGCAGTGACAGAGGCGAATTCGATTGGCAAAGCCGCAAGCTGCAACTATATCGCGCCCACGGCTTCCCTGAGCAAATCCGCCAAAAGCAATCGCGCATTGACGGCTAAGCTCGAGAGCAGTGCCAAAGCTGTGACAACTGCCGCCAAAGCCGTAACGAAGAGCCAGGAACAGAAGAAGATCGATACCGCCAAGCAAAAGCTGCAATCTGCTGTTTCTGATGCCCAGCAGACGTTGGCTGACAGTGATGGTGCCGTTTCAGACGAAAGCACGCGCGACTCCCTGCAAAAGGCGCTTGACGATGCGAATGCATTGCTCAAACAGTCCAACCCGAAGGCAGCTGATCTCGAAAAATCGTTTACAAACTTGCAGGATGCTACCAAGGCAGTGAAATCGTCCATGGACGACTACACTGCGGCGCAGCAGCGTAAATCGAGCAGCTCTCAGAACTCCGGCGGCAACAATGGTTATTCCTCCAATAGCGGTACCAGCAACGGGGGGGTAACCACCGATGGGGAGCAGGTCGATCAGGGAACCAGCACTACGCCTACGACTCCGGATACTCCCACGACGCCCACGACTCCGGATACTCCCACTACACCCACGACTCCGACCAAGCCGGATCAGCCGACGAATCCTACGAATCCCACGGATCCTGATCAGCCAACGACACCTACTAATCCGGACCAATCCGGCGGGACTAGCGACGGTGGCTCCACTTCCGCGCAGTGATTGTTAACCTGCGGGTCACAGAGCGGTTGGATTCATGTTGCGTGCATGAACCCAACCGCTTTTTTATTGGGTGTAGACTCTGCTGGCGATATGAGGAATCGTATAACGGGGGGTAAGAATGCGTCATAAGGCTGGTAAAGAGAACGAGACCCAGACCAAGCACACCGGCCGGAACATCGTTATAGCGGTGGTGGTGGTATTGGCGGCATTCTGCGCTTATGCCGCGGCGCTGGTGCATTCGGCTATGGTGATTAAAGACGAAGTCACTCAATCAGTGGGTGTGGTGCGTGATTCTGGCATTGGTGCTGCTTTGGCCGGTTCCGGCCAAGACTCGAGCATGGCAGGTATGACCGCGATCGAAGCGGTAGCTCCTCAATTGCAGCAGCATACGACGGCGCCCGGGGACAGGCTGATGGATGGGTGTGGCGTAGTGCTTCGATGTTGCCGGTGATAGGTAACGATTTTGCGGCCACCCGTATCGCCACTGATGCGTTGGACACTCTTGCTTCCGACGTTTTGCCAAGCCTTACCGATGCGGCAAATACCATGCAGAAAGCGGGTCTTGCCAATGCGGATGGCAATCTGAATGTCAAAACGTTGACTGAAGTATCGTCGAAAATCAGCAAAAGCAACGATACTCTACAGCGTCAGGTCACTGCGCTGAATGAAGCTCCTGAACCGCATATCGCCCAGGTTCGTGACGCATTGACCAGCGGCAAAGCCACATTGGATAGCGCTGCATCCCAGATCAATGGTGTTGCCAGCACACTTGACAGTTTGGCGGCATTGTTCGGTCATGAGGGTACCCGCAATTATCTGATTCTCTCGCAAACCAATGCGGAAACGCAGGCTGCTGGCGGCGTGGTGGGATCCGTCGGTACGCTGACAGTCAATAACGGCACTATTTCCATGGGACAGTTCTATTCCGACTCCAAGTTCGACCTGACGGCTCCGGTGACCAGCACGGATGAAGTGGACAAGCTCTATGCCATCTCACGGCTTGGGGTTTCCTATGGTGGTGACATTCGCTTGGCCTCCGCGACGCCGAACTTCCCGGCCGCGGCTCAGTATGCCAAAGAAGTGTGGGCGAGGCAGTCGTTTGGCTCGAACAATATCGACGGCGTACTGTCGTTCGATACAGTCGCGCTACAGTCTTTGCTCGGTGTGACCGGGCCTATCACGTTGAGTTCGGGAAAAGTGACGCTTACTGCACAGAACACTGCTCAGTATCTGTCGAATCAGGTGTACATCGATATCACTGATCAGAATGCTCAGGACGCATTCTTTGAGGAAAGCGCTCAGCGGATCATCAATGGCATGCTTTCCGGGCTGAACGCGCATAAGGCGCTATCGCTTGTTGCTACTATGCCAAAGCTCACTGAGAACCGACACGTATACATGTGGTCCTTCGATAAGTCCGATCAGAAAGTCCTGAAGAAAGCAGGCGTGGTTGGCGAGCCGGGCACCGATGCGCAGAATCCGGTCACCGGCGTATACGTCAACGAAATGGGCTGGACCAAAACTGACTGGTACATGAAGAAGTCTGCCACGGTGAGCAAGACTGCCGATAACAAAGACGGCTCTTCCACATATCACGTTACCTACACCACGACCAACACCATGACGGCTGATCAATCCACGAAACTTCCCGCCTATATTACCGGAACATTCCCGTTGGGCATGATGAGTGACTTGGTGAAGCAGTCGGGAGCGTCAGACGAGGAGAAAGCGGCGATTCATGCGGCGATGGAGAGCCTGAGCAAGCCTGGCGTTGTGGGGCATTCGATTGCCATTGCCAAACCGGTAGGTGGCAGCGTGTCCAATATCACCGTCACCAGTGATTCCAAGGACCAGATTCCCGCGCTGCAGAGTGACTTTATGAAGATCAAAGCCGGCAGTACCACGTATTATGCGAATATCGCATGTCTGTTGTCTCCCGGTGCGACGTTCACCGTCGAATACGATGTGAAAACGGCACCCCACGCTGCGCAACTTCAGCTGGATCAGACACCCACCAACAATCTCGCCGCGCAAGTGACGTATACGGATTCCGGGCGTTAGCGTTTAATCAGTGAGGCCGGTGACATGCGCATTCGCATGTCACCGGCCTCACTGATACAAGTCTAAGCTAATGCTCCTCAGTGACCGCCCTGCAATTAGGGTTTCACTTTCGCGAGGCTTGACGTTTCCTCGTTCACGCTCCGCCCTTGAATCCCAGCTGGCGCCAGGCTTCGTAGATGGCGATGGAGGCGCAGTTGGTGAGATTCAGGCTACGCAGCGACGGCCGCATCGGCAGACGCACCTGCTCGGCCACATGCGGGCCGGCCATGATGTCCATCGGATCGGGGATATTGCCCGGTTCCGGACCGAACAGCAGGATGTCGGTCGGCTTGTATTCGATGTCGGTGTACAGCTTGGTGGCGTGCGCGGTGAAGGCGATGATGCGCGAATCCGGCATCGATTCCACCAGATCCTCGAAATTCGGGTGCAGCACCACATGCGCCATGTCATGGTAGTCGAGCCCCGCACGGCGCAGCTTGGTGTCGCGCAGGTTGAAGCCCAGCGGCTCCACCAAATGCAGGATGGTGCCGGTCACCGCGCACAGGCGGATGGCCGAGCCGGTGTTGCCGGGGATGCGCGGTGAGTAGTAGCACAGGTGCGGTGTTACGGTTTCGGTGGCTGCGGCCTTCTCCGCCGAAAGCATCGCATCCACTACGGAAATCGGGTTGCCGTGCGCATCGGTCACCAGCTCGTCCGGCCCGTAATTCGACTTGCGATAGCCGTATTCGAACATTTTCTCGACTTTGGTTTCGGGATTGGCTGGATTCGGTGTGCTCTGGGGGTTGTGTTTTGCCTCGTTCGTCATAGCTGCTAAGAATAAGAACGATGAACGACACAGCAATTTCTTTACGGCTCGGTGCATGGTGGGAGGCCAATGCGCGTGACTTGCCATGGCGCTTCGGCCGGGCCACGCCGTGGGGCGTGCTGGTATCCGAAGTCATGAGCCAGCAGACGCAGATGAGCCGTGTAGTGCCGTACTGGACCGACTGGATGGAACGCTGGCCCGACGCCCGCGCGCTCGCGGAGGCCCCCAAGGCCGAGGTGATTACCGCATGGGGTCGGCTTGGATACCCACGCCGTGCATTGCGCTTGCAGGAATGTGCCTGCGTGGTGGCCGAGCAGTACGCCGACAAACTGCCGCGCACGTATGACGAACTCACTGCGTTGCCCGGCGTCGGCGATTACACCGCCTCCGCGGTGATGAGCTTTGCGTTCGGCGAACGAATTGCCGTGATCGATACCAACATTCGCCGCGTGCTGAGCCGCGTGTTCCTGGGCGTCGAATCGCGCGGGGGAGCGACCAGCCCGGCCGAACGCGCGCTGGCGAACCGCATGCTGCCCAAAGACGAGATTCTCGGGTGCGATGCTGACGTCGCCGATAATGCCGGTAGCGCCGAACATGTCGTGAACAGCACTATCCGTGGCGGCAAACGCTCTCGACTGCATCGTGGCGAGCGCCCATCGGTCACGTGGAACCAGTCGGTGATGGAACTGGGCGCGGTGATCTGCACGGCCAAGTCGCCGCTGTGCGACACCTGCCCGATTGCGGACGACTGTGCATTTCTCAAGGCCGGCCGCCCCGGACTGGGGGAGCGCCGCACCCGCCCACGCCAACGATTCCAAGGCACGGATCGACAGGTGCGCGGTCTGGTGCTCGCCGCGCTGCGCGAGCTTCCCGCTGGAGCCACGTTGCCCAGGGAAGATGCCGACAAGCTTTGGAAGGACCAGATTCAGCTTGCCGCCTGCATCGCCAGCCTTGACGATGACGGCCTGATAGAGATTCTGGACGGCGGCCTGCGACTACCCAGCTGACATTGTGAAAAATGGTGGGCTCCCCAAGCGTGTATGGGCGTGGTGACCGTAGACTGGAAGAGTTATGGCAGTGCAGAGGAACACATCAGGCGCGAGAACGGCACGCGGAGCCGGCACCGGGGCCAATGGGCCATCCGGCGGGCCCTCCCAAAACAACCGTTCCGGCAAGCCGCGCAAGCGCAGGATCAGCAAAAAGCAGCAGGCCATCTATCGTCGTCGGCGTATCGTGGCCGGTACGGTGCTGCTGCTGATAATCGCGCTGATTGTATTCTGCGTGTATAGCCTTGGCCGGGGTATCGGTGCCGTGAACTCGATGATCCACCATGACGAGGTGTATGCGATTTCCCGCGACGCCACGCCGGCGCCGAAGAAAGTCAGCAACGTCAAGGATTGCTCGGCCAGTGATGTGACATTGCAGCTTTCCGCGGCCTCCCAATCCGTGCCGGTAGGAGGATCGCTTGATTTCACCGCGACCATCGTGCACGAGGGGTCAGGCAACTGTTTAGTGGACGGGTCCGATTCCGGCCGTGTGCTCACCATTACTTCCGGTCAGGAAACGATTTACAAGTCCGATGTGTGCCCGGCGGATTCACGTCTGCTGCTGATGGCTAAGGGCGATAAGGACGTTCAGAAGGTCACGTGGAATACCAATGCGAACGCCACGCTCGCCAAATGCACGGATGAGTCAGGTTGGGCCAAAGTCAATGCGGGAACGTACGTGGCGCAGCTGAGTTTGAAGGATCATCCGAAGGTGAAGAGCGATCCGGTGACGTTTACGGTGGGGTAGGACCTGCGGTTGGTGTTTGGACGCTGGGTCTCTCCCTCAGTCTCGCTCCGCTCGACAGCTCCCTCGTCAGCGGGAGCTAAAAATGTCCTCGCATATCAGTATTCTTTTGACTTTGCATGAGGTGTGTCATATTGCGGGCATGCCGTCGACAATGAAGCGTCCGCATAGGCATATGGTGGCCATGCCGGCGCTCCCAGGGGAATTACCACATATTAGCGAGCGATAAGGAACGTCCATTGGCTACTGAGTCTACGACGAACACCACCACCATCATCGCACGCGCCGACCAGCATGATATTGACCTGCACAAGGCGTCGGATCGCGTGAACTTCGGTTCCATCAAGGAACCCATCGATGTGCCCTACCTGCTGGGCGTGCAGACCGACAGCTTCGATTGGCTGATCGGCAACGAACGCTGGAAGGCGCGCGTCGAGGAGGACGAAAAGAACGGCACTAACACCGTGGCCCACACCTCCGGCCTCGATGAGGTCTTCAACGAGATCTCTCCGATCGAGAACTTCGCTCAGACCATGAGCCTGACCTTCTCCGATCCGTACTTCGAAGAGCCGCGTCACACCGTGCAGGAATGCAAGGAGAAGGATTACACCTACTCCGCACCGCTGTACGTGAATGCCGAGTTCGAGAACGGCGACACCGGCGAGATCAAGTCCCAGACCGTGTTCATGGGCGATTTCCCGCTGCAGACCCCGCACGGTACCTTCATCATCGGCGGCACCGAGCGAGTCATCGTCTCCCAGCTCGTGCGTTCCCCGGGCGTCTACTTCGACCGCCAGCAGGATCGCACCTCCGATAAGGAAGTCTTCGGCGCGAAGATCATCCCGAGCCGTGGTGCATGGCTCGAGTTCGAGATCGATAAGAAAGACCAGCCGCAGGTGCGCGTGGACCGCAAGCGCAAGCAGTCCGCCATCGTGTTCCTCATGGCCATCGGCATGACCAAGTCCGAGATCGCCCAGGCATTCAAGGACTACCCGCTGGTGCTCGACGCACTGGAGAAGGAAACCCTCGAGACCCAGGACGAGGCCCTCGTTGACCTCTACCGCAAGATTCGTCCGGCCGACACCCCGACCCCCGAGGCCGGCAAGAATCTGCTGGACTCCTTCTACTTCAACACCAAGCGCTACGATCTGGCCCGTGTTGGCCGCTACAAGATCAACCGCAAGCTGGGTGTCGAGGCCGATTTCAACGATCGTTCCCTCCACCAGGAAGACATCATCGCCACAATCAAGTACCTGGTGGCCCTGCACGACGGTGCGGCGACCTTCCCGGGCAAGCGCAACGGCGAAGACGTTGACCTGCGCGTGGACGTCGACGATATCGATCACTTCGGCAACCGTCGTATCCGCCAGGTCGGCGAGCTGATTCAGAACCAGCTGCGTACCGGTCTGAGCCGTATGGAGCGCGTGGTGCGCGAGCGTATGACCACTCAGGACGCCGAGGCCATCACCCCGCAGTCCCTGATCAACATCCGTCCGGTGAACGCCACCATCAAGGAGTTCTTCGGCACTTCCCAGCTCTCCCAGTTCATGGATCAGAACAACCCGCTGTCCGGTGTGACGAACAAGCGTCGTCTTTCCGCACTGGGCCCCGGCGGTCTGTCCCGCGACCGCGCCTCCATGGAGGTGCGCGACGTGCACCCGTCCCACTTCGGCCGTATGTGCCCGATCGAGTCTCCTGAAGGCCCGAACATCGGTCTGATCGGCTCCCTGGCAACCTTCGGCCGCGTCAACCCGTTCGGCTTCATCGAGACCCCGTACCGCAAGGTCGTCAACGGCCACGTGACCGACGAGGTCGAGTACATGACCGCTGACCGCGATCTTGACCACGTCATTGCCCAGGCCAACCAGGAGCTCGACGAGAACGGCAACTTCGTGCAGAAGTCCGCCCTTGCCCGAGTCGGCGAAGAAGAGGCGGTCGATGTGCCGGTGAGCTCCGTGGACTACATGGACGTCTCCCCGCGCCAGATGGTCTCCCTCGGCGCCTCCCTGATTCCGTTCCTGGAGCATGATGAGGGCCACCGTGCACTGATGGGTACCAACATGCAGCGTCAGGCCGTGCCGCTGATCGAATCCGAGCGCCCGCTGGTGGGCACCGGCTCCGAATGGCGCGCCGCCAACGACTCCGGCGACGTCATCAAGTCCGAGAAGGACGGTGTGGTTACCTACGTGTCCGCCGACCTGATCCGCGTGATGAACGACGACGGCACCACCAGCTCCTACAAGCTGGCCAAGTTCCAGCGCTCCAACCAGACCACCTGCTACAACCAGCGCCCGATTGTCCACGACGGCGAGCGTGTGGAAGCCGGCTCGGTTATGGCTGACGGCCCCGCCATCCAGAACGGCGACCTGGCCCTGGGCAAGAACCTGCTCATCGCCTTCATGCCGTGGAACGGCTACAACTACGAGGATGCTGTGATCATCTCCCAGCGCCTCGTGCAGGACGACACCCTCTCCTCCATCCACATCGAGGAGTACGAGATCGACGCCCGCGAAACCAAGCTGGGTGCCGAAGAGATCACCCGCGACCTGCCGAACGTCGGCGAGGACGCCGTGGCCAACCTCGACGAGCGCGGCATCATCCGCATCGGCGCCGAGGTCGAGGCCGGCGACATCCTGGTCGGTAAGGTCACCCCGAAGGGTGAGACCGAGCTGACCCCGGAGGAGCGCCTGCTGCGCGCCATCTTCGGCGAGAAGTCCCGCGAGGTGCGTGACACCTCCCTGCGCGTGCCCCACGGCGAGACCGGTACCGTCATCGGCGTCAAGGAAATCACCCGTGAGGATGCCGAGGAGGACGGCGACGAGCTGCCCAACGGCGTCAACCAGATGATCCGCGTCTACATCGCCCAGCACCGCAAGATCACGGTGGGCGACAAGCTCTCCGGCCGCCACGGCAACAAGGGCTGCATCTCCCGCATCCTGCCGGAAGAGGACATGCCGTTCCTGGCTGACGGTACTCCGGTCGACATCATGCTGAACCCGCTGGGTGTGCCTTCCCGAATGAACCTCGGCCAGGTGCTCGAACTGCACCTTGGCTGGATTGCTCACTCCGGTTGGGACATCTCTTTGGATCCGAATCTGGAAGCCGAGTGGAAGAAACTGATTCCGTCCGGTGCCGAGAAGGCCGAGCCGAACACCCCGGTTGCCACCCCGGTGTTCGACGGTGTCAAGCCTGAGGTCCTGAAGGGCCTGCTGTCCACCACGCTGCCGAACCGCGACGGCGACCGTCTGGTCGGCCCCGACGGCAAGGCCACCCTGTTCGATGGCCGTACCGGTGAACCGTACACCAAGCCGATTTCCGTTGGCTACATGTACATGCTGAAGCTGCACCACCTGGTCGACGACAAGATTCACGCTCGTTCCACCGGCCCGTACTCCATGATCACCCAGCAGCCGCTCGGTGGTAAGGCCCAGTTCGGTGGCCAGCGCTTCGGCGAGATGGAGGTGTGGGCCCTTGAGGCCTACGGCGCCGCCTACACGCTGCACGAGATGATGACCACCAAGTCCGATGACGTCGACGGCCGTGTGCGTGTCTATGGTGCCATCGTCAAGGGCGATAACCTGCCGCCGGCAGGCATCCCCGAGTCGTTCAAGGTGCTCCTGAAGGAAATGCAGTCCCTGTCCCTGAACGTCGAAGTGCTCAACGCCGAAGGCGTGGCCATCGACATGAAGGATGAGGATGACGATCCGGCCAGCTCCGCTGACGACCTCGGCTTCAACATCGGCGCCCGCCCCGACGCGGCCGCCAAGGAAGACCAGAAGGCCGAAGAGCCCGAATACCAGTGATCCCTCGGGCTGCATGCGGTCAATACGCCACGTGTAGCTCCGCCAACGTGAAATAAATAACGTACAGAGACCTTTCCGGTTTGCACTACCCCTCAGTCAGCCTTGGCTGACAGCTCCCCTGACAAGGGGAGCTTGGGAAGGTCTCAAGAACAGAAACGGATTAACAAGTGCTGGACGTCAACGCATTTGACAAGATTCGCATCGGCCTTGCCACCGCCGATGACATCCGTGGTTGGAGCCACGGTGAGGTCAAGAAGCCTGAAACCATCAACTACCGTACGCTGAAGCCTGAGAAGGACGGTCTGTTCGGCGAACAGATCTTCGGCCCGACCCGTGACTGGGAGTGCGCCTGCGGCAAGTACAAGCGCGTGCGCTTCAAGGGCATCGTCTGCGAGCGATGCGGCGTCGAAGTGACCCGCAGCCGCGTGCGCCGTGAGCGCATGGGCCACATCGAGCTCGCCGCCCCGGTGACGCACATCTGGTTCTTCAAGGGTGTGCCTTCCCGCCTCGGCTACCTGCTGAACGTCACCCCGAAGGACCTGGAGCGCGTGATTTACTTCGCCTCCTACATGGTCACCGAGGTGAACGAAGACGAGCGTCACAACGATCTGCCCGGCCTGCAGGACGAGTTCGATTCCGAGATCAAGCGCCTTGAGCAGCGCCGTGACTCCGACATCGAAGCCCGCGCCAAGAAGGTCGAAGAGGATCTCGCCGCCCTTGAGGAGGCCGGCGAGGCCAAGGGCCCGGCCCGCACCAAGTTGCGTAACGGTGCCGAGCGTGATATGGCTGCCATCCGCACCCGCTACAACGACCAGATCGCCCGTGTGGACGCCGTCTTCGACAAGTTCAAGAAGCTCAAGCCCGGCGACATGGTCGACGACGTGGACCTGTGGCGCGAGATGCAGGACCGCTACGGCGATTACTTCGACGGCTGCATGGGCGCCGAAGCCATCAAGAAGCGCCTGCAGTCCCTCGACCTGGAGACCATCTCCAAGGAACTGCGCGAGGAGATCAAGGACGCTTCCGAACAGCGTAAGACCAAGGCCCTGAAGCGCCTCAAGGTCGTCAACGCCTTCCTGACCACCGGCAACAAGCCGGAGGCCATGGTGCTCGACGTGATCCCGGTCATCCCGCCGGACCTGCGCCCGATGGTCCAGCTCGACGGTGGCCGCTTCGCCACCTCCGACCTCAACGACCTGTACCGCCGTGTGATCAACCGTAACAACCGTCTGAAGCGACTGATCGAGCTCGGCGCCCCTGAAATCATGCTCAACAACGAGAAGCGCATGCTCCAGGAAGCCGTCGACTCCCTGTTCGACAACGGCCGTCGTGGTCGCCCGGTCACCGGTGCCTCCAACCGTCCGCTGAAGTCCCTGTCCGACATGCTCAAGGGTAAGCAGGGTCGTTTCCGTCAGAACCTGCTCGGTAAGCGTGTTGACTACTCCGGCCGTTCCGTGATCGTGGTCGGCCCGTCCCTGCGCATGCACCAGTGCGGTCTGCCGAAGCCGATGGCCCTCGAGCTGTTCAAGCCGTTCGTCATCAAGCGCCTCGTGGACCTGAACTATGCGCAGAACATGAAGTCCGCCAAGCGTCTTGTGGACCGCGGCGACGCCGAAGTGTGGGGCGTGCTCGAGGAGGTCATCTCCGAGCACCCCGTGCTGCTCAACCGTGCACCTACGCTGCACCGTCTGGGTATTCAGGCATTCGAGCCGATCCTGGTGGAAGGCAAGGCCATCCACCTGCCGCCGCTGGCCTGCGCCGCCTTCAACGCCGACTTCGATGGTGACCAGATGGCAGTCCACCTGCCGCTCTCCGCCGAAGCCCAGGCCGAGGCCCGCTCGCTGATGATGGCTTCCGACAACATCCTGAAGCCGGCCGACGGCCACACCGTGACCATGCCGAGCCAGGATATGATCCTCGGTTTGTACTACCTGTCCACCGTGCTGGAAGGCGTCAAGGGCCAGGGCCGCGTGTTCTCCTCGCTGGAAGAGGCCGAAATGGCCCTCGACCGCCACGAGATCGACATGCAGGCCAAGGTGCTCATCCGCCTGCCCGAGAGCTTCGTGCTGCCGAAGAACTGGGAGCCCGGCGAAGTCAAGGTGCTCGACCCGCGCGAAGGCGAGGACGAGGTCGTCAAGGAAGAACGCTTCCACGACGGCACCGTGCTGTTCGCCACCTCCTACGGCCGCATCCTGTTCAACGAGACCCTGCCGACCGACTACCCGTTCGTCAACGAGCAGGTGGCCAAGGGCCGTCTGTCCAAGATCGTCGATGACATCGCCATGCGTTACTCCACCCAGCAGGTGGCCGCCACGCTGGATGCCCTGAAAGATCTCGGCTTCACCCGCGCACCGTGGTCCGGCGTGTCCTTCGCGTTCTCCGACGTGAACGAGCCGCCTGAGCGCGACGAGAAGATCGCCGAGTACGAGGCCAAGGCCGACAAGGTCAACGCCAACTACGAGATGGGTCTGTTGACCGAGGAAGCTCGCCGTCAGGAACTCATCGACCTGTGGACCGAGTGCACCGCCGAAGTGTCCAAGGAAGTCGAGGAGAAGTTCGACCCGACCTCCAACCTGGCCATCATCGTGCAGTCTGGTGCACGAGGCAACATGATGCAGATCAACCAGATTGCAGGTATGCGAGGCCTCGTGGCTAACCCGAAGGGTGAGATCATTCCTCGTCCTGTGAAGTCCAACTACCGCGACGGCCTGTCCGTGCTGGAGTACTTCATCTCCCAGCACGGTGCACGTAAGGGTCTGGCCGATACCGCACTGCGTACCGCAGAATCCGGTTACCTGACCCGTCGTCTGGTCGACGTCTCCCAGGACGTCATCGTGCGCGAAGAGGACTGCGGCACCAAGGCCGGTCTGCCCATCCGCGTCGCCGAGCGCGACAACGACGGCAACCTGGTGCTCGTCAAGGCCGCCGACGGTGGCCCGTACTCCCGTCTGCTCGCCGCCGACGTCATCGACCCGGCCGACGGACAGACCGTGCTGTACAAGCGCGACGACGCCCTGTCCATGGACGTGCTCAACGACCTCGTGGCCCACGGCGTCGAGGAAGTCAAGTGCCGTTCCGTGCTGACCTGCGAGTCCAAGCGCGGCGTGTGCGCCAAGTGCTACGGCTGGTCCCTGGCCACCAACAAGCTGGTCGATGTCGGCGAGACCGTCGGTATCGTCGCCGCCCAGTCCATCGGTGAGCCTGGTACCCAGCTGACGCTGCGTTCCTTCCACTCCGGTGGTGTGGCCGCGGCCTCCGATATCACCCAGGGTCTTCCCCGTGTCACCGAGCTTTTCGAGGCCCGCACCCCGAAGGGTGAGGCCCCGATCACCGAGTTCGCCGGCAGCATCAAGATCGTGGAGAACGATCGCGGTCGCCAGATCATCCTGACCCCGGACGCCGATTCCGGCGCACCGAAGGAAGACGGCGTGATCAAGCCGATCACCTACCAGGTCTCCAAGCGCGTGCCGCTCAAGGTTGCCGACGGCGACCACATCAAGGTCGGCACCCAGCTGGTCGAAGGTTCTGTGGACCCCAAGAAGATCCTCACCATCCTCGGCAAGCGCGCCGCCCAGGTCAACATCGTGGAGGAAGTGCACACCGTGTACCGCTCCCAGGGTGTGGATATCCACGACAAGCACATCGAGGTCATCGTGCACCAGATGACCCGTCGCGTGACCATCATCGACTCCGGCGACACCGACCTGCTGCCGGGTGAGCTGGTGGACAACGCCCGCTTCCGCGAGATCAACCGCAACATCGTCAAGAACGGTGGCCGTCCGGCCGTCGGTCGTCCGGCGCTTATGGGTATCACCAAGGCGTCGCTGGCCACCGACTCCTGGCTGTCCGCCGCATCCTTCCAGGAGACCACCCGCGTGCTCACCGAAGCCGCCCTCTCCGAGAAGGTCGACGACCTCAAGGGCCTCAAGGAGAACGTCATCATCGGTAAGCTCATCCCGGCCGGTACGGGCCTCGCGCGCTACCGCAACGCCGTGGTCGAGCCTGACAAGGCCATCCGCGACACCATCTACCCGAACTTCGGTCTGGGCGGCGATGGCGATCTCGGCGACGCGAGCTTCTCCGACGCCGACCTGTCTGACCTGAACTTCTCGAACCTCGAGTTCGGCGATCTGAAGCTCGGCGACGACTTCAACCCGGATGATTTCTACTCCGATCAGGGCGGTCAGCCTGACATCGAGGAGTAAGTGAGAAGGTCCTAGAAAGGATGCCCCTTCTAGGACTCAGATCTTGCGTTAATCGCAATAAGATGGCCCGGAACTATATCAGTTCCGGGCCATCCGTATATTTGCCATTGTGATTTTCCTGTTGAACAAGAGCAGGCAGCCGCTCGTTGCTTGATTACTCAAGCCTGTTTTTCGGTGAACTGGAAGAACTGGTCTCCGATACGCACCGTGGCAGGCGCGCTGAGCTTGAGCGGTGTGCCCTTGGTGACTTGTGTCTCCTGGCCATTGGTGATGATGTAGGTACCGTTCAACGAGCCGTAGTCCTCGATCCACAGCGCGCCATCGGTGTCGATGCTGATGGCGGCATGGTTGCGGGATGTGGTGCGGGTCGGGTCTACGATACGCACCGCCTTGGCACCCTGCGGCACATCCATGGAAGGCTTGCGGCCCAGCAACGTGCTCTTGTCGATCACAATGGTCTGGCCGGTGACATCGTTATGCAGCAGGTACGTCTTCTTCGGTGCCTTGGACGTGAACGAGGAGGAGAGCACGGTGCTGTCCCAATCCTCGATGTCGTTTTCGGCGGCGTGCGGTGTGGTGTCTGCCGGAGCGGTGGCAGCGGGCTCAGCGGCGGCGGCCGTGGCGGCAGGCTCTGCGGTAAAAGCGGTATTGGTTGCCGCTTCCGCGGTGCTGGGCTGCCCGTAGTCGTTCTGCGGTTCGGCTGTGCCAACTGCGGAATCCGGGGTGCCTTCCACCGGATCGTCAGAATACCAACCCAGTTCAGGTGCTGGAGGGTAGGGAAGTTTGGCCATGATGATGCCGTCCTTTCACTGACGGGAAGCCAGAGCGGCGTTGATTGCCGGGTCGCCGAGCTGGCCCAGCCATTCGATCAGTGCCGGATAGGTGTTGGGATTACGTGCGATGCAGGCGCGTAGTTCAGGCGCGTACTGGGCAATCTGGGCGATTTGCATCTGGTCGGTGGTGGTCAGGGCCTGTTCGGCGGTGAAACCGTAAGGATTGGTGGCCACAGGCTCCTCGAATGCCGCCTGAGCCGCGGGCTGCTGAGCCTGTTTGGCGGCGGGCTGCTGGGCCGCCTGTGCCGTGGCTTTCTGATCCTGAACCGGGCCGCCGAATGCCTCGGCAGTGAACCCGTATTGCGCCAGGGTCTCGCGGGCGCGATCGTCACCGAACTCGGCGATCCAACGCTTCAAGCCGGGATAACAGCGCGGATTCACGGCGACATTGGCACCGAATTCCGGATTCTCGTAGGCGATTTTTGCCAACAGAATCGGATCCGCGTTCGGATCTTGTACGGCAGCGACCGCAGCATCATAATCAACCATGGGATTACCTCCTTATGTTCGCTCGGTTATGCCGAACGTATGGTCCGTAGTGTTTGTAGTGTTGCGTCTTCAATGGCGCCGATATCCTCACCTTCGTCCAGCCTGAATGCGCTGAACGCATGATGTTCGGGTTCGGTCAATGGCATATCGGCCACAATCACAGTGATATTGTCGGTTCCGCCCGCATCAAGAGCGGCCGCCACCAAGGCGTCCACGGCCTCCTGCGGACTGGAATGCGCCGCGGCGATGGCCGCGATCTGTTCGTCCGGCACCTCGCCATGCAATCCATCCGAACAGATGATGAAGCGGCCGGTCAGATCGGCGACATATACGTCGGGCATGATGCCATCCGGATCACCCAGACATTGTGTGATGATGTTGCGTGGAATGGTCGCCTCCGCCTCTTCCGGCAACATCTGCCCGGAATCGATGGCTTCCTGACGTTGCGAATGGTCTCGCGTGATGCGGATCAGCGAAGCGGCGTCCCACACGGGAATGATATCCGTGGCGGGAGCATCGGCATGCGCCAACGGACTGAGATGGTAGGTGCGGGAATCGCCAACATTGACCACATAGGTCTGGTCCGAGAAGTCCTGATCATCGGCGTCACTGAACAAAGCAGCGCTGCGGGCGCTGGTGGAATCCGCATGATCTTGGGGCAGTACCAAACCGGAGCAGGTCGTGCCGGCCACGCCGCCAAGGCGGTCTCCCAGATCAAGAATGTCGTGCTGGGCCCGTGCCAAGGTGTCGTCGATATCCTGACGGGTGCGTGAAGGCATGGCGGCCAATTGTGCGAAATGCTGGGCAGCCAACTGGCTTGCCTGCTCGCCGCCTTTGCCGCCGCCCATGCCGTCACAGACCATGAACACGCCTTGTTGCGCGAATCCGGTGTCTTGGTTGTTTTTGCGCCTAAAGCCCACGTCACTGGTCATCGCGATACGGATGGAGCCTGTGGTCATGACGCCTTCCCCTTCTTACGCGTGCGCTTGACATGCGTCGTGTGCGGCTTTGCTGCGTGCCCATTTGACAGTATAGCCACGCTTTTCAGGGAAAGTCGTGTACGTATCCTCCTGAAACGCGGCAAAGAAGCGAGCATTGCCTTGCGCAATTGGTCGACTCCTGCCCAATATGTGGTGGCTTGGCCCGATTCAATGTCTTGCCCCGAGAACGTGGCGTAGTCGGCTTCCCGGCCAAGCTGGATCAAAGCCTGGTCATCTGTGCCGAGTTGACGGGCGATGGCACCGGCCTGATCTCGACGAGTGCCCTTGGCTGTGATGCCGCTTTGCTCGGCAAGCATGCGTATGGCATTCCAACCTGCTGCCACACGGGCTTTCGGACTGCCATGCCGCCGCGCTCGTGCCAGCAGTATGGCCTTGAACATCAGAATCAGACCGCAGGCGATGAGTAGGGTCCACAATGGGCTGCCGTACAGGGCCACCTTGCGGGTCACTCGCCAGAACCGCGCCCAGAACAGGTTGGTCGGCGAATCATCGGCGTCGGCGCCGGCCAATGAGCTTTGGCCCTTGGCTTGCGTCTGATCGCGCAGCGGATCGGTCAACGGCACTGGTGGTTGCCGGACCAGCGTCTGCGGATTCGGCGGCGTCAGGTTCTGGTTTTCATCAGGCATCTTGGTCTCCTTGGGCGTCGGATAGAACGCCACCCATCCCAGGCCCTGCAATTTGATTTCCACCCAAGCGGTGACATCGTTGCCGGTGAATTCGATTTTGGTGCCATTGCCCGAGGTCTTCTCCGTGCGGGCATCGGTGATTTCGCCATCCTCGTTTTTCGGCAGGAAGCCCAGGACCACACGGGAGGGCAGTCCCAGATCACGAGCCATCAGTGCCATGGCGGAGGCATATTGCTCGGAGTCGCCCACCATGGCCGTGCCTGCCAGCAGCTTGTTGATGCGGTAGTTGCCATGGCCGGCATCGGAGGGATGGTCGCCTTCAAGTCCATGAGAGAACCATCCGGAGTCTTTCAATGTGTCAGCCAACGCCGTGGCTGCGGCACCGCCCGAGGACTGCCCGCCGGCAATGGACGTGGCCAGTTTGCTGGCCGAATCGGGAACATCCTGGGCTTCTGGTTGGGTGATGCGGGCCGCAGCCGCACTGCTGATCTGCTTATCGGTGGGCTTGCGGGCGATAATGCCGGATTCGGTATAGGTGAGGCCTTTACGCGTGCCGGCGGGAATAATGGCGGAATCGGTATCCGTGTTGTAGTAAAACGTGTCATTGCCGTTGTCGGCATCGTTGGCGAAGCTCACGCCAGTGGCCGCTCCCGCCAGCGGCAGCCAGGTGTCGGTCAGTTCCTGATCGACGGTGAAGGTCGCAGTGAAGGATTTACCCTGCTCATCCGCCTTGATCGTGGTGCCCACGCGATGATAATTCGAGGAGTCCGTGGCTTCGGAAGAATCGGACAGGTTCCATACTGTGCCATCGAATCGATCCATCACCGCAAGTTTGACCGGTGTTCCGGCCGGCAGATTATGAACGGTCAGCAACACGTCTTTTTTGTGGTCCTTGATATAGGATCGCATGCCGCTGAGCGGGCTGGTGTAATCGTAGGGGCTTAACGGTGGATCGTAGCGGTCACGCAGCACGAAACGGTCCTGTGGCACCAGCAACGTGCCCCCGAAAGCAAGGCCGGCAGCGAGCACGACGATGATCAGCGCGGATATCCAGCGCCCCCCTTCCAGCAGTTCAAGACGCCAAGACAGCCAGATAATCAGCAGCAAGGCAAAGGCAATACCGCAGATGGCGCGTTGCCAGCCGCTGTCTGTGCCCAGCAGGGCACATACGGCCACGGCCGCCGCAAGGGGCAGCACTCCCACCAGAGACAACCATGCGTTGGCATTAATGGCAAACACGCCGGTGAAGAACGTAAGCCACAGGCCGATGGTCCATACCGCCATCAGCACGCCGTCTTGCGTGCCCAGAGGCGGATCGACGGAAATAATGTACTTGAACGAGCCAAACGTCATTTCCCAACCTGAACTCAAGGTCTTCAAGGTGGGAATCACGTAATGGGACGTAGTGGAACTCAGCGTTACCACCGGGCCGATGATGAATTGGGCAAACGCCAGAAACACGATTTGCCACCACAGTCGCAACGCCGGCAACATGCCCGCCAGAGCGATGATCGCGCCCAGCAAGGTGGCCGGTACAGCGGCAATCGCCCAAGTGGCCACGCCGCCGTACACGTCGATGAGATTGGCTTGCGCCAGCAACATCATCGCCGCTATGAGTACGAGGCTGGCGATTCGTTTGCCCCACGGCTGGCGACTGAGGCCCATGCCGCGAAGCACATTGCCTCTGGTCATCCAGATAACCGAATGTGTGGAGTCGGCCCAGGAGCCGGTGGTGGTGGAGGTCCCGGTGTACGTGCCGGAGGAAGTGCCGGTGTATGTGCCGCTCGATCCGGCGTACGCAGCGGTATTGGTATTGGTGATACTGGACTGGTCGAAGGTCATGCGAGCACCCCCATGATCAGCGGGAGATCATCGAGGTCGCCGATGGTGGCCAATGTGAAGTTGGCGAATCTTCTGATGCCGCGATTGGCGCCGGCGCTGGCCTGCAATACCACGCAGCTGGCCGATCGGGGCAAGGCCAAGGTCATGCGCTTGATTTGCTCGATGTCTTTCAGCGATCCAACAGTGAAAAAATAGAACGAAGCATCAGGACTGTGCTTCAGCGTGCCCTCGGCGAGATTCGGATTATCCTCACGATCAGGCTCTATGGCACTGGCGTTGTCGAGGAACTCCATGGCGTTGCGCGGCTGGCCGTGCGCGTTGCCCGCGTGGCAGAACAATGGACGATCCTGCAGCAGGCATTTGACGCCGATGGAGGAGTGGATGGACACCGCCATCTCGAATTCCTCGCCGTTGACGTATTCGTCCGGGTTCACGCTGATGGTCACCGAGGTGTCGGTGCGGCGCGTGGCCTCATATTGGCGAATCATCAACGTGCCGGTTTTCGCGGAGCTCAGCCAGTGGACGTTACGCACGTCGTCGCCCGGCTCGTATTCGCGCAATCCGTAGAAGTCGAGATCATCATCCACGATCTGGCCGGATGGTTGGCCTTCCAGGTCGCGGGGCACGCCGGCATTCAGAGTATCGAGACGCACGGTACGAGGGTGGATGAATACGGTGATGCGGTCGGCCAGCTCCTTTTCGTGACGCACCAGACCGAACGGGTCTCCCTTGCGGATGCGCAATGGGCCGATGGGCAGTATTGCGCGCGATACGGTACGGAACTCCACATCGGTTTGCTTGGATTGCCCGGGAGCCAGCATGGGGATGTTGAATCGTTCATGCGCATCGCCGATTGGCAGATATCCGCGTGCCGTGGTCGTCGGCGTTCTGCCGGTGTTGTCGATGCCGACGATAACGGATACGGTGTCTCCCACGGTCACGCGATGATTGGATACGACGATGGACGCGTGGAAGCGTGTGTTGCCGAGGGAAAGCACGATTGCCGCGAGCATCATCACCATCGCCACGATGCCGAATACGAGCAGCTCATACCAGCCCAGAAACGGGAACGCAATAAGGCATGCGATGCCTGCGCCCGTTACCGCCCAGCCCAAGGGCGAGACGTAGGATGCGAAGAACCGTCTGATGCGTCTTACCGCGCGCTTGAACATGCGTTCAGCGCGCCGGCGACGGCGTAATGCGGCGGATGTAGATGCCATGGTCGGATACCTTTCCGGGCCCTATTAGGAACCGATGGTGGGGGAGGGAACGTCTTCGAGCACCTGTGCGATCAGGCTTTCCGGAGTCGCGCCATCGAAGGTGGCTTCCGGAGTCAGCGTGATACGGTGTGCGAGCACGGCCACTGCAAGGTCCTTGACGTCATCCGGCACCACGTAGGCACGGCCATCGGCCGCGGCCCAGATACGGGCGCATCGGGTCAGTGCCAAAGCGCCACGCATGGAGGAGCCGACCGTGATCTTCTCGTTGTGGCGGGTCGCCTCGACGAGCCTGACGATGTATTCACGAATCGCATCATCCACATAGATTTCGGTGGCCACCTGACGCAGCCGCATGACATCGTCACCGCTCAGCACCGGGGAAATGGTCTGCGCACGGTCGGTGATATCGACCTGCTTGAGGATATCGACGGACACATCATGGCCCGGGTAGCCGATTGACGTCTTGATAAGGAATCGGTCCATCTGCGCCTCAGGCAGCTTATAGGTACCGAGCTGCTCGATGGGGTTCTGGGTTGCGATCACGATAAACGGCTGCGGCACATCATGTGTGACGCCGTCAACGGTGACTTTCTGCTCTTCCATAACCTCCAGAAGTGCGGACTGCGTCTTCGGCGATGCACGGTTGATCTCATCGGCCAGCACGATGGAGGCGAAAATCGGGCCTTCGCGGAACTCAAATTCTCCGCGCTTCTGATCGTAGAAAGTCACACCCACCACATCCGAAGGCAGCAGATCGGGCGTGAACTGAACACGCTTGAAACCGGTGGAAATGGAATTGGCCAAGCCTCGGGCCAACTGGGTCTTACCGGTGCCGGGGTTGTCTTCAAGCAGAATATGGCCACCGACCATCAGTGCGGTGACGCATTGCTTGATAGGGATGGTCTTGCCGATAACCACCTTGGAGACATTTTCGACCAGCGCATTGAAGGACTGCTGGAAATCCCGGACCTGAGCCGTGGGCTGGGGCAGTAGTCCGGAATTGATGCTGGCGGGCAGTGCCGATGCGGCTGCTTGCGCGGCTTTGCTCGACTGACGCTGCGGCTGTGATTGCGGCTGGGATTGCGCGGTGGCCTGCTGCGGGATGGCTGGCGTCGATCCCTTGCGCGGCTTGAGCACGGTGCTGTCATCGCCCGCAGGAATGGAGGCGGCATCAGTAGTAGGAGACGGCTTTTCTGACGGCGCTTGTGACGGCCGCTGCGGCAGGTTAGGCAGCGCAACGGACTGCGGCGCCGACTCGGTGCTTGGGGTCGTGCCGGTGTGTGGTGCGGATGCCAGGTGCGTGGCGTCGGACAAGTGCGTGCTGTCGGATAGCTGCGTGCTGTCGGACAGACGGGTCGTGTCAGACAACTGCGTCGCGTCATCGATGTTCTCGCTCATGGATGTTCTCCTACTGCTTGTGAATGGTGGTTGACGATATTGGGGTATTGCCGAAACCAAGAATCCAGGGGTTCTTGGCCAAAGTGGTGACATCGGTACCGGATTTGAGCGACTTGGTCCCCTCCGAGGAGTCAGAGGGACGTGTGCCCGCGACGCTGCCTCCGTCCGCAGTGTTGTCGAGACCGGAGTATCCCGGCCCGCCGGTGACTTTGACGCTCCACGCGTAGTTGCCATCGGCGGCCACGGCCAAGTCGGTGACATCCAATGGCTGGCCGGAGTTCCACGTGAACGGTTGGCCATTGATGATGATTTGTACAGTGGCCGACTTGCCATAGACATCAACCGAACCGCCGGTGACGTTAATGACGTGAGCGTTGTCTGACCAGCGCAGCTCCTGCGGTTTGTTGATTACAGCCTTCTTCTCATAGGTGTAAGGAGCGCCATTGTGCGGGCCTCCGGTGACGGCGTCGCTGGTAGCGCCGTTGAACACCTGTTGCACCGATGCGGTGTTGCATTTGGCCCAAGGACTCATTCGGAAGTCGAGTGAGTTCCGGTTAGTAGCTGTACCGGAATCGATGCCATCGGCAGTCACGCTGTAGGACTGCGCATGTCCCTGCTTGGTCCAATGCACGGTGCATGTACTGCCGGATCCGGTGGTGTAGACGTCAGTGGGCGGCTGGACCTTGTACTGCGGGACAAAGCTGCTCTTGCCCGTGCCGGAGGAAGCATCGCGCTGCGGCACCACGGTGGCCGTTACGGTGATTTCCCGGGTGTTCAAATCGTTCTCATTGATATCGAACGTAGCGCCACTGTCACTGCAATCGATGGTGTCCTTGACATCTCCTCCCAAGGAAATTCGCCGGCAGCCGGCATTGCGGTTGTTGCCGAGAGTGACTTTCGCCGTTACTGTGGTGCCGTCGTTCGACAACGCAATGTTCGGCGCATCCGGGTCTCCCCAGATCTTTTCTGACGGCGATGCGGCGGACTCGGCACTCCAATTGATTTTGTTATGGGCTTTGACGGTCGCCGTAATGGCGGTGCCATCGGAAATGTCGTTGTTGTTGAACGTAAACGACAGCTCGGTGGCCGTATTGCCGGTTTCCTTGGTCTGCGGAGCACCTGCACCGGTGACGGTCACCGAATAGTTGTCGACGGCGCTGAAATCACCGCTCGGCGCTTTCCACGTCACCTTGGCGGTTTTATTGCCACCTGTGACCGTAACATCGGTGGGAGCGGACGGCACCTTGTCCGGTGTGGCTTCGACGGCGGTGGACGGCTTGGACCAGCCGACGTCATTTCGCGCGGCGACGGTGAAGGAATAGGTTTTGCCGTTCTTCAGACCAGTGACCTGGCATGAGGTGACGGTACCGCAATCCTTCTCTCCGGTGACGGCACCGGTCCAACTGACCTTGTAGTTGGTGATCGGGCTGCCATTGGCGGCACCGGGCGTCCATGTGAGGCTGACCGCGCTGTCCTGCGGTTCCCCGGCTACGGGAGAGAGCAGTGGCGGCTCGGGCTTGTCGATCACGGACACGGTAATCGATGCGGTGACTTCACGATCCTTGGACTTGGTGCCGTCTTGCACGGTGACGAGCACGGTGTTCGTGGAAGCACCTACATCGGATGCGACGGCGATGGTGATGTTTCCGGAGGCATCGCATCCGGCGATGGTGAGTTTGGCGGCGTCATCCGCCTTGCAGCTGATGACGGTCAGCGAGGAATCGGGGAACGGATTGTACGCGCCGGTAAGCACGTTCACGGCATCGCTGGCACCGGCCTTGATCTTCAACGTCTTGTTGCCGACGCGTGTCAGCGGACGGGTCGAAGACACTACGCGCACGGTCACACCGGCATTCACGGTGCCCGCGCCGTATGCGATTTGCACGGGAATGGACGCGGTGGTGCCAGGAGCGGCATCCTTGGTGGCGGAAACCTGCAAGCTACCGGAACGGGACAGGTTTGCGGTGATTTGCCTGGATGATGAGCTTCCACCGGAATACGTGTATTGCTTTTCGTCGTCATACACGCCGGACGGTGCATGGGTGAGCGCCGTCAGATCAACGGTCTTGGGGTCCGCGCCCGCCTCGACATCAATAGTGGAGGACGAGAACGTGGGCGGCGGCACATCGCGGCCTATCACCGTGATCTGGAGAGTGATCACTGCGGAATTGATGATCTTGGTCTTATCCGATCCCTGCTTGCCATCCACAGCGGTAAAGGTAATGGAGGCGGGGCCTGCGTAGTCTTTTGCCGCAGTGAACTTCAGGGTCTTGTCGTTCACGTAGAAATCGGAGTTGGAAGCCTTGGTGGCGCTGACGGAATCAGCGCTTTCGATATACGGTTCCTTGCCGGCGCCGACGCGGACATAGTCATTGATGTTGATTTCAATGGTCTCGCGCGAATTGACCTTCAATTCCGGTGCCTTGGGACGCAACGTGGGCGGAAAGACACCATAGGCCGGTACCTGGATGAACGCGGTGGAGGTGATGTTGTATTTCGTATTGGTCACCGTGTAAGGCACGGCTCGCGCCTGTGACGTCAGGTCGACGGTGATGGTGGTCGAATGCTCGCCGCCCCTGACGTGAGCGTGAGCGCTGGCGGAGGGATGCACGCCGACCTTGAGCTCATTGGCTGTGCCGGAAGGATTGGCGATCCACTGGGAAACATCCACATCCACGGACTTCTTATCGATGGTGGCGGCGGACGGCACGCGATAGTCGTAGGCGGTAGGCGGCTCGATGGCGGCATTCGGATCCACGTTTACCGTGAGGGTGGCCGTATCGGACAAGCCGGCCTTGTCTTTGACCGTGTAGGCGATATAGTCGGTGGTGGCGCTGTCGGGCGTGGTGAAGGAGAGCATATTGTCTTTCACGCTCACCCCGTCGAGACCTTGGACCTCGACATGCTTGTCGACGGTCAGATTGGTGTTGTCGCCGGAGATGTCGTTCTGCGCGACCGGCACGGTTGCGGCCGTATTGGGCCTCAACGTGATTTCGTCATCCCTGGCGTATACGCCGGAGTCGGACGATCCTTGGAATACGCCCACGCGGATCTGCGCCTGTGCGCGCTGACCGGTCCAATCCTCCACGGCATAGGAGAAGGTGTCGGTGCCGGACGAATCCGGATACGCTTCATAGACCAAGTAGTCGGAACCGACTTCGGATATGCGGCCCAGCGTGGGTGCCTTGTTGCCCAGACCCAACAGCTGATCGTCGTCGCCATCCGTGTCTATGCCGGTCAGTGTGATGGGGATGCGGACCTTCTGCCCGGCGGCAACCTGCGCTTCGGCGTCATGCGGGGTTGGCGCGGCCTTGCTCGCTGCGTCGCTCTTATGCACGGTAATGGTGATATTGGCGGAAGCCATATTACCCAGATTGTCTTCAACCGTATAGGTGATGGGGAAGTTGCCGGTCTCGCTGGATGCTTGGTAGCGGACCGTGTCTCCAGAGACGAAGGCCAGACCCTTGAACGTCCCCTTGTCGTATTGCAGGTTGTTCTTGAGTTTGACCGTGGTGCCATCCGAGTAGGCCACATGGTCAAGCACATCCACGGACACGATGCCGTCGGTACGCACCTGGGCATTGATATTGCTGGCCTTGGGTACTGAATTCGAGGTGGCCAGAGCCGGCGGCTGCAACACGATGGTGCCCTTGGCGGTTCCGGAGGCGTTGGCCACGGTGTAGGTAAGGGCGACGGGCTTCGTGGGCACCTGACGCGCGGTGATATACACGCGCTTATGGCTGACGAGACCAACCTTGATGCCGGAGTCGGCCGGTGCGCTCACCGTGGTGACGGACAGCACACCGCCCATCGGATCGACGTCATTGGTGAGCGGCTCCACAATGGCGGTATTATCCGCGCCAAGCAGGGCGACATCGTTGGCGGCAACCGGTTTGGCGGCCTCGCCGGTGGCGGGCTGCACCTCGACTCGAGCCAATCCGGTGGCCGGAATCGAACCTTGAGTAATGATGTAGGGCACATAATAGGTGCCGGGATTGGTGGCCTTGAACGTCAACGACATATCCGCCGCATTGGTGGTCGTCGAAGCGCCGTTGGGCGTATCCACCTGAGTCAGTTGTGCCGGCTGCAAGGAAGTGCCATGCACATAAGAGGACAGCTTGACGACGGTATCCGTGTTGGGAACGGTGGTTTTCGCTACCGGGTCGATGACCGCGGCCAAGGTGTTCGCGGGCTTGACCGAGAAATACACCATGCCGGTGCCGGTTGCCGTGCCGTCGGAGACGGTGACCTCGACGCCCACACGTCCCGACGCCAGCGCACCGGTGTTGAACGTAAGCTGGCCGTCGGCTCGGGTGGACACCTGCACCTGGTCGGTGTTCTGGGCCACAGCGGAGACCAGAGTGAGCGGGTCTCCATCCGGATCGTTGAAGCTGCTCAGCGCATTGGCGGTATAACTGGCTCCCTGCTCCACATCGATCTCGGGAGGAGTGTCGAACTGTACGGGAGCGTGGTTGCCTCCATCATTCAGGGTTACGGTCACCGTGGCGGAAGAGGTCTGGCCGCGACCATCGGAAATATCGTAAGTAAAGGTAACGGTGCCTGCGGATGCGGCGGAGGCATCGAGTTGCAGATACCGGCCGTCGTAAATCGGCGAAATGGTGACGTCTTTGTTGTTTGGTGCGCCAACCTTGGTGATTTTCAGTACGGAACAATCGGTCTGCTCGTCATTGCGCAGCGCGTCGAGAATCTGTTCCGAACCGGCTCGTGCGCCGATTTCATCATCCTTGGCTTTGATTTGGCCGGATTGTGCGGAACAGGTCTTGGAGAAGTCGTGGTGGTTGTTGGCCGAGTCGTTGTTCTGCTGTTCTTTCTCGGTCTGCTCGGTCTGTATTTTGTTCCACTGTATTTTGATGACTTTGGTGGAATCCTCAGGGTTCCACACATTGCCGTTAACCGTGTCGTTGAGCACCACAAGGCGATGGTTGGTGCGGAACACCAATTCGGAAGTAGTATTGACGGATTCGAGGGTTTGCGGCTTGACGCTGGTATCCGTGGGGGAGCAGGCGCGAATGTAGTTGCTGGCCTTCTGGCTCCAAGCCGAGTACACGCAGCCCTTGGACGATACCGGTCGTGCCGGATTCGCCTTGCCCCCGTTGGCTATGAAATTCGCCTTGGCATTGGACTTCAACGGGATAAGCGCAAGGCCTCTCGGTGATGCCGCGGCCACCCAATCGGACTGTATGTCATCGGTGGGAGGCTCCTGAAGGGTGAGGGTGCCGGTCGTGTCGACATCGACGCGGCCGCCCTTGAATATGACGGTTTTGCCGGTTGCGATTACCGGCGTGCTCCCGATGACGGTAAAGCTTTCAACGGTCTGCTGCTTGCCGTCGGTCAGCGATTCGAGGGTTTTGGCCTTGGCGCTGCTGGGATTGTCAAGACGCAGCACCATACCGTCGGATGGACGGTATCCGTAGACCTTGCCATCGTGGGTTACTGCGATGCGCCCGCCCTCGCCCAGCTTTATTTTCGGATCGGAAGTGGTGGGGGTCACGGAATCAAGGTTTTCCGACAAGCCGGTCCACACATTGCCGGTCTTCTCGTTGATCAGGGCTGCGGTATCCCCGCCGACCACAGTGGTGGTGTTGGCTTTGATGTCGGTCTTGACACCGGTGCTGACCGTGGATGCCTTGATGGTGGAGGCTTTGGTCGTTTCGGTCAGGATGGTGTCGCCATTATGCTGTGCGATGTCGAATCGTGGGGCGGAGGAGGAGACGCCGGCGTCGGCCTCCTTGTTCTTTACGTTGAATCGTGCGGCCTTCTGGTTTTTCAGCGAAGTGACCCATACGGTGCCATCGTCCAGTTGCACATGGCGGCGCGTGACGGTGCTCATGATCACCGCGCCGGCAACAAGTCCCAGAAGCAGCAGGAGCGTGATTACGGGAACCGTCCACGTATGCCCTCCGGAGGGCATAAGGCGGCGCAAAGCCGCGCTGATGCGTCGGCGACGATCGTATGACTGGGACGATGTGGCCATCTGAACTCCCTGACCCCTGTTTTCTCTGGTTGCTGGTGTAATGACAACGCTTTACGGTTCCAATACCTGCCGTTCCTGTTGTCCATTTGGTGAATTCGCCGCTGCTGGGCGCACGTCTGATGCGATACGCAATGCCAGGGTGGCATGCCCGGCAGTGGCGAGCGGATCATTCTTGCGGCTTGGCCGCACAGGCGATGGCGGGGCTGACGGACATCTGGCGGTTCTTGCGCACAATGGACACCTGAATGCAGGTCTGCGAGCCTTCCTGCGCGTTGACGGTCACCGTGGGATCTGACGTTGTGACGGTTTGCGCGCTCTGGTCGGTATTGCTGCCCTGCACTATGGCCCACGCATAGGTATCACCGCTTTGCGGGTCTGGATTCGTCCAGGTGAACGTCACGGATGACCCATCCGCCGCATAGGTGCCGTTCAGATTCTCCGGGGAAGGAATCTGGGCGTTCGCGGTATCGGTGATCACGTCATCCTGATTATTGCGGTTGTTGTCATCATCCTTGGTGCCGGGCGTCGCCACCTGTTTGGTATCTGATCCGGTGGCGCTGTCCATGCGGGGAACGACCACGAAGGCGAATATCAGTGCCGCTGCGGTGATCGCCGCAAGTATACCGACGGTAATACCCACCGGTTTGACCCATCGCCGTGACGAACGGGTGATCTGATCTCGCTGGTCCGTGGCCCGGCGCCGACGCTCGATGTCTTTGGGATAGGCCGGCATCCCTTCCACGGTAACGGGAGTGGCATGCCCGAAATATGCGAATTGCACACGCTGCATGGCACGTGCGAACTCCAACGCGGAGTAGTACCGCTGGTCGGGGTCCTTGTTCAGGGCCCGGCGCAGCACCGCTTCCACATCGGCCGGCACGTCGGGGCGGTTGAGGCGAGGCAATGGCTGGTTGACGATCAGCGAAGTCAGTTCCGATTGCGAACGCGGGTGATAATCGTGCTGGAATGGCGAGCAGCCGACGAACATGGCGTACAGGGTGGCCGCCAGTGAATAGATGTCGGCGGCTTCCGAACCATTGGTCAGATGCTGAAGCACCTCAGGCGGTGCCCACGGCGGCGAGAATCCGGTTTCGGTGCGGTCATACACATCGGTGGAGATACCGAAATCACCCAGAACAGGCAAGCCCTGCGAGGTGATGAGAATGTTGCTGGGCTTGATGTCGTGATGGATGATATTGCTGCGATGCGCGGTGAACAGCGCGCTTGACAGCTTGATACCGAGGTCGAGTACCTGCTCGCAGGTCATGGACCGGGCCTTCATGATGCTGTTGTAGGTGCCGCCCGGCGCATATTCGATGACGATGTAGCCATGGCCATCGGAGGTGACGCCGGCACCATATACCGGCAGAATGTACGGGTGGGATGACAGCTTGGCCATGAAGTTGGCCTCGCGGTTGAACAGGGCAGCGGCCCGTGGGTCAAGGGTTTTGGCGCTGGCCTTTACCGCCACCGGGCGTGCGGGCATACGCTGGTTATATAGGTACACCGTGGCGGTGGCACCGCTTCCCAACATCTGGACGAAATCATATCCGGGCAGCTTCGGCGGTCTCATCGGAATGTTGTCCATCTGTTCCCTCCCTCCTTGGAAAATGCGCTCTCCCTGCATTCGTTCTACAGGATACCGTCAAGGGTACGATTCTTCGTCGGGTTCGGTAAAATTTTTCCCTCTGTGACGGTCGGGTTTAGGCTGGAGCCATGATGACGAGACTTGAACCTGGAACAGTGCTGGACGGCATCGACCGTGATGGAGCGGCGAGGCTGATTGTCGGCACGCCTGGAAGCGGCAAAACTGAATTCGCCTTATCGGTGTTGATGGCGGGGCTGCGCCGCTACGGTGGCACGCAGGCGGTGATGGCCGTATCCGGCCGTGTGGCCGCCGACGCATTGGGCAATCGGGTGATTCGCGAGCTCGGGTTTTCCGTGCAGGCCAGGCCGGTCACCACGCTGGGTGCCGTGGCATTCCGGGCCATATCGGCTTCGCGCGAGGGAACTGGATTGCCGTCGCCTCGATTGCTGAACGGTGCGGAACAGGATGCTTTGCTGCGTCAAGTCATGGCCGTGCATCTGCGCCATGCCGTAGCGGGAGATGATTGCGGCACCTGTGATTTGCTGCGCGTCTACTTTGCCCAGGATGACTGGGCGAGACTCATACGCGATGCCGGTGCCGGCGAGATGCCCGGCTCGGCCGCTTCCGCACAATCAAGCCTCTCGCAACAAGGGTCGGATTCGCCGTCTCCGACGTCGGCAGGCGGCTCGACCAGCGCGGATAGGTTCACGCGAGGTATTTCAGATGCGTTTATCAGCCAGTTGCGCGATATGCTGGCCCGATTGGATGAGCTCGGTGTAGGCGTTCACGAAGAGCCACGTCTCTTGGACGCCGTGACGGAGGACGCGCGATTGTCTGTGCAATGGCGTTTGGCTTTCGCGTTGCGCCGTGAATATATTGCAGCCCAAAGCGCGGTATATCCGGGGCAATACCGTTTGGATGCCTCGTATTTGCTGGTGGCAGGCGCTCGTGTGGTGCGTGAGGCATTCGCCGCCGATCACGCGGATGATTCCGACCGGCCTATGTGTGTGGAGGCGTTGGGCTTGCCCCGGCTGCTGGTTGTGGATGATGTTCAAGACACCACGCTGGCCGGCATGCGCTTCTTGGAGGAGTTGGGGAATGCCGGCGTCAAGTTGGTGCTGGTCGGCAACCCGGATGAATCGGTGCAGACCTTCCGCGGATCGTATCCGGAATATCTGATGCGCCGTGCCGTGGAAGGGCGGCTGAAGGCCAAGGAAGAACAGCTGGTTGGCGGTAGTGCCGTCGCTGATCAGTCGCACATGACGATGGCTGATGTGATCGCGTCTCGTATTTCGCTGTCGATTCCCTCGCCGGAAGACGAGCCGCTGCCTCCGGCCGAGCGTCCCGGCAAGCTGACCGCCATACTGGGCGGAGTCGATGCAGCGAATTATCAGGCGGACGGCACGGTGACCGCCGGCCTGTACCGATCCTCACGTGAGGAGCTGGATGATGTGGTCTGGCGCATCAAGCGGGCGCATCTTGACCGGCATATTCGGTGGAACGACATGGCGGTCATCACCCACGACAATGCCGCCGTGCGGCTGTTCGGCGAACGACTGCGCCGAGATGGTGTACCGGTGCGGTATTCGTCGGTCACCCGTCCTTTGAAGGACGAGACTTTCGTGCAGGGATTGTTCGCGCTTGTGGAGCTTGCCCGATTGCGTGCCGAGGGGATGGCGGAATGCCAGATGACGTTGGCTTCCTGCGCGGCATATATAAGGACTAGAGTGGCCACGTTGATGAACGGCCCGTTGGTGAGTGCCGGGGCCAAACCCGGTCAGGGGCGTCCCGCAAGGCTTGCGCCGATCGAATCGGCCATGGGGTCGTTGGAGTCGCTGGCGCATCTCGCCACGGATGATGCCATGCTGACCTCTCTGACGACGGCATGGGAAACATTGCGTGAAACATACCATGAAACACGGCGTGAAACAGGTCGTGAAACATCCTCGTCAGTGGTTTCGACGTCAGCGGTTTCGTCGTCAGTGACTTCGTTGCCAGTGTCTGTCGAAATACTCGGTGAACCGTCCGGCGATGACTTGGCCTTTGGCGTTGACGCGCTGTACGTGATGCTTGCCATTGATGATGCCGCCGCGCCGGCGCAGGCTGCGCTCGCATCCATCCACGCGGTGCTCGGCAACGACCCTCAGGCCCGCGCTTTTGCGAACCTGTGGCATCTGGTGGGCAGCGTTGCTTCCGGCTTGGAGCGGCTGCCGGCAAGCCAGCGCGTACAGCCGCGCTATGCGCTGTCTGTTGCGTGGAACGCCACCGGTCTGGCACCGGTCTGGCAGCGTGCGGCATTATTCAACACGGCAGAGGGGCGTACGGCCAATGACCGGCTGGACGCGGCAATGCGCCTGTTCCAGTTCGCCGATGATTCCACCGCCAGTCGAGACATCACGTCATTCATGGCACAGGTTCGGGGCATGGAAGTGCAGGCCGATTCCTTGGCCCACATAGGACCGGTGGAAGACGCGGTGACATTGACTACGCCGGCAGGCGCGGCCGGACGCCACTGGGAATATGCGTGGATACCGGTGGTCCAGCAAGACGTGTGGCCGAACCTCGCCGGGCGCAACACCATGTTCGGTGGTGAAGACCTTGCCGAGCTCGTGCTGAGGGGAGCGCTTGAAGAAAGCGACAAAACCGGGCATGATCCGCGGTTCGCGGCTGTATTGTCGGGCGAGAAGAAGAGTTTCCTGGTCGCGCTGACCCGTGCACGGCGAATCATGATCAGCGCGGTATGGAACGACAGCATGAGCCCCTCGGACTTTCTCTTCGGGTATCTGCCGGAATACTATCCGCGCAACCGGCAACAGGCGCCTTTCACCACAGTGGGGGCACATGCGGGATTCGCCGAATATGATCTGGCCGGATTGGACGCCGACCCACGTGGGTTGGTCAGCGCCGCCCGCGCGGTTCTGGCCACTGCTCAACCGCAGCAGGCTGCCGCAAAGGACGCCGCGATTGCGTTGACACTCCTGTTAGAGCATGGTGTGCGCGCCGCAAATCCGCAGAGCTGGGCGTTTGTGGAATCGCCGGCCCAATCGGATAGCGCGTCATCTGGCGGTGCGTCATCTGGCGGTGCGTCATCTGGCGATACCTCATCTGACAGTGCCTCATCCGACAGCGCGTCATCTGGTGGTGTACAGCCTGACGGTATCCAAACAGGGAAAGGCAAGACGGATGCGCAGGCCGCGCCCATGGTCACCTTATCTCCATCGGCGGTCGACAGCCTATGGGCGTGCCCGGTGTGCTGGATGCTGGAGAACCGGTTCGCCGGTCCTCGCCCCAGCTCCGTGGCCACCAGTTTCGGAACCCTCATCCATGCGGTTGCGCAGCAAGGCAGCGAGGAAGGGCTGGACCATCTTTCCCACAATGCCCAGGCGTTGGCCGCACTGGGCTTGGACTCCACGGCCGGCGCGGAACGTCGCATCGAGGCTGTCTCGGCACGGCTTAATGCCATCTATCAGAGCAAACGTCCTGATCCGAATGCCATAGCCGACACCCGGAACCGCTATGAGGCCACCCGTAAGGACGAGTCCGCGGCGGATACCCTGCGCAACATCGCCGATTACTTTGTGCGCAGCGACGCCGATCCGGAAACGTATCTTGGCAAGAACTCCAGCAACTTCAGCATTGGCGCATTGGCCGGTGCCGAATGCGAACGGGAGTTTGCCGCACGATTCGATGTGCGTGACATACTCGACGCATACAATGCCGTGCCCGGCCTGCACCCAATCGGTCGGAACACGCTGGTCCGTCTGATGGGAGCACTGGTCGGAGGGTGGCCGGAAGGCATGGACGAGCATCTGACCGTGAGACTGTCCGGGCGCATCGACCGTATGGAAACCCGCGTACTCGCAGACGGCGGCGAATGCATTCGCCTCATTGACTACAAAACAGGCAGAACGCCCACGGTCAAACAGATTTTCAATGATTTGCAGCTCGTGTGCTATCAGCTTGGCCTCGTGTTCCCCGAAGACGGGCCGCGCGGTGCCAAGGCACTTGCCGCAATGCCGCATATCAGCCAAAGCGTGCTATTCCATGTCGGGCAGAATGCGGCACCAGCCAGAAGCTACGCTCCGGAAGGTGCCTTCCAGCCGCCGCTGTTCACTGATGGCTCGTTGAATGCCGAACCGTTCACGCCCCGATACTGGTATAAAGACCCCAACCGTTTCTTCGACATACCCGCCATAGATCCGGCTACTCCTCCCGAAGGTGTGAGTGCCGAAGCGTGGGCGCAATTCGCCGCGCTCGCCGGTACGCAGACGTTATGGTCGCTGACCATGATCGCCCGCGTATTCTATGCCGCGGCGGCCAGCAGATCAGCCATCATCGAGGCCCATCCGCAAGACACCCATATCGGATTCTGCCGTATGAAGAACGTCTGCCCTGCCTGTGCAGGCCAGATCGACACGATTTTCGAAACGAGGCAAGCATGAGCACGTTCACTCCCAGTGCGGAACAGGCCGCCATCATCGATGCGCCAGTCGATGCTGACGTATTGGTGGTTGCCGGTGCCGGTTCCGGCAAAACCTTTACGATGACCCAACGCATCATCGCGCTTATCAATCGAGGTGTGGCACCTGAACGCATCCTGGGCCTGACCTTCACACGCAAGGCCGCAGGCGAACTGCTGGAACGCGTCTCCGCCGCAGTGGCCGGTGATATGGCGGGCTCTACGACCGCCACGGTGTCTGATCGGGCATTCCTCAAGCCGGCCATTTTCACGTATGACGCCTTCTTCCAGACCATCGTGCGCCAATATGGACTGCTTGTCGGATTCGATCAGAACACGCAACCATTGAGCGCAGCCGGAGCGCTTCAACTGGCCACCGAAGTCATCGACAGTCACATGGATCTGGCGTTCAGTGAGGATTTTGGCGCCTTCTCCAGTTTGGCGAACCGTGTTCTGGCGTTGTCGGATGCCATTGGCAGTGCCATGATCGGTGCCGGCTGCACCAGCTTCGATGATGCGATCAATCGAGTACGGCAATGGGATTCGGCATTCATCAATCGATTGCAACAAGCCGTTGCAGATGAACCCATGCCCGAGGATGAGCCGAAAATCCCCAAGATCAAACGACTGAAGAAAGATACCGACGCCAGCTGGCAAGCCAAGCTCGATGACCGTGCCGAACATTTGCACGCCCGCTGCACCTATCATTGCGGTGCGCTGCTGGAGACCACACGCAAACGCGATATTCTGCTCCAGCTGGTGGAGGCCTATGCCCAAGCCAAGCGGGAACGCAATATGGCCGAATTCTCCGACTTCACCATTGCCGCGTATCAGCTTATCGAGCGCTTCCCCTCCATCGGAGAGCGTACGCGCCGCAGGTACAGCCACGTGCTGCTCGACGAATATCAGGACACCTCCACCACGCAGGCCGCTCTGCTGGCAGCACTGTTCCACGTGGATGCGTCACAGAGGTCCGCCGTCAACGCGGTGGGTGATCCGTTCCAGTCGATTTACGCATGGCGTGGTGCCAGCCCTGGTGCATTCCGTATGTTCCAGCAAGATTTCCACCTGTCTGCCGGATACAAGCCATTCCCGCTGTCCGTCACCAGGCGAAACAGCCGTATAGTGCTCGAAGCCGCCAATAATCTCACGCTGCCGTTGCGCTCCAATCCGTCGCGTCCTTCCAGCTCATTGATGCGTGAGGTCGATGTCTCATCGCTCGACCCCATGCCTGATGCCCCCGAAGGAACATTGGGAGTACTGGGCTTCGCCACGGCCGGGCAGGAGATCGACGCCGTAGTGCGTTTCTGCAAGACGGCCATCGCACGGCACCGTTCCGCAGCCGAACAACAGGAACAGATGCCGGGCGAACAGAAAGCGCCGGTCGCCGTGCTGTTTCGGTCCAAATCACATATGCCCGAATATCAGGCGGCATTGGAACAGGCCGGATTGACCACATTCGTGGTCGGCTATTCCGCGCTGTTGGAACGTCCGGAAATCCGCGATCTGATGGCGTTGCTGCACGTGGCCGCCGACCACACCGATACGGGATCGCTGATGCGCTTGCTGGCCACGCCACGATTCACCATGTCCGCAGCGGATTTGACCATGTTGGCCCGTTTTGCTGAAGAACAGAACACGGAACAACGCTTCCAAGCATTGGTGCAGGCCGGCCTTGCCCAACCGGATACACCAGCGAATGAATGGGCGGCTGTGGTGCGTGAGTACCGCGATCAGGTGGCCAATGCGGTATTCCTGCCAGACGTATTGCTACGCGGCGACCTGGTAAAACTGCTTGAACGGTTGAGCGCACACGGGCGCAACGCCATAACCCGGGCCGCGGTGATGCTCCGTCAGGTGCATGATGCCGTCGGGAGGCCACTGGGCGACGTGATTCGCACCGGCATAGAAGCGTTGGATCTTGACATCGACACCGTATTGGCCGGTGTGCTGCATAATCCGCAGCACCGCGCCAATCCCGCTTTGGCGCATATGCCTATGGATGCGATTGTGGATTTGGTGGATACGTACACGCAAGAGATTGCCGCTGAGCAAACTCCCTCGTTGCATGGGTTCATCACATGGGTGGATCATCTGGCTTCGGTGGAGGATGAAGCCGCCAGTCTCCCTGACGCTCCGGTGGATGTGGAACTGATGACCGTACACCAGTCCAAAGGGTTGGAATGGGATGCCGTTGCGGTAGTGGGGCTTACCGCCGTCGGATTCCCCAGCAATCAGGGCGACCATCTCAAGATCGTGCTGGACGAGCACCATACGGGAGGCACCGAGCAAGGTCACTGGACCGCACCCGAATATCATGAGACCGCCGACTCCTGGCTCACCAACCCCACCGCCGTACCCGTGCCTATGCGTGCCGATGCCGGCATTCTGCCGCGATTCCCCCATGATGCCGATGTGGAAGCCGACCCCATCGCATCGTTGGCGGCTTTGGATGATGTGGAGCTTATTGATGATGAAGTGTTCGGCTCCATGCGCGAATTCGGCGATGGCGTGGAAGAAGTGGATGCATCCGGCTGGTATTTGACGCAGGCGGAGGAATATGGGCGCCGGCTGCATGCCGACGAACGTCGATTGATGTATGTGGCGCTTACCCGTGCGCGAGAAGATGCCCTGATGACCTATTGCGCCTATACGGGCGAATCCGGGCGGGACCCGTCAGTGGTGCCCAAAGGCTCTCGCGCCGCTCAGCCATCCAATTTCTGGCTTGAAGTGCATGACGCGCTCCAAGCCCGTGAACATGCGATATCGGCTCAGGACTGTGTGGAACGGCTGCAAGCCGCCAATGCCGGGAAGCCCATGCTGATCTCGGCGCAAGGCGAAGCGATTGCCACTCCCGAAGGGTTCTTTATCGGAGAGCATGCCGCGGCATACGGTGACGCCGTGGTGGGGGAGGCATGGCAGACGCCGATTACGCAGACGGATGCCGCTGTCGAATTGCCGTGGCCGGCTACCCTCAGCGACGCAGTGCATGAACAGCTGTCACGTGGCATCGATGTTATCGCCGCAGATTCCTCGTCACTTGAGCAGCACCAAGACGCCGGTCCACTGCTGCAACGGGCGCAATTGCTGGTGGACGACGCCGATTTGATGGCCGATGCCGCCAGCGGCCAGTCGCTTGATGAGGCAGTCAAAGCCAAGGCGCAACGCGTTCTGGCTGCAGGACGCCAGAACGTGACAAGCCTGCAAGCCCGCGTAGGTGGCATGAACGAACGGGAGGAGCGCCTCTACTGGCGTAGCATTATCCGCCCGATTCCGCGCATATCGTCTCCGGCGGCCGAGGCCGGCACGCAGTTCCATGCGTGGGCTGAGCAATTCATCAATGCCGGTAAGCCGGATGAAGCGGTACTGGCATATGAAGCCGAATCAAGTATGCCGCATACAGGTCAGGATGCGGGATTCGTTTCCCGGGAAGCCATGTTGGCCGATTTGGCCGAACGGGAGCGGCAATGCCGCAAGCCATCCACACGGCAGCCCGCTGTCCCACAGCCCACGGCTCAACAATCCGCATCCGCCGTATCCGCCGCCTCCGCCACTTCCATAAGTAGCGACAATGCCACCGAGTCCAAGCTGGTGGCGTGGCAGCGCAGACTGGCCGAATCATCGTGGGCCAAGCGCATCCCGGCGTGGACGGAGCGTGCCATCGTCGTGGACGTGCCGGGCGTGGGCCTGGTCAATGGCAAACTCGATGCGGTATTCATCGGTGGACTTGACCCGTCCAGCACCACCGCACGCTTTACCGTGGTCGACTGGAAAACCGGTCGTCGGCCCACCAAGCCAGACGACATCACCCGCAAACTCGCCCAGCTCGACATGTACCGACTGCTGCTGGCAGCGGTCGAAGGTGTGGAATTGGACAGTATCGACGCCACTCTCTACTATGTCAGTGAGCCCGACGAGGGCTTGCGCGAGCTTCACGCCCGCGCGAAAACCAAACAGGAAATCCTTACCGAGTTGAGCTCCGGCATTCCCGAACAATCTGACAACGACTGAGCCCAAAGGCTCATGACCTGTACAGCATCGGACGGCCTTCACCGGCGGAGAGACCTTATGCATCGCAAGGCATCTCCGACGATGAAGACGACTGGCCACGTACCGGTCCGCGGTTGAAACGCGCCGCGTGACGTTGCTTGGGAACCGCTACCCCTCGGATGGCACGTGTGGGCGGGCGCACGTGCCGGACAACGCACCAGTAAGGAGTTATTGTGTCCACGACTCGCGCGGTTTCGAAGTCGTCCGCTGCCCACTCGCCCTATCAGCGCCTGTTCATGCTGCCCGGAGCCAAGGCGTTCTGCCTGTCCGGCGCGGTGGCACGATTGCCGATCTCCATGATGAGTCTCGGCATCGTTCTGGCGCTCAACCATCTCTACGACAATTGGACCATCGCCGGCACCATGAGCGCCGCCTATGTGCTGGCCATGAGCTGCGTCACCCCGTTCTACGCCCGCGCCTTCGACCGTTTCGGCCAAGCCCGCGTGGGCCGGCTTGCGCTCGCCGTGCAGATCGTGGCCATGCTCGCCTTCGCCTTCGCGGCGTTGGTGCGCGTGCCGATTCCGCTGCTGTTCGCTTTGGCCATCATCATGGGTCTGACGCAGTTCTCATTCGGCGCATTGGTCCGAACCCGTTGGTCCTATGCGTTGCGCGGTGTGGAAGATGGCGAACAGCTGCTCAACACGGCCTACGCCATGGAAGCCGCCATTGACGAGATCGTCTTTATTCTGGGGCCGATTCTGGCGGCTTGGCTGGCCACCTCCGTGCATCCGGTATCCCAACTGTTCGTGCCCACCGTGGCATGCGGCATCGGCGGCACCATATTCTTCTCGCTGAAATCCACCCAGCCGCCGGTCATCGTGGAACAGGTCAGCGTGGCCGCGCACGATGACGGCAGCCCCGCTGCAAGCGAAGATGCCGACCAGCTGACCCTGCGCCAACTCAAACGCAGCGGTGCCAAGCCCAAGAGTGTATTGCTCTATGCCGGCGTACTGCCGTTGCTCGCCGTGTTCATCGTGTTCAATATGAGCTTCACGTCCTTCGACGTGTCCATTACCGCCACCATGAAATCCATGGGACTTGAGCCCTTCCTCGGTCTGCAATTGGCGATGTTCGCGGTCGGCTCGTGCATCGGCGCGCTGGTGTTCGGCTCTTGCCAACTCAAAGGCTCCCATTGGGCGCATATGGTGATGTTCCTGTCGCTGCTGACCGTCGGCTACGTGTTCTTCCGGTTGTCAATGGACAATCTCATCCTGCTGGGCGTCTTCGAAATCCTCGCCGGCCTGACCGTCTCGCCGACGTTCGCCACCGGCAACCTCATCGTCAAGGATCTGGTGCCGGCGGAATCCCTGACCGAAGGACTGAGCTGGGTAACCACCGCAGGCACGGTCGGCACGTCGATCGGCTCGTCCGTGGCCGGCATTGTGCTTGACGCCTCCAACCCTCATGTGGGCATGATGCTGCCATTCATCTTCACGCTGGCGTCCGTGCCATTGGCGTTGGCCGGATGGGCCTTGGCCAAGCGGCGTGGGTGAAACGGGATCGGGCTACGCCCGATGGATGGTTGGCGGCTTCGCCGGGGTCTCTCCCTCAGTCCGCTTCGCGTCCAGCTCGAACGCAATTAATGATGGCTTTCAGCCAACTGAATTATTGCTCACTGTCGTTCGCCCTCACCTAAAAACGCCTCCGGCGTTTTCTTCACGGTTCGGCTCATCAGAGGGAGCTCGACTTCACGGTTCGGCTCGTCAGAGGGAGCTTGATTCTGTGGACGGGGTATTGGCGTGAGGGGCCTGCGGTGATAGGCTGATTGCCGATTGGAAAACGTCCCGGGTACATTGCCGGGCAGGTACGGGTAGACAGGGAAGAAGACATGATCAAGGTTTCGGTGGTCGGAGCAAAGGGCCGCATGGGCTCGCACGTGGTCGAAGCGGTGAACAACGCCGAGGATACGCAGCTGGCGCTCGCATTGGATGCCGGCGACGGCCTGACCCAGGTCACCACCGACAACACCGATGTGGTCATCGAATTCACCGTGCCGTCCGTCAGCCTGAACAACGTGCTGACCCTGATCGGCCAAGGCGTGGACGTGGTGGTCGGCACCACCGGCTGGACCGACGAGAAACTCGCCCAGATCAAATCCGCCATCGCCAACGGTCCGAAGCCCGAAACCCAGAAGGTCTTCATCGCACCTAACTTCGCGATCTCCGCCGTACTGGCCGACTACTTTGCCACCAAGGCCGCGAAATACTTCGAATCCGCCGAAGTCATCGAACTGCACCACCCCACCAAGGTGGACGCCCCCTCCGGCACCGCCATCCACACCGCCCACGGCATCGCCGAAGCGCGCAAGGCCGCAGGACTCGCCCCCGTGCCGGACGCCACCGAAACCGATGGCGGCTCACGCGGCCAGGTGGTCGACGGCATCCACGTGCACGCCGTGCGTCTGCGCGGCCTCAACGCCCACGAGGAAGTGCTCTTCGGCAATGCCGGCGAGCAGCTGACCATTCGGGCCGACAGCTTCGACCGCACCAGCTTCATGCCCGGCGTCCTGCTTGCCGTGCGCAAGCTCGCCGGCGACGCTCCGGCTGGCCTGACCATCGGCCTCGACCGCTTCCTCGACCTGTAATCGACCCGCAGTCGACCAGTAGTCGCCCCCGCATTTCAGGCAGGGAAGCGCGCCGGGACGCGCATCACGGCATTGCCACCGGCTCCGGCCATAATGCCACGCATTCAGCAACAATCAAGGTACGTAGTATAAGAGTCCACAATGGGAAGTACGGTGAACACTATGAGCGAGCATGACATGCACCTTCTTGATTCAGCACCTTTCGGCCGCATTCTGCCGGCTATGGTCACCCCGATGCAATCCGACGGCAGCGTCGATTTCGCCGCCGCGCAGAAGCTCGCCAAATACCTCGTCGCCGATGGCGCGGATGGTCTGGTGGTCAATGGCACCACCGGCGAATCGCCCGTCACCCATATGGATGAGAAGGTCGAGCTGGTCAGGGCCGTCAAGGAGGTCGTCGACGTTCCGGTGATTTCCGGCGCCGGCTCCAACGACACCGCACACACCGTGCGTATGGTCGAACAGACTCAGGAAGCGGGCGCCGACGCGGTGCTCGTCGTCATGCCTTACTATTCCCGCCCCTCGCAGGACGGTATCGTCGGCCACTACAAGGCCGTCGACGAATCCGCCGAAAAGCCGATCATCGTCTACGATGTTCCCGGCCGTACCGGCTTGAAGGTCAAGGTCGGAACCTACGACCGACTGGCCGAACTTGAACACGTCAAGGCTGTCAAGGACGCCACCGGCGATCTTGCAGCCGCAGTGGAGAAGCAGCAGCGCACCGGCCTCGCCTGGTATTCCGGCGATGACGGCCTGTTCCTGCCGTTCCTCTCCATCGGTGCCGTCGGCATCATTTCGGTGATTGCCCACGTCGCCTCCAACCCCATGCAGCAGCTTGTCCAGGCATTCGATCGCGGCGATATCACTACCGCCCGTCGCCTCGCCAACCAGCTCGCCCCCCTTGTCCACGCGTTGAATGGCGACGGCTATCAGGCCGTCATGGCCAAGGCTGCGCTCAAGGTCAAGGGCGTTATCCCCTCCACCACCATGCGTCTGCCGAACATCGGTCCCGACGCCACTCAGCTTGACAAGGCTGAAGAGGGCATGCGCGCTGCCGGACTGCTGTAAGCCCGAAACGCTGCATACGGGTTGCCAGCCCGCCGCCCCTGCATGACAGAGCAGAGGCACCACAACAGAAATCCCAAAAAGGTTATGGCACAAGAACAAAAGAAAACAAGCAAGAACACGAATTCTCGCCGTCGCGGTTCCGCGCGCGGCCGCAACGCCAACGGATCCAACAGCCGTACGCCGTCCCGTAAGATCAACGCCACCCGGCAGGCCACCGCACCCCAGCAGGATGCCGTGCTGATCGCCCCGCCGAAGTACCGCAAGGGCTCCATGCGCATCACGCCGCTCGGCGGCTTGGGTGAAATCGGCCGCAACATGAACGTGATCGAATACAACGGTCACCTGCTGCTCATCGACTGCGGCGTGCTCTTCCCCGAGGAGGAGCAGCCGGGCGTGGATCTCATCCTGCCCGATTTCAGCTACATCAAGAACCGTCTCGACAAGGTCGACGCCCTGGTGCTCACCCACGGCCACGAGGACCACATCGGCGGCGTGCCCTACCTGCTCAAGCTGCGCCCGGACATCCCGCTGATCGGCTCCAAGCTGACCCTCGCCTTCGTGGACGCCAAGTGCAAGGAACACCACCAGAACCCCACCAAGGTTGAGGTTGCCGGCCGTGAGAAGCTCAAGGTGGGTCCCTTCGACCTCGAATTCGTCAACGTCACCCACTCCATCCCGGACGCCCTGGCCGTCTATGTCAAGACCCCGGCCGGCTCCCTGATCGACACGGGCGATATCAAGCTCGACCAGCTGCCGCTCGACCACCGCATCACCGACCTCGTCGAATTCGGCAAGATCGGCGAAAAGGGCGTGGACCTGCTGATGATGGACTCCACCAACGCCGAGGTGCCCGGCTTCGTCAAGCCCGAGACCTCCATCGGCCCGGCCCTTGACCAAGCGTTCGCCCAGGCCACCCGCAAAATCATCGTCGCCAGCTTCTCCTCCCACGTGCACCGTGTGCAGCAGGTGGTGGACGCCGCCCACAAGTACGGCCGCAAGGTCGTGTTCGTCGGCCGTTCGATGGTGCGCAACATGTCCATCGCCGCCGACCTCGGCTACCTGCACATCCCCGAAGGTACCGTCGTGGACCTGAAGCAGGCCAACGACATTCAGGACGACAAGCTCGTCTTCATGTGCACCGGCTCCCAGGGCGAACCGATGGCCGCACTCGGCCGCATCGCCGACGGCAACCACCGCGATATCCACATCAACGAGTTCGACACCGTGATTCTCGCCAGCTCCCTGATTCCAGGCAATGAGCACGGCGTCTACAAGGTGATCAACAAGCTCGTGCAGCTCGGCGCCAAGGTCGTCAACCGCGACAACGCCGCCGTGCACGTGTCCGGCCACTGCAACGAGGGCGAGCTGCTGTACATGTACAACATCGTCAAGCCCAAGTGCGCCATGCCGATCCACGGCGAAAACCGCCATCTGGTGGCCAACGGCCTGATCGCCGTCAAGACCGGCGTGGACCCGCAGAACGTGGTTTTGGCCGAAGACGGCGATGTGGTCGACCTGTACCACGGCAGGGCCGCGGTCGTCGGCTCCGTGCCGTGTGGTTACGTGTACGTCGATGGCGATTCCGTCGGCGAGCTGACCGATGACGAGCTGGAAAAGCGCCGCATTCTCGGCACCGAGGGCTTCGTCTCCGCGTTCGTGGTGGTCGACACCGACAATCACGAGGTCGTCACCGGCCCGAAGATCTACCTGAATGCCGTGGCCGAGGACGAAAGCGAGTTCGACAAGGTTCGTCACCAGATCGTCGAACAGCTCAACGACCAGATGATGCAGGGCACGCGCGACACCTACAAGCTGCAGCAGACCATGCGCCGCACGCTCGGCAGCTGGGTTGCGCGCCAGCTGCACCGCAAGCCGATGATCGTGCCCGTCGTGGCCGACATCGCCCAGGACGTCGAAACCGTAGAAACCAAGTAGTCCGGATTATCCAGGGACGACCGTAAGGAGTAATTGAAGTCATGCCCGGTTCTAATCTCACTCGTATTGAAGCCGAAGAACGTAAGGCCGTTATCGAAGCGCCGATTCACTATCACGTCGACCTTGACCTGACGGTCGGCGCGAAGAACTTCGGTTCCAAGTCGTTCATCTGCTTCAACGCGAAGCCTGGTTCGTCGACCTTCCTCGACCTGATCGCCGACGAAGTGACCTCCATCGACCTCAACGGCAAGTCCCTGGACCCGGCCGTGGCCTTCCAAGACAACCGCATCGAACTGACCGACCTCAAGGAGAAGAACGAGGTCACCGTCGAAGCCAGGTGCCGTTACTCCAACACTGGCGAGGGCCTGCACCGCTCGGTCGACCCGTCCGATGGCAACATCTACCTGTACTCCCAGTTCGAGGTGCCGGACGCTCGCCGCGTCTACGCCGTGTTCGACCAGCCTGACCTGAAGGCCACCTTCGACTTCAAGGTGCTCGCTCCCGCCAGCTGGATCGTCACCTCCAACATGCCGGTTGCCACCATCGAGGACGATCCGCGCGAAACCCTCGACGGCACCCTCGGCGACAAGCCGAACGAAAGCACCCGTCTGTGGGACTTCGAGCCGACCCCGGTGATGAGCTCCTACCTGACCGCCATCTGCGCCGGCCCGTACGCCGAATGGCACACCGAATACCTGAACGAAGACGGCCGTACCGTGCCAATGGCCCAGTACTGCCGACAGTCGTTGGCCAAGGCCTTCGCGAAGGACGTCGACTACCTGTTCGACATCACCAAGAAGGGCTTCGCGTTCTACGCCAAGACCTGGGGCGTGCCCTACCCGTACGCCAAGTTCGACCAGATCTACGTGCCCGAATACAACGCGGGCGCCATGGAGAACATCGGCATGGTCACCATCCGCGACTCCTACGTGTTCGAGTCCAAGGTGACCGACGCGCTGGCCGAGCGCCGCGTGGTCACCGTGCTGCACGAGCTGGCCCACATG